>ENA-OQIG01000391-OQIG01000391.1-human-gut-metagenome-genome-assembly--contig:-NODE-391-length-25549-cov-3.322123_pt1 | contig 25549 bp, 26 predicted proteins | sample MGYA00242576_ERZ504741 | MGnify/ENA primary metagenome ERZ504741 (study PRJEB26092, sample SAMD00036436) | human gut metagenome | host: Homo sapiens | study: EMG produced TPA metagenomics assembly of... | reverse complement strand
CAGACAGTTCATCCATACCCAGGATGGCGATGATGTCTTTCAGTTCCTGATAACGTTGCAGGATGGACTGAACGCCACGCGCGGTGTCGTAGTGTTCCTGACCAACCACCAGCGGGTCCAGCTGACGGCTGGTGGAGTCCAGCGGGTCAACGGCCGGGTAGATACCCAGAGACGCGATCTGACGGCTCAGTACCACGGTTGCGTCAAGGTGCGCAAAGGTGGTTGCCGGAGACGGGTCAGTCAAGTCATCCGCAGGTACGTATACTGCCTGTACGGAGGTGATAGAACCGGTTTTGGTGGAGGTGATACGTTCCTGCAGAACGCCCATCTCTTCCGCCAGGGTCGGCTGATAACCTACCGCTGAAGGCATACGGCCCAGCAGTGCGGATACTTCCGTACCGGCCAGGGTGTAACGATAGATGTTGTCAACGAACAGCAGAACGTCACGACCTTCGTCACGGAATTTCTCAGCCATGGTCAGACCGGTCAGAGCAACGCGCAGACGGTTTCCCGGCGGCTCGTTCATCTGGCCATACACCAGGGATACTTTGTCGATAACGTTGGAGTCGGTCATTTCGTGGTAGAAGTCGTTACCCTCACGAGTACGTTCACCTACGCCCGCAAACACAGAGTAACCGGAGTGCTCGATCGCGATGTTACGAATGAGCTCCATCATGTTTACGGTTTTACCTACACCCGCACCACCGAACAGACCAACTTTACCGCCCTTAGCGAACGGACACATCAGGTCGATAACTTTGATACCGGTTTCCAGCAGTTCCTGAGAGTTTGACAGCTCTTCGTAGGAAGGTGCTGCGCGGTGAATCGCCCAACGCTCTTCTTCACCGATCTCGCCTTTCATGTCGACCGGTTCACCCAGTACGTTCATGATACGGCCCAGAGTCGCTTTACCTACCGGGACTTCGATCGGGTGTTCGAGGTCTTTTACATCCAGACCGCGACGCAGACCGTCGGAGGAACCCATTGCGATGGTACGCACGATACCGCCGCCGAGCTGCTGCTGAACTTCCAGCACCAGACGCTCATTACCATTTGCACCTCAAGAGCATCGTACACGCGCGGTACGGCATCCTGAGGGAATTCGACGTCAACTACGGCGCCGATTACCTGGACAATCTTTCCAGTAGCCATCTTAAATCCTCTACGAAATAACCTGTTTAAACCGCGGCGGCCCCCGAGACGATCTCGGTGAGTTCCTGAGTAATGCTGGCCTGACGAGCTTTGTTGTATACCAACTGCAGCTCTTTAATCAGGCTGCCGCCATTGTCGGTCGCGGCTTTCATCGCCACCATACGGGCGCCTGCTCGCTGGCCAGGTTTTCAACCACGCCCTGATAAACCTGAGATTCGACATAACGACGCAGCAGGGTATCCAGCAACGCCTTCGGATCGGGTTCGTACAGGTAATCCCAGGATTTATGTTTCAGATCATCATCATCTGATGCCGGTAACGGCAGCAGCTGGCTGATGGTCGGAACCTGAGACATGGTGTTAATAAATTTGTTGCTGACAATGTAAAGCTTGTCCAGACGGCCTTCGTCGTAGGCCTGCAACATCACTTTTACCGGACCGATCAGTTCGGACAGGGAAGGGTTATCCCCCATGCCGGTGACCTGGGCAACAACATTGCCGCCCACGGAGTTGAAGAACGACACGCCTTTCGAGCCGATCATTGCGAGGTCGCATTGAACGCCTTTGTCGGTCCAGGTCTTCATTTCCGCCAGCAGTTTTTTGAACAGGTTAATGTTCAAACCACCGCACAAACCACGGTCGGTCGACACCACCAGGTAGCCCACGCGTTTAACGTCGCGGTCTTCCAGGTAAGGGTGCTTGTATTCCAGATTACCGTGTGCAAGGTGACCAATCACTTTGCGCATGGTTTCTGCATAAGGACGGCTGGCCGCCATGCGATCCTGCGATTTACGCATTTTGGAAGCGGCGACCATCTCCATCGCTTTAGTGATCTTTTGCGTATTCTGGACGCTTGCGATCTTACTACGTATCTCTTTTGCGCCGGCCATGAGCTTCTCCTCAATGCCTTGCGGCCTGCCCTAAGGCAAGCCGCCAGACGTTACCAGGATTGGGTTGCTTTGAAGGAATCGAGGATGCCTTTCAGCTTGCCTTCGATTTCGTCGTTGTAGCCACCGGTCTGGTTGATCTCTTGCATCAACGGAGCGTGATCACGGTCGACGTAAGCCAGCAGAGCGGCTTCGAAGCTGCCGATTTTCGACAGTTCAACATCCGCCAGGTAACCACGTTCTGCTGCGAACAGAACCAGAGACTGCTGCGCAACGGACATCGGCGCATACTGTTTCTGTTTCAGCAGTTCGGTCACTTTTTGACCGTGGTCAAGCTGCTTACGTGTTGCATCATCAAGGTCGGATGCAAACTGAGAGAACGCTGCCAGTTCACGATACTGTGCCAGAGCGGTACGGATACCACCGGACAGTTTTTTCATGATCTTGGTCTGTGCTGCACCACCAACACGGGATACGGAAATACCCGGGTTAACCGCAGGACGAATACCGGCGTTGAACAGGTTGGTTTCCAGGAAGATCTGACCATCGGTAATGGAGATTACGTTGGTCGGAACGAACGCAGAAACGTCACCCGCCTGAGTTTCGATAATCGGCAGCGCAGTCAGAGAACCGGTTTTCCCTTTCACTTCACCTTTGGTGAAGGCTTCAACGTATTCGGCGTTAACACGCGCAGCACGCTCCAGCAGACGAGAGTGGAGGTAGAATACGTCGCCCGGGAATGCTTCACGTCCTGGCGGACGACGGAGCAGCAGGGAGATCTGACGGTAGCAACAGCCTGTTTAGACAGGTCATCGTAAATGATCAGCGCATCTTCACCGCGGTCACGGAAGTATTCGCCCATTGCGCAACCGGCATACGGTGCCAGGTATTGCAGTGCAGCGGATTCAGACGCGGTTGCTACCACAACGATGGTGTTAGCCAGTGCGCCGTGCTCTTCCAGTTTACGTACCACGTTAGAATGGTGGACGCTTTCTGGCCGATAGCGACATAGATACATTTGATACCGGAATCGCGCTGGTTGATGATGGCATCGATAGCCAGTGCAGTTTTACCGGTCTGACGGTCACCGATGATCAATTCACGCTGACCACGACCGATTGGGATCATGGAGTCAACAGCTTTATAACCGGTCTGTACCGGCTGATCTACGGACTGACGTTCGATAACGCCCGGAGCGATTGCTTCTACAGCAGAGAAGCCGTCGTGATCCAGCGGACCTTTACCGTCGATTGGTGCACCCAGAGTGTTAACCACACGGCCCAGCAGGCCACGGCCAACCGGAACTTCCAGGATACGGCCAGTACACTTAACTTTCATGCCTTCGGCAAGGTCAGCATACGGACCCATAACAACCGCACCAACAGAGTCGCGCTCGAGGTTCAGTGCGATAGCGTAACGGTTACCCGGCAGGGAGATCATTTCACCCTGCATACAATCGGCCAGGCCGTGAATGCGGATAACACCGTCACTTACAGAAACAATAGTACCTTCGTTGTGAGCTTCACTCACAACATTGACTGAGCAATGCGCTGCTTGATCAGTTCGCTGATTTCGGTGGAATTCAGTTGCATGCTCCAGTCCCCTTAAGACTGCAAGACGTCTGCAAGGCGCTCAAGACGACCGCGTACGCTGCCATCAATGACCATATCACCCGCTCGGATGATAACGCCTGCCATTACAGACTTATCGATTTTGCAATTCAGCTTAACTTTGCGTGACAGACGTTTTTCCATCGCAGCAGAAATTTTCGCGAGCTGTTGTTCACTCAGTGCGGCAGCGGAAATGACGTCTACCTCAGCGGTAGCCTCACTCACGGCACGCAGGTGAATAAACTGCTCCAGAACATCCGGGAGCGCGTTAAGACGACCATTTTCAGCCATTACCCGAATCAGGTTCTGACCGTTTTCGTCCAGTTGCTCACCACAAACTGCGATAAACGACTCGGCGAGCGTTTCTGGCGCAAGCGCGCCAGAGAGAAGCTCTGCCATTTGTTCGTTTTTGGTTACCTCGGCGGCAAACGCCAGCATGTCCTGCCAGCGTTCTACACTTTGGTGTTCGACGGCAAAGTCAAAAGCTGCTTTGGCGTAGGGGCGAGCTACCGTAATAAATTCAGACATCAGCCCCTCCCTCCTTACAGTTCAGCGACAAGTTTATCCACGATGTCGCTGTTAGCAGCTTCATCCACGGAACGTTCGATGATCTTCTCGGCGCCAGCAACAGCAGGATAGCAACTTGCTTACGCAGCTCTTCACGGGCACGTTTACGCTCGGCTTCAATTTCCGCCTGCGCCTGGGCCACGATTTTAGTACGTTCCTGTTCTGCCTCAGCTTTCGCCTCGTCCAGAATCTGCGAGCGGCGTTTGTTCGCCTGCTCGATGATTACCTGGGCTTCCGCTTTCGCTTTTTTCAGCTGGTCGGTCGCGCTGGCCTTTGCAAGGTCAAGGTCCTTATGTGCTCGTTCTGCGGAAGCAAGGCCGTCAGCAATTTCTTTTTGACGTTTTTCGATGGCTGCCATTAATGGCGGCCATACGTACTTCATGCAGAACAGAACGAACAGGACAAACGCGATGGCCTGGCCGAGGATTGTTGCGTTAAGATTCACAGCACAATGCCTCTATTTAGTTAACGTTCTGATATTGCTCTTTAAATAAAAGCAACGCTTACTACGCGACAGCGAACATCACGTACAGACCCAGACCTACAGCGATCATCGGGATAGCATCCACCAGACCCATAACGATAAAGAACTGAGTACGCAGCAGAGGAATCAGATCAGGTTGACGCGCTGCGCCTTCCAGGAATTTACCCCCGAGGATGCCGATACCGATCGCAGCACCGATTGCCGCCAGACCCATCATCACAGCGGCAGCCATGTACAGCAGATCCATATTCAGGTTTTCCATGACAGTCTCCAGTTTGTTTCAGTTAAAACGTAGTAGTGTTGGTAAATTAATGTTCTTCAGACGCCATCGACAGATAGACGATCGTCAGAACCATGAAGATGAAGGCTTGCAGCGTAATGATCAGGATGTGGAAAATGGCCCACGGCACATTCAGGATCCACTGTGACCACCACGGCAACAGACCAGCAATCAGAATGAAAATCAGCTCACCGGCATACATGTTACCGAACAGTCGCAAACCGAGTGAAACAGGTTTGGACAGCAGGCTTACCCCTTCAAGGATTAAGTTGACAGGAATGAACGCCCAGTGATTGAACGGCTGCAGCGTCAACTCTTTCGTGAAGCCGCCGATGCCTTTCATTTTGATGCTGTAGAACAGAATCAGGATAAATACGCCAGTGCCATAGACAGCGTTACGTTCACGTCCGCAGACGGAACACACGCAGTGCAGGCAGACCCAGTACATGTTCAGCAATGTACGGCAGCAGGTCGATAGGCAGTAAATCCATCAGGTTCATCAGGAATACCCAGACGAAAATCGTCAGGGCCAGCGGAGCAATCAGCTTGCTTTTGCCATGGTACATGTCTTTCACGCTACCATTAACAAAGCCGATCACCAGCTCAATCGCGGTCTGAAACTTACCTGGCACACCGCTGGTCGCCTTTTTGGCTACGCTACGGAATAAAACCAGGAACAACAGACCCAGCACCACCGAGAAGAACATGGAGTCAATATTGATTGTCCAGAAGGTGGCTGGGGGGTTATGTGGATCCACCAGCGAGAATGTACGCAGGTCCAGCTGAAGGTTATTCAGGTGGTGTCCTATGTAATCCTGCGGCGTCATATTTTCTGAAGCCATGATGCCTTTTACCCTTTGTTGTTAATTACAGCCGGTGCCAGTATCTGAACCACCAGCACCAAAACCCACGTAACGATCAGCGGCAAGAATACCGCCTTTAAAACCGCCAACGCCACCACCAGTAACACCAACATCGCCAGAACTTTGAAAGCTTCGCCAAATGCGAATGTCCAAGCCACCCGGCCTTTCGCTGGTGTATGCGCCTGGTGACGCCAGGCAAATATCATAAACAAAACGTTAGGCAGAAAGACTGCCAGGCCCCCGCTTATTGCAGAGACGCCCCAGAAGGGGTCTTTGAGGCTGAACAGCAATCCACTTGCTATCACCACCAGTAACTGAACGAGCAGAAGCTTCCGAGCAACGTTTCGACTCACGAGCGACACAGACATCACGTTTTTCACTCCTGCTCCCTTCGAGGTATGCCGCGTGTCGTATAAAACTTTCTTTAAGGCTTAGAGTCAAGCATCAAAAAGCGGTCAAATTATACGGTGCGCCCCCGTGATTTCAAACAATAAGTAGCCAAAAGGTGAATAAATGTTTAAATATTTTTCCAGTGCATACAATTGCGACTTTTCTGCTAACCCTGTTCGATCATGAAAAACTGTAAATAACGCGTAAACACTGGTGATAAAGCGTGCTTCAGATCACATATTGCGCATGTTCGCGCACAGCATATTTATTTACTTGGCAAATGATGCCTTTGCAAGTTTATGATATTTCAGTCTAAAAACAGATACTGTTTTAATAAATGACATTTACACAACAAAAACCACCCATTGACATTTTTAATAATGTTTTAACAACCAATGATGGTTCTTAGCGCCGATTTTTAGCAGACTGATATTTTCACTAATGACTTATTTTCTGCTTACCAAAAAAAGCCACGTTATCTTGTTGATGCAAAAGAGTGAACGTGGCGTTAAATGTAACCAGTTATATCAGTAGAAAACCTGGTTGTTGTTAACAGTCTAACCGGTCAATTTTTTATGATTTTTTTGATAAAAATTAAATTTTATTTGCTTTAATCACCACCAGATGACGTTCGCCATCCAGGGCTGGAACCTGAAGTTTAACCACTGATTCGACCTGATATTCTTCGGGCAACAAAGCGATTTCATCTTCCGGCATTTGCCTTTCAGCGCGTAGAAACGGCCTTGCTCACCAGGAAGATGGTGGCACCAGCTCACCATATCGTTCAGAGAGGCAAAAGCGCGGCTAATTACGCCATCAAATGGCGGCTCTGAAGGAAACTCTTCTACCCTGCTCTGTACTGGTTCAATATTCTCCAGTTTAAGCTCATGTTGCACCTGACGAAGGAAACGCACGCGTTTACCAAGGCTATCCAACAGAGTGAAATGGGCTTCAGGACGCACGATAGAGAGTGGAATGCCTGGCAGTCCTGGTCCGGTGCCGACATCGATAAACCGTTCACCTTGCAGATACGGTGCCACCACAATGCTATCGAGAATATGGCGTACCAGCATCTCATTAGGATCGCGGACCGAAGTCAGGTTGTACGCTTTGTTCCATTTATGCAGCATATTCACGTAGGCAATAAGCTGGTTTTTCTGGTGATCGGTAAGCGAAATACCTGCGTCTTTCAGCAGTAAGGAGAGTTTGTTGAGCACGGTGATTACCTGTTCTTGATGCGTTGCCTGGTAAGCGGGTGCTTACCAGGCATTTTTAATGTGTTATGCGCTACGACGCAGCATACCCTGTTTTTTCAGCCACACCAGCAGAATGGAGATGGCCGCAGGCGTGACGCCAGAAATACGTGAAGCCTGGCCGATAGAGGCCGGTTTGTGATCGTTAAGTTTGGCGATCACTTCGTTAGAAAGACCGGATACCTGGCGGTAATCCAGTGTCGCGGGTAGCAGGGTGTTCTCGTTACGCAGCTGCTTTTCGATCTCATCTTGCTGGCGCGCGATATAACCTTCGTATTTAACCTGAATCTCAACCTGTTCCGCCGCCTGTTCGTCTGTCAACGCAGGGGCAAACGGCGTCAGCGTGGTTAATTTTTCATAAGTCATTTCCGGACGACGCAGCAGATCTTCACCACTGGCTTCACGGGAAAGCGGCGCAGTCAGGTGAGCATTCACTTCGGCTGCAGCTTCCGCCGACGGGGTTACCCAGGTCGATTTCAGACGCTGACGCTCACGCTCGATATTCTCAAGTTTCTCGTTAAAGCGCGCCCAACGTTCGTCATCCACCAGGCCCAGTTCACGACCGATTTCAGTCAAACGCAGATCCGCATTATCTTCGCGCAGCATCAGACGATATTCTGCGCGCGAGGTAAACATACGATACGGTTCTTTGGTTCCTAAAGTGCACAGGTCATCAACCAGTACGCCGAGATACGCCTGAGAACGCGCCGGAGCCCAACCTTCTTTGTCAGCAGACAGACGGGCAGCGTTAAGACCGGCCAGTAAACCTTGCGCAGCGGCTTCTTCGTAACCGGTAGTGCCGTTAATCTGACCAGCAAAGAACAGCCCCTGGATAAACTTGCTCTCCAGCGTCGGTTTCAGGTCGCGAGGATCGAAGAAGTCATACTCAATGGCATAACCCGGACGCACGATCTTCGCGTTTTCCATCCCCTGCATAGAGCGGACGATTTGCATCTGCACATCGAACGGCAGGCTGGTGGAGATACCGTTCGGATAAATTTCGTTAGAGGTCAGTCCTTCCGGTTCAAGGAAGATCTGATGCTGATTTCTGTCGGCGAAGCGCATGACTTTGTCTTCGATCGACGGGCAGTAGCGTGGGCCGACACCTTCGATCACCCCTGCATACATTGGGCTACGATCGAGGTTACTGCGGATCACATCATGGGTTTTCTCGTTGGTATGAGTGATATAACACGGCACCTGCTGGGGATGCTGGGACGCATTGCCCATAAACGAGAATACCGGCATTGGGTTATCGCCATGCTGTTGCGCCAGCACACTAAAGTCGATAGTTCGAGCATCAATACGCGGTGGTGTCCCGGTTTTCAGACGACCAACGCGCAGCGGCAGTTCACGCAAACGGCGAGAAAGCGGAATGGACGGCGGATCACCAGCACGGCCACCGCTGTAATTATCCAGACCGATATGAATTTTACCGTCGAGGAATGTCCCAACGGTGAGCACGACGGCTTTGGCACGGAACTTCAGTCCCATTTGGGTAACAGCACCGACCACGCGATCGTTTTCGACAATAAGATCTTCAACCGCCTGCTGGAAGATCATCAGGTTCGGTTGGTTCTCCAGCGCCGTACGTACCGCCTGACGGTAGAGCACACGATCCGCCTGAGCTCGGGTAGCGCGAACCGCCGGTCCTTTGCTTGCGTTTAGTATCCTAAACTGGATACCCGCTTGATCGATCGCTTTCGCCATCAGACCGCCGAGTGCATCCACTTCTTTTACCAGATGTCCCTTCCCAATACCGCCGATCGCCGGGTTGCAGCTCATCTGCCCCAGAGTGTCGATATTGTGTGTCAAAAGCAGAGTCTGTTGACCCATACGCGCCGCGGCCATCGCGGCCTCGGTGCCTGCATGACCCCCGCCAATGATGATGACGTCAAAAGGATCCGGATAAAACATGGTGATTGCCTCGCATAACGCGGTATGAAAATGGATTGAAGCCCGGGCCGTGGATTCTACTCAACTTTGTCGGCTTGAGAAAGACCTGGGATCCTGGGTATTAAAAAGAAGATCTATTTATTTAGAGATCTGTTCTATTGTGATCTCTTATTAGGATCGCACTGCCCTGTGGATAACAAGGATCCTGCTTTTAAGATCAACAACCTGGAAAGGATCATTAACTGTGAATGAACGGTGATCCTGGACCGTATAAGCTGGGATCAGAATGAGGGGTTATACACAACTCAAAAACTGAACAACGGTTGTTCTTTGGATAACTACCGGTTGATCCAAGCTTCCTGACAGAGTTATCCACAGTAGATCGCACGATCTGTATACTTATTTGAGTAAATTAATCCACGATCCCAGCCATTCTTCTGCCGGTTCTTCCGGAATGTCGTGATCAAGAATGTTGATCTTCAGTGTTTCGCCTGTCTGTTTTGCACCGGAATTTTTGAGTTCTGCCTCGAGTTTATCGATAGCCCCACAAAAGGTGTCATATTCACGACTACCAATACCGATTGCGCCAAAGCGGACCGCAGAAAGATCGGGCTTCTGTTCCTGCAATGCTTCATAGAAAGGAGAAAGGTTGTCCGGAATATCTCCGGCACCGTGGGTGGAGCTGATAATCAGCCAGATCCCCGAGGCAGATAAATCTTCCAACAGCGGACCGTGTAGCGTTTCGGTGGTAAAACCCGCCTCTTCCAGCTTTTCAGCCAGGTGTTCTGCTACATATTCGGCACCGCCGAGGGTGCTGCCGCTGATAAGAGTGATATCTGCCATAAACCGCCACCTTTATTAAGAGTGGCGTATTGTACGCTGTGAACGCGTTGGGATCTACCTGTGGAAAAGTATGGGATTAAAAAAGCCGATTATGGTTGATGGTACGCATGATCGGGTTTTGCAGGACGATCAATGTCTCGGTGGACTGAATTTCATCAATTGTTTGGATCTTGTTGATAAGTACATGCTGGAGAGCGTCGATCGAACGGCACATCACTTTTATAAAGATGCTGTAGTGGCCGGTTGTGTAATAGGCTTCAGTGACTTCATCAAGGCTTTCCAGCTTTGCCAGCGCGGAAGGGTAGTCTTTGGCGCTCTTTAATATAATGCCGATAAAGCAGCCTACGTCATAACCGAGCTGCTTCGGGCTGACATCAATACGCGCCCCGGTAATGATCCCCGCCTGCTTCATTTTCTCTACTCGAACGTGAATCGTCCCCGGACTGACGCCAAATTGTTTCGCCAGTTCGGCGTAAGCGGTGCGCGCATTGCCCATTAATGCTTCCAGGATGCCACGGTCCAGATTGTCGATCAGATAATTTTCCATAGGATTTTCTTATGCAGATTGATGATTCATTCTATTTTAGCCTTCTTTTTTAATGAATCAAAAGTGTGTTAGGCTTTTTATTGAATGATTATTGCATGTGTGTCGGTTTTTGTTGCTTAATCATAAGCAACAGGACGCAGGAGTATAAAAAATGAAAACCGCTTACATTGCCAAACAACGCCAAATTAGCTTCGTGAAATCTCACTTTTCTCGCCAACTGGAAGAACGTCTGGGGCTGATCGAAGTCCAGGCGCCGATTCTTAGCCGTGTGGGGGATGGCACGCAGGATAACTTGTCGGGCTGTGAAAAAGCGGTGCAGGTAAAAGTGAAAGCTCTGCCTGATGCCCAGTTCGAAGTGGTTCATTCACTGGCGAAGTGGAAACGTCAGACCTTAGGGCAACACGACTTCAGCGCGGGCGAAGGGCTGTACACGCACATGAAAGCCCTTCGCCCCGATGAAGACCGTCTTTCTCCGTTGCACTCGGTCTATGTTGACCAGTGGGACTGGGAACGCGTAATGGGCGACGGTGAGCGTCAATTCTCGACTCTGAAAAGCACGGTAGAGGCGATCTGGGCGGGAATTAAAGCAACCGAAGCTGCGGTTAGCGAAGAGTTTGGCCTGGCACCGTTCCTGCCGGATCAGATCCACTTCGTACACAGCCAGGAGTTACTGTCTCGTTATCCGGATCTCGATGCCAAAGGGCGTGAGCGGGCGATAGCGAAAGATCTTGGCGCGGTATTCCTTGTCGGGATTGGCGGCAAGCTGAGCGATGGTCATCGCCACGACGTGCGCGCACCGGATTATGATGACTGGAGCACCCCGTCAGAGCTGGGTCATGCGGGTCTGAACGGCGATATTCTGGTGTGGAACCTGTACTGGAAGATGCGTTTGAGCTTTCTTCCATGGGGATCCGCGTGGATGCCGACACGTTGAAGCATCAGTTGGCGCTGACCGGTGATGAAGATCGTCTGCAGCTGGAATGGCATCAGGCGCTGCTGCGCGGTGAAATGCCGCAGACCATCGGCGGCGGTATCGGCCAGTCTCGTTTGACCATGCTGCTGCTGCAACTGCCGCATATCGGCCAGGTTCAGTGTGGTGTATGGCCAGCTGCTGTTCGCGAGAACGTCCCTTCTCTGCTGTAATAATTTATCGCCGCCAGCATCTGAGCAGGCGGCTTCGCATCCCGGTATCAAAGCGCCAGATATGATCGAAAATGCGCATGATGCCGGGTTTGCCGTGTGCCGACATCGCCACGGCATGAAAGCGATGCTGATGTACCCGCTGCAGCTCTTTCACTTTACTCGTCACGTCGTCAGGCAACCGCTGGGCGATAAAATCAGAAATCACCACCGCATCGGCATCAAACCATTCCCTGCTTTGCAAGCGTTCCATAATGGCGCGAAAACAACTGGCAAGATCGGTGCCGCCACGAAACTGCTGGCTTAAAAAACGGATTGCTTGTTCGATGCCTTGTGGGCCTGAAAGCTCATAACGGACGATCTCGGTGGAAAATAGCATAATATAACAGCGCCGGTTTCAGCGAGAGCAATGCGCATCAAAGCCAGGCAGAACGCTTTCGCACACTGTTCATTAAAGCCGCCCATTGAGCCGGAAGTATCCACGCAGACAATAAACGGTCCGCGCGGCTGTTCGTCGTAATCTTTATGCACCACCGGACGTTCGATCACTTTTTCACGCCACGACTCACCGTGCAGGCGATAGGTGAGCAACTGTTTTTCCACCAGCCGACGGTAAAACTCATACTCCAGTTCCGTTATCCCTAGTGTCGCCAGTTCTGGCGGCAGAAGACGTAAAATATCATCGCTTTGTTGCAGACCATCAACCTGCTCAGGAACCGTCGCCGGTTCGCGCACCATGGTGCGGAAGGTTCCATCTGCGCATCGTTACGCGGTATTGATTTGGCTTCCCGAGAACGCCCCAGCTGCTCTGCCAGGCGTTTCAGTTCCGGCTGTTCGTTAAGAAATTCACCGTATTTCACAATCAACTGATAGTCGCCACGTTTAAGCTGACCGGCGCTCATATCCCACAGACGACCAGCTGCGGTATTGTTATCTGCGAGAATCGGTTCAAGTTGTCCGCTCAGCGTCATGCGTTCCTGAACTTCACTTAACAGTTGTTCGCGTTCTTCTTCTAATAGCTGTTGATTTAACGTCGTTGCTTGCACGATCAGACTTAAACGCCAACGCTGGAGAAAAAGCGTGTGTAACGCTGAAGTTATTGTGCTGTTAGCATCAACCAACTGCCGGGCTTGTTCTGCCCATGGGGAATTCAGACGATGCAGTAAGTCCAGGATCTGTGGTAGCTGCACAATAAACTGCGGCGTGGAGAGGAGCTGGCTTTGCTGATAGCACATCACCTCTTCGGTGAGTTCCGGCGGGACTCGGGCATCTTTCAGCCGACTGCGCAGCGCCTCACGCCAGCGAGGAACATCATCAGTGATTGCCGCCTTCAGGCGTGGGAATTTTTCAAAGAAGACCGCCAGCTGCGGTGAGGCCAGCAGCGCGATGATCATCTCTTCGATCAATCCCTCTTCGCTGACGGCCAGCATCACATTAAGCGTATCCAGCGTTAGCATTGTTGTGCCTGGCGAATCTGTGCACCGACATCCTGTAGGCTGGCTTCAATGCGACCTAACCAGTCGCCAGGGATAAACAGACATTTTTGCTGTTCGCTGAATAAAGCGTGTTGCTTACGCCAGTCGCTTTCAAGCTCTTCCAGTTGTTGTTTTATTTCACCTGGCAGACCTTCAACCGATGAACCGGGAAGTGCCAGCGTACTGCCTTGTAAACTTACATCGCGTACAACAAGATGTTGGGTGCTATCAACTTCCAGATTCAGTTTCTGGGCAAAGCCGATACCGTTCAGTTTGCCGCGAATTTCACCACCTTTACTCAGCCACTGTTCCAGCGCGCTACGCTCAAAGGAGATATGAACCACTTCCATATCATGCAGTTTTAACGGTTTTTGCAGCAGCAGAGTCAGAGTGGAAGCAGTAACGTTAACAGGGAGTTGATACTGCTGACGACGGCTGAAAATGCCGCCCAGACGAATTACCGTTAAGGCTGTTTTATCGCTTTGTTGCTGCTGGAGTTGCAGGTGACGTTGCACAATCGCGCCCAGGCGGGTCAACATCCCTTGCTGTTGCCAGGCGTGACCGGTCATCAATACATCAATTTGTTGTTGTATCAAATTCAGGCTTTGCGCGTCATACCACAGGCAATCTTTCAGCAAAATGAGATCAACCGGGGCAACAGCACTGCGACCGCTAAAAAAGGCGCTGGCCTGCAATAAGCGGATCGCTTTTTTCCAGCGACGATCCGAGACATAAGGCGCATCCGGTAATTTATCCAGTTGCTGGCGCAGCATAAAAATCAGCTCAAATACATGATCGGGCAGCGTAATTTCACCTATTTCTTTCTGCCAGCGTTCATATTCTTCATCCGTGACCTGCAAGGATGGCGGAACCGGATTGTCGTTTTCATCCTGTTGACTGGTCAGCATGGAGCGGAAATTCGCTTTATCCTGCACTTTATCTAACCACAGACGAATCAGCATGCGGTCATATAACGCTTCCAGACTGCTGTCTGCTTCCGGCAGCTCGTTGGAGGCCGCCACCAGCAGGCGCATCGGGATTTTTTCTACGTGTGCACCGTTGCGGAACTGGCGCTCGTTAATGGCGGTGAGCAGGGTATTAAGAATTGCCGGACCCGCTTTCCAGATCTCATCCAGAAAGACGATTTCTGCTTCCGGCAGGTAACCGCTGGTTAAACGTTCATAGCGCCCTTCATCTTTTAGCGCCTGAATAGAAAGGGGACCAAAAACCTCTTCCGGCGTGGAGAAGCGAGTCATCAGATATTCAAACGCGCGGGCATTCTGAAAGGCGAATTGTAAGCGCCGGGCGATCAAACTTTTGGCAATACCTGGCGGGCCAAGGAGGAACACACTTTCACCACTTAATGCCGCTAATAAACACAAGCGGATGGCGTGGCTACGTTCATAAAGCCCCTTTTCCAACGAACTGCTCAGGCGGGAAATTCTTTCCGCTAATAAATGAGGGTGAGCCATAATGAAGTGGCGTCCTTTCGTCAAAAGTTCTGCGTAAATTGCGAGTATAGACGTTTCTTGCTGGTGGCTAAAATAGTCTCAAAGGGGGGGGTATTTTTCTTTGAGCCAGGTTAATGTGGCCGCATTTAGGAGTACGATTTTGCCGTTAATCGTGCATACTGTGCGCTTTTTTGTGGGCCAAGGGACTAAGCACACATTTCATATTTCAACGAAAGACTAGTCTATGAGCACTGATAATAAGCAATCATTGCCCGCGATTACCCTCGCGGCGATTGGAGTTGTCTACGGCGATATTGGTACCAGCCCGTTATATACACTTCGTGAATGTTTGTCCGGCCAGTTTGGTTTTGGCGTTGAACGCGATGCCGTGTTTGGCTTTTTATCGCTGATCTTCTGGCTGCTAATCTTTGTGGTTTCCATTAAATATCTCACTTTCGTGATGCGGGCAGATAACGCCGGTGAAGGGGGGATCCTGACGTTGATGTCGCTTGCCGGGCGTAATACGTCGGCGCGAACCACATCAATGCTGGTGATTATGGGGCTAATCGGCGGCAGCTTTTTCTATGGTGAAGTCGTCATAACACCCGCTATTTCGGTGATGTCAGCCATTGAAGGTCTGGAAATCGTCGCCCCGCAGCTGGATACCTGGATAGTTCCCCTCTCAATCATCGTTCTCACTTTACTATTTATGATTCAAAAACATGGCACGGCTATGGTCGGTAAGCTGTTTGCGCCGATCATGCTGACTGGTTTTTGATTCTGGCAGTACTGGGGTTACGTAGCATTATTGCTAACCCGGAAGTGCTGCATGCGCTGAATCCAATGTGGGCGGTGCATTTCTTCCTTGAATACAAAACGGTTTCTTTTATTGCATTAGGGGCAGTGGTGCTGTCGATTACGGGGGTCGAGGCGCTGTATGCTGATATGGGGCACTTTGGTAAATTCCCTATTCGCCTGGCGTGGTTCACCGTCGTATTACCTTCCTTGACACTTAATTACTTCGGTCAGGGAGCGTTGTTGTTAAGAACCCGGAAGCGATTAAGAACCCGTTCTTCCTGTTGGCACCGGACTGGGCGCTGATCCCACTGCTGATCATCGCCGCACTGGCGACGGTAATTGCCTCGCAGGCGGTTATTTCTGGCGTCTTCTCATTGACGCGTCAGGCGGTACGTCTGGGGTATTTGTCGCCGATGCGCATTATTCACACCTCCGAAATGGAGTCAGGGCAAATCTATATTCCGTTTGTGAACTGGATGCTCTATGTCGCGGTCGTGATTGTGATTGTCAGCTTTGAGCACTCCAGCAACCTGGCGGCGGCGTACGGGATTGCGGTGACCGGAACCATGGTGCTGACGTCTATTCTCTCGACTACCGTGGCACGTCAGAACTGGCACTGGAATAAGTATTTTGTTGCGCTGATCCTGATTGCTTTCCTTTGTGTCGATATTCCATTGTTCACCGCTAACCTCGATAAACTGCTCTCCGGCGGTTGGTTGCCATTGAGCCTCGGTACTGTGATGTTTATCGTGATGACCACCTGGAAGAGCGAGCGTTTCCGCTTGCTGCGGCGGATGCATGAACATGGTAACTCTCTGGAAGCGATGATTGCTTCGCTGGAGAAATCACCGCCTGTTCGCGTGCCTGGGACCGCGGTGTATATGTCGCGTGCAATCAACGTCATTCCCTTTGCGCTGATGCATAACCTTAAACATAACAAGGTATTGCATGAGAGGGTGATTCTGTTAACTCTGCGCACCGAAGACGCGCCATATGTCCATAACGTCCGTCGGGTACAGATTGAACAACTGTCGCCCACTTTCTGGCGCGTGGTGGCAAGTTATGGTTGGCGAGAAACGCCAAACGTGGAAGAAGTTTTCCACCGCTGCGGTCTGGAAGGATTAAGTTGCCGGATGATGGAAACCTCCTTCTTTATGTCGCATGAGTCGTTGATCCTCGGCAAACGCCCGTGGTATTTGCGTCTGCGCGGCAAGCTGTACTTGCTGCTGCAACGTAATGCGCTGCGTGCACCAGATCAATTTGAAATCCCGCCAAACAGGGTTATCGAACTGGGTACTCAGGTCGAAATCTAACGCCAGACGCCTCCTTTCTCCATAAGGGGGCGTTTTTGTTTTCATGGTTAATCACCATGTAAAACGTTTCGAGGTTGATCACATTTCCGTAACGTCACGATGGTTTTCCCAACTCAGTCAGGATTAAACTGCGGGTCAGCGAAACGTTTCGCTGATGGAGAAAAAAATGAAAAAAGGCACCGTTCTTAATTCTGATATTTCATCGGTGATCTCCCGTCTGGGACATACCGATACGCTGGTGGTGTGTGATGCTGGTTTACCCATCCCCAAAAGTACAACGCGTATCGATATGGCATTAACCCAGGGTGTACCTTCTTTTATGCAGGTGCTGGGCGTCGTCACAAATGAAATGCAGGTCGAGGCTGCCATTATCGCGGAAGAGATCAAACAACATAATCCGCAACTCCACGAAACGTTGCTCACTCACCTTGAGCAGCTGCAAAAACACCTGGGAAATACCATTGAAATTCGTTACACCACGCATGAACAATTCAAACAACAAACCGCAGAAAGTCAGGCGGTAATTCGCAGCGGAGAATGTTCTCCGTATGCGAATATCATTCTCTGTGCTGGCGTGACGTTCTGAGGCCGTCATGGAAGCATTACTTCAGCTTAAAGGCATCGATAAAGCCTTCCCGGGCGTAAAAGCCTCTCGGGCGCTGCGTTAAATGTCTATCCGGGCCGCGTGATGGCGCTGGTGGGCGAAAACGGCGCGGGTAAATCCACCATGATGAAAGTGCTTACTGGTATCTATACTCGCGATGCCGGCACGCTTTTATGGCTGGGGAAAGAAACGACATTTACCGGGCCGAAATCTTCCCAGGAAGCCGGGATTGGGATTATCCATCAGGAACTGAACCTGATCCCGCAGTTGACCATTGCCGAAAACATTTTCCTCGGTCGTGAGTTTGTTAATCGCTTTGGCAAAATTGACTGGAAAACCATGTATGCCGAAGCGGATAAATTGCTGGCTAAACTTAACCTGCGCTTTAAAAGCGACAAGCTGGTGGGCGATCTTTCCATCGGTGACCAGCAAATGGTTGAAATCGCCAAAGTGCTGAGCTTTGAGTCGAAAGTCATCATTATGGATGAACCGACCGATGCGCTGACCGATACCGAAACCGAATCCCTGTTCCGCGCCATCCGCGAGCTGAAATCGCAAGGCCGCGGTATTGTCTATATCTCCCACCGCATGAAAGAAATCTTCGAGATTTGCGATGACGTTACCGTTTTTCGTGATGGGCAATTTATTGCTGAGCGCGAAGTGGCATCACTGACCGAAGATTCGCTGATTGAGATGATGGTGGGTCGCAAGCTGGAAGATCAATATCCGCACCTGGACAAAGCGCCGGGAGATATCCGCCTGAAAGTCGATAATCTCTGCGGACCTGGCGTTAACGATGTCTCTTTTACTTTACGCAAAGGCGAAATTCTTGGCGTCTCTGGTTTGATGGGCGCAGGTCGTACCGAACTGATGAAAGTGCTCTACGGCGCACTACCGCGCACCAGCGGTTACGTCACCCTGGATGGGCATGAAGTCGTTACCCGTTCACCGCAGGATGGCTTGGCAAACGGCATTGTGTATATCTCCGAAGACCGTAAACGTGACGGTTTAGTGTTGGGCATGTCAGTAAAAGAGAACATGTCGCTGACAGCGCTGCGCTACTTCAGCCGCGCTGGCGGCAGTTTGAAGCATGCCGATGAACAGCAGGCTGTGAGTGATTTCATTCGTCTGTTTAATGTGAAAACTCCGTCGATGGAACAGGCAATTGGTCTGCTTTCCGGTGGCAATCAGCAAAAAGTGGCGATTGCCCGCGGTCTGATGACACGCCCCAAAGTGTTGATCCTTGATGAACCTACCCGTGGCGTAGATGTCGGCGCGAAAAAAGAGATCTATCAACTGATTAACCAGTTCAAAGCCGATGGCTTGAGCATCATTCTGGTGTCATCGGAGATGCCAGAAGTATTAGGCATGAGCGATCGCATCATCGTCATGCATGAAGGGCATCTCAGCGGGGAATTTACTCGTGAGCAGGCCACCCAGGAAGTGTTAATGGCTGCCGCTGTGGGCAAGCTTAATCGCGTGAATCAGGAGTAAAAAAATGACAACCCAGACTGTCTCTGGTCGCCGTTATTTCACGAAAGCGTGGCTGATGGAGCAGAAATCGCTTATCGCTCTGCTGGTGCTGATCGCGATTGTCTCGACGTTAAGCCCGAACTTTTTCACCATCAATAACTTATTCAATATTCTCCAGCAAACCTCAGTGAACGCCATTATGGCGGTCGGGATGACGCTGGTGATCCTGACGTCGGGCATCGACTTATCGGTAGGTTCTCTGTTGGCGCTGACCGGCGCAGTTGCTGCATCTATCGTCGGCATTGAAGTCAATGCGCTGGTGGCTGTCGCTGCTGCTCTCGCGTTAGGTGCCGCAATTGGTGCGGTAACCGGGGTGATTGGTAGCGAAAGGTCGCGTCCAGGCGTTTATCGCTACGCTGGTTATGATGCTTTTACTGCGCGGCGTGACCATGGTTTATACCAATGGTAGCCCAGTGAATACCGCTTTACTGAGAACGCCGATCTGTTTGGCTGGTTTGGTATTGGTCGTCCGCTGGGCGTACCGACGCCAGTCTGGATCATGGGGATTGTCTTCCTCGCGGCCTGGTACATGCTGCATCACACGCGTCTGGGGCGTTACATCTACGCGCTGGGCGGCAACGAAGCGGCAACGCGTCTTTCTGGTATCAACGTCAATAAAATCAAAATCATCGTCTATTCTCTTTGTGGTCTGCTGGCATCGCTGGCCGGGATCATTGAAGTGGCGCGTCTCTCCTCCGCACAACCCACGGCGGGGACTGGCTATGAGCTGGATGCTATTGCTGCGGTGGTTCTGGGCGGTACGAGTCTAGCGGGCGGAAAAGGTCGCATTGTTGGGACGTTGATCGGCGCATTAATTCTTGGCTTCCTTAATAATGGATTGAATTTGTTAGGTGTTTCCTCCTATTACCAGATGATCGTCAAAGCGGTGGTGATTTTGCTGGCGGTGCTGGTAGACAACAAAAAGCAGTAATAACGACTACAGGACATCTTGAATATGAACATGAAAAAACTGGCTACCCTGGTTTCCGCTGTTGCGCTAAGCGCCACCGTCAGTGCGAATGCGATGGCAAAAGACACCATCGCGCTGGTGGTCTCCACGCTTAACAACCCGTTCTTTGTATCGCTGAAAGATGGCGCGCAGAAAGAGGCGGATAAACTTGGCTATAACCTGGTGGTGCTGGACTCCCAGAACAACCCGGCGAAAGAGCTGGCGAACGTGCAGGACTTAACCGTTCGCGGCACAAAAATTCTGCTGATTAACCCGACCGACTCCGACGCAGTGGGTAATGCTGTGAAGATGGCTAACCAGGCGAACATCCCGGTTATCACTCTTGACCGCCAGGCAACGAAAGGTGAAGTGGTGAGCCACATTGCTTCTGATAACGTACTGGGCGGCAAAATCGCTGGTGATTACATCGCGAAGAAAGCGGGTGAAGGTGCCAAAGTTATCGAGCTGCAAGGCATTGCTGGTACATCCGCAGCCCGTGAACGTGGCGAAGGCTTCCAGCAGGCCGTTGCTGCTCACAAGTTTAATGTTCTTGCCAGCCAGCCAGCAGATTTTGATCGCACTAAAGGTTTGAACGTAATGCAGAACCTGTTGACCGCTCACCCGGATGTTCAGGCTGTATTCGCGCAGAATGATGAAATGGCGCTGGGCGCGCTGCGCGCACTGCAAACTGCCGGTAAATCGGATGTGATGGTCGTCGGATTTGACGGTACACCGGATGGCGAAAAAGCGGTGAATGATGGCAAACTAGCAGCGACTATCGCTCAGCTACCCGATCAGATTGGCGCGAAAGGCGTCGAAACCGCAGATAAAGTGCTGAAAGGCGAGAAAGTTCAGGCTAAGTATCCGGTTGATCTGAAACTGGTTGTTAAGCAGTAGTTTTAATCAGGTTGTATGACCTGATGGTGACATAAATACGTCATCGACAGATGAACGTGTAATATAAAGAAAAGCAGGGCACGCGCCACCCTAACACGGTGGCGCATTTTATGGACATCCCGAATATGCAAAACGCAGGCAGCCTCGTTGTTCTTGGCAGCATTAATGCTGACCACATTCTTAATCTTCAATCTTTTCCTACTCCAGGCGAAACCGTAACCGGTAACCACTATCAGGTTGCATTTGGCGGCAAAGGCGCGAATCAGGCTGTGGCTGCTGGGCGTAGCGGTGCGAATATCGCGTTTATTGCCTGTACGGGTGATGACAGCATTGGTGAGAGCGTTCGCCAGCAGCTCGCCACTGATAACATTGATATTACTCCGGTCAGCGTGATCAAAGGCGAATCAACAGGTGTGGCGCTGATTTTTGTTAATGGCGAAGGTGAGAATGTCATCGGTATTCATGCCGGCGCTAATGCTGCCCTTTCCCCGGCGCTGGTGGAAGCGCAACGTGAGCGTATTGCCAACGCGTCAGCATTATTAATGCAGCTGGAATCACCACTCGAAAGTGTGATGGCAGCGGCGAAAATCGCCCATCAAAATAAGACTATCGTTGCGCTTAACCCGGCTCCGGCTCGCGAACTTCCTGACGAACTGCTGGCGCTGGTGGACATTATTACGCCAAACGAAACGGAAGCAGAAAAGCTCACCGGTATTCGTGTTGAAAATGATGAAGATGCAGCGAAGGCGGCGCAGGTACTGCATGAAAAAGGTATCCGTACTGTACTGATTACTTTAGGAAGTCGTGGTGTATGGGCTAGCGTGAATGGTGAAGGTCAGCGCGTTCCTGGATTCCGGGTGCAGGCTGTCGATACCATTGCTGCTGGAGATACCTTTAATGGCGCGTTAATCACGGCGTTGCTGGAAGAAAAACCATTGCCAGAGGCGATTCGGTTTGCCCATGCTGCCGCTGCGATTGCCGTAACACGTAAAGGCGCACAACCTTCCGTACCGTGGCGTGAAGAGATCGACGCATTTTTAGACAGGCAGAGGTGACGCTTGGCTACAATGAAAGATGTTGCCCGCCTGGCGGGCGTTTCTACCTCAACAGTTTCTCACGTTATCAATAAAGATCGCTTCGTCAGTGAAGCGATTACCGCCAAAGTTGAAGCGGCGATTAAAGAACTCAATTACGCGCCATCAGCCCTGGCGCGTAGCCTCAAACTCAATCAAACACATACCATTGGCATGTTGATCACTGCCAGTACCAATCCTTTCTATTCAGACTGGTGCGTGGCGTTGAACGCAGCTGCTTCGAACGCGGTTATAGTCTCGTCCTTTGCAATACCGAAGGCGATGAACAGCGGATGAATCGCAATCTGGAAACGCTGATGCAAAAACGCGTTGATGGCTTGCTGTTACTGTGCACCGAAACGCATCAACCTTCGCGTGAAATCATGCAACGTTATCCGACAGTGCCTACTGTGATGATGGACTGGGCTCCGTTCGATGGCGACAGCGATCTTATTCAGGATAACTCGTTGCTGGGCGGAGACTTAGCAACGCAATATCTGATCGATAAAGGTCATACCCGTATCGCCTGTATTACCGGTCCGCTGGATAAAACTCCGGCGCGCCTGCGGTTGGAAGGTTATCGGGCGGCGATGAAACGTGCGGGTCTCAACATTCCTGATGGCTATGAAGTCACTGGTGATTTTGAATTTAACGGCGGGTTTGACGCCATGCGCCAACTGTTATCACATCCGCTGCGTCCTCAGGCCGTCTTTACCGGAAATGACGCTATGGCTGTTGGCGTTTACCAGGCGTTATATCAGGCAGAGTTACAGGTTCCGCAGGATATCGCGGTGATTGGCTATGACGATATCGAACTGGCAAGCTTTATGACGCCACCATTAACCACTATCCACCAACCGAAAGATGAACTGGGGGAGCTGGCGATTGATGTACTCATCCATCGGATAACCCAGCCGACCCTTCAGCAACAACGATTACAACTTACTCCGATTCTGATGGAACGCGGTTCGGCTTAGATTTACGCTGTCTTTTGATCAAATTATTACCATCGGTTGTTTTCAGAAGCATGAACATTGCTGCTGAAGCAACAGTAATAATGCCCATCGTGATAAACGTATAGTGGAATTGTTCGACAGTCGTTGTGCCTTCCATCCCTTCATAAACGCGAAGGACGGCCGCACTTACAGCAACGCCTAAACTAATCGACAGTTGCTGCGTGACCGCCAGAACACTGTTACCGCTGCTGGCGTTGTCATCGGTCAGATCGGCAAGTGTGATGGTATTCATCGCGGTAAACTGCGTCGACATAGCCATCCCTAATATAAACAACGGCAAGATCAGCATCCATATCGCCATTGCCGGTGATTGCAAAGAGAACTGAGCGATCATTAGCCCAATAATCACCGTGATCCCAACTAACGTATGGCGATAGCCCAGACGACGTAAGACTTGGGTAACCATCGATTTTGCAATAATGGAACCTAACGCTGTCGGTGCCATCATACAGCCGGCAATAAACGCCTGATAACCAAATCCTACCTGTAACATCAATGGCATAAGGAACGGTACACAGCCGGTCCCCAGACGGGTTGCAATATTGCCTACGATACCGATCGAGAAAGTGCGGGTTTTAAATAAATCTAATGAAATTAATGGGTTTGGCGTGCGTCGTGCATGGAGAATATAGAGAAGCAGTAACCCGATGCTGGTGACAATTACCGTCAAGGCAATCCAGCTGGCGACAATCTTTTCCCCGAATAGCTCTATTCCGCTTGAGAAGAGAACAAGGCTGAGGCCAAACAACAAAAAGCCAGTGATATCGAATCTGCGTCGTGCGGTGGTGAAATTGGGCATATGTTTGCGCGCGTAAAGAAGGCCTGCAATACCTATGGGGATATTGATTAAAAATATCCAGTGCCAGGTTGCCCAGGTGACCAGCACGCCGCCAAGAACGGGGCCTAAAATTGGCCCCACCAGACCCGGCATGGCGACAAAATTCAATACTGGAAGAAGTTCATTACGAGGATAAGCGCGCAGTAAGGCCAGCCGAGCAACAGGCATCATCATTGCGCCGCCTATCCCCTGAATAACCCGGAAGACAACCAGCTGTGGTAGCGAATTAGAAAGTGCGCAGGCCAGAGAACCCAATGTGAACAGACTCACGGCAAGGGTAAAAATGCGACGCGTACCGAAGCGATCGGCTTGCCATCCGCTTACCGGAATAAGCATCGCCACCGTCAGCGTATAACTGATGATGGCTGATTGCATCGCGAGAGGAGAACGATTAAGGCTATGAGCGATTGCGGGTAAGGCGGTATTCAGAATAGTGGCATCAAGTGCCTGCATGAAGAAGGCCATCGCCGCGATCCACGGCAAACCCGCCATACTGCGCTTCTTTTTATCGCTCATTCAATGTCCTGTTATCGGGTTATCACTTATCAGGTGAGCGTAGCAGCGCCTGACAAGCTTTAAATGCCGCGTCGCCATCGCTTTGGATAATCGCATCGACAATCGCCTGATGCAGATCCAGTTTTATCACTGTGTCGCTGGTAATTGACGTGAAGTAAGTGTGATAAACCGAATGGAATAGGGAGGCGAATGAGGTCAAAAACGGATTGGCGCTCATTTCATAGATATGCTCATGCCAGGCCATATCGACTTCGATCCAGCGTTCACGGCGAAAGTTCTCTTTTAATGCCGCCATTTCGGCCATTAACGTATTGAGATGCGCCTTCTGTTCCGCGGTGCCAACCGTTGCTGCCAGTAGGCAGGCTTGCGGCTCCAGACAGATACGCATAACCAGAAAGTGATCGATGACTGATGAAAGTTCTCTTCTGTCATCCACCAGGTAAGCAATTCCTGATCAAGAAAATTCCAGTTCGATTGTGGCATGACCCGAGTACCAATTCGCGGTCGCGGTAAAACCATCCCTTTTGCCGTTAACGTTTTGACCGCTTCGCGTACCGCTGTACGACTCACTCCAAATTGCTCGCCCAGCTCAATCTCACCGGGCAAAATGGTGCCGGGTTCATATTCACCTTTTAAGATCCGTTGCGCCAGCTTCTCAGCCAGAACATACGAAAGGTTTTTCTGTGCAGCTAACTGTTGTGCGCTTAAAGGCATTACTTATCTTCCTTTTTCTTTTTATTCCTCCTTAGTATGCCACCAGGAAGTGTGATTACGGTTGCAAAAACGGCAAATTGCTTGTTTTATGGCACATTAACGGGGCTTTTGCTGAAAAAATGCGCGGTCAGAAAATTATTTTAAATTTCCTCTTGTCAGGCCGGAATAACTCCCTATAATGCGCCACCACTGACACGGAACAACGGCAAACACGCCGCCGGGTCAGCGGGGTTCTCCTGAGAATTCCGGCAGAGAAAGCAAAAATAAATGCTTGACTCTGTAGCGGGAAAGCGTATTATGTACACCCCGCGCCGCTGAGAAAAAGCGAAGCGGCACTGCTCTTTAACAATTTATCAGACAATCTGTGTGGGCACTCGAAGATACGGATTCTTAACGTCGCAAGACGAAAAATGAATACCAAGTCTCAAGAGTGAACACGTAATTCATTACGAAGTTTAATT
>ENA-OQIG01000390-OQIG01000390.1-human-gut-metagenome-genome-assembly--contig:-NODE-390-length-25553-cov-3.919453_pt1 | contig 25553 bp, 36 predicted proteins | sample MGYA00242576_ERZ504741 | MGnify/ENA primary metagenome ERZ504741 (study PRJEB26092, sample SAMD00036436) | human gut metagenome | host: Homo sapiens | study: EMG produced TPA metagenomics assembly of... | reverse complement strand
AATTAATAAGGAGTATGACACAAAGGAAATGATATTATAGTATATATATTGACCCAAGCACCCCAGCAGTATTTATTTCTGGCTAAAAAATTAACAATAGGAACAATTAGTTCGAATAATATTAGGGTTATTTCTATTTACTGGTGGAATTGATTCATTATTAAAATTTTTGTCTATGTTATTAGGGCGATAGTATATACCTTGTTAGTAAATTGTCTGATAACCTTATATCACATATAGAGCAGTTAGTCTTAGGATTGACTGCTTTTAAAAAAGACATCATTATATCTAAATGATGTCTTTTGGGTATTATTTTATAGGTCATATCAAGGCTCATTCAATCGTGGTAAATTCGTGGTAAAATGAATGTTTTTTTATACTTCAAAATGCTTGAAAGTCTAGTGTTTATGCGGATAATCGAAAATTAGGTATATAATTTAATACAAAAATTAACATAACAAGAGGGAGGTCATTTCATGTTTGATTTTATGGTAACTGCTGATGGCGGACTTACAACTTCCGGATATGTGATTACAATTATTGCCGGAATCATTTTGTTTTTCCTGGCGATTTATTTTGCAGGGAAGAATTCAGACAAGAAAAAGCTTACCACAAGACAACTGGTATTCTGTGCCGTAGCTATTGCACTTGCTTTTATTACGTCTTATCTGAAAATCTTCAAACTGCCGTGGGGAGGAAGCGTCACTCTTTGCAGTATGCTTTTTATTGTTCTGATCGCAAACTGGTATGGGGTTGGAACAGGTATTATGGCTGGGTTTGCTTACGGAATCCTGCAGTTTATCCAGGAGCCTTATATACTTTCATTTTTTCAGGTATGCTGTGATTACATACTTGCATTTGCAGCACTTGGCCTGGCAGGATTATTTGCAAAACAGAGTCATGGACTTCTGAAAGGATACATAATAGCTGTAATTGCCAGAGGAGCTTTTCACTCTCTGGGCGGTTATCTTTATTGGATGAGCTATATGCCGGACAATTTCCCGAAATCTCTGACAGCCGTATATCCGATCTTATATAATTACAGCTATCTGCTGGCAGAGGGCATTATCACGGTGATCATCATTTCAGTACCTGCAGTGTCAAAAGCACTGACCCAGGTAAAGCGTGCCGCACTGCAGTAGTTTGTTTTGTCTGGCAACAGGGATGTGTCGTTGCCCGGTACTCAGAACATTTGGTATAGTAATTTTGTTTAACAAGATATAACAAGGATTCTCCCACCTCTATAGGGACGCCGCTGAAAAACTGTTTTTTCATACTATATACAGTGTCTCAAAGTTGATTGATGTACTTTATTTTGTGCTAATTTATACGCAAAAAGGACTTTTTCAGTGGCCTTCTATAGGTGGTGAGATGAATTGCAAACAAGAAAATGAACGGCAGTGGCGGGCGGAGAGAAATCGGTATCCCCCACTGACATGAGGCAAATCACAGTCAGCATGTTGCTGACATGTCAGACTCTGTGAAATTACCGACTGTGAGTTGAAACAAGGAAGTGTAAGAATGACAATAACGACTTTATGCTATATAGAAAATAATGGCAAATATCTGATGCTTCACAGGGTAAAAAAGCATAATGACATCAATGAGGGAAAGTGGATTGGAGTCGGCGGACATGCAGAGGGCCAGGAATCCCCTGAGGAATGTCTTTTACGTGAAGTGAAAGAAGAAACAGGATTAACGCTGACGTCATATAAACTTCGAGGTCTGGTTACATTTATAAGCGATAAATGTGAACCGGAGCTTATGTGTGTGTTTACGGCCAACGAATATATCGGTGAATTAACAGAATGCAATGAAGGAGAACTTTACTGGATAGATAAAGCTGTTGTGCCGACACTTCCCACATGGGAAGGCGACAGAGTTTTTCTGGATTTGCTTCTTTCAGGGGATGAGCGATTTTTTTCTTTAAAATTGCAGTATGAAGGGGAGAAACTCGTAGATAAACAAGTAAATTTATATTAACCGACTTATAGCAATTCCATATGGAATTGCTATAAGTAAGTTCCCTGCGGAGGTTGCGAAAAGCAATAAGTTAAGCGGGTGGGACGAATATTCACCCGTTCTGGAGGAATTTATCAATGAAACGAATATCGCTGGATGACCTTCTTCATACCAGACAGAATCTTGACTATCAGAAACAGTATGAATACATAATGAAATTACTGGAAAAAGGTCAGATAAAACCTGTGAAGGCTTCTAAGAGCAATGGCAAGAAGCCGGCGCTTTATCGAGAATACTGGATGGTAGAAGAACAGAAGGATTACAGCAATTATATAGAAGAAATAAAATATACCTTTTCTACTATGATTTCCGTAGATTATTATCTGGCGCATCCGGATATGTATGAGAAAGACCGAATCTGGGTACTTATGCTGAACGAATATCTGAAAAAATATACAGATGCATTACTGACACCGGAATCGCTGAATGAAAGAAGCTTTGAAATATGGCACAGAGAGAAATTTCTGGACAGAGAGCAGGGAAAGAAGATTCTGAAACGCTGCGGACTCAATGTGGAGGCTCTGAATGTATACAGGACAACAGAGCCTCTTTCATATTATACACATACAAGAAATACGCCGCAGAATATCCTGATTCTGGAAAATAAAGATCCTTTTTTCAGTATGCGCAATTACCTGCTGAATGGACATACGGAAATTTTTGGTGCAGAAATCGGAACCTGATTTATGGTGCAGGAAAGGGTATTATTCGTTCTTTTCAGGATTTTGATCTGTGCGCGGAACCTTATATGAAACATCCGAAGAATACAATTTATTATTTCGGAGATCTGGATTATGAGGGCATCGGTATATACGAAAATCTGGCAGAAAAATTTCGCAGCAGATGGAAAATTATTCCTTTTGTGCCGGCATATCAGGCTATGCTTGGAAAAGCAGAACAGATAACTGAACTTCCGGAGACAAAGGAGCATCAGAACAGAAATATCAGTACACAATTTTTCTCCTGTTTTGATGAAATAATGGTCAAAAAAATGGAAGCTGTTCTGGATAAGGACAGATATATACCCCAGGAAATTTTAAATACTGCAGATTTCTGATGCAGATTCTGACACAGAGAGGCGGCTACATTACTGTTCACCCCGTTCGCAGTAACGAGGCTTCTTTTTATATTATGGATTATGAAGAATCTTATGATAAAAAATAATTGATTTTTAAAAGACAGTCTGTTAGAATATACCTGTGAAAAGGGAGTAGCTTGCCGAGTGGATTCGGTTCACTTCTTCGTCAAGACAGTTATTGAAACATATAACTCGGAAAGTGATGAAATTGCGAGACTTTTACTGTGAATGCAGTAGGAGTCTCTTTTTTTATACCTACTGCAAAATAAATGTATTCCCGGAATCCTTATATATTTGATTTTGTGAGTACGTAATAAAAGAAAGAGAGGTATAAATGATGTTTTTACAGGTTATTATTTTGCTGGCAGGTTTTTTGTTTCTGGTGAAAGGCGCAGACTGGTTTGTGGAGGGTGCAGCCAGCATTGCGAAAAAGCTGGGAATTCCGCAGCTGATCATCGGATTAACCATCGTAGCAATGGGAACCAGCATGCCAGAGGCAGCAGTTAGTATTACTGCCGCAATGAATAAGAATGCAGGTATTACCATTGGAAATGTAGTCGGAAGCAATATCCTGAATATTCTGATCATCCTTGGAATTACAGCAGTAATTACGAATGTAGCGATTCAGAGATCCACGCTTCTTTATGAAATTCCGTTTATGACAGTGATAACAATTGTTTTGCTGATCTTTGGTATCACAGGTTCAGAGATGACTTTTATTGAAGGTGTGATTTTCTGGATACTGTTTCTGATATATCTGGGATACCTGTTTGTGATGGCAAAGAAAGGGAACAATCAGGAAGAAGCAGAAGCAAAGGATAATCCGGTATGGAAATGTATACTCCTGATGGTAATCGGTGGAATTCTGGTCGTAAAGGGCAGTGATTTTGCAGTCAGCGGAGCAACGGAGATTGCCCGTTATTTTGGCATGAGTGAGAGATTTATCGGGCTGACAATTGTTGCACTGGGAACATCTCTTCCGGAACTTGTCACATCAGTAACAGCAGCCAGAAGAGGAAATGCAGGAATTGCCATTGGAAATATAGTCGGAAGCAATATTTTTAATATTTTGTTTGTTATCGGTACAACAGCACTCATCTGTACTGTGCCGTTTGAGAGTAAATTTATTATTGATACTGTAATTGCAGTTCTGTGTGGAGCAATACTCTGGATTGGTACATTCAGACATAAAGAATTAAGAAAACCCTGTGGTGTGGTTATGCTGTTGTGTTATGTCGCATATTTCCTGTACTTATGTCTGGTATAGCGAATGATTGTTTTTTACAACCTTCGCAGGGGATTTATCTGACGCAGGACTTCACGCTATGATGGACTGGATTGTTTGCAGTAATTTATGGAATTGCTATAGTTAGAATAAGAAATGGAATAAAGTATATTATGGATAATTATGAAAAACAGGTATATATAGGAAGAGAGTTGTTTTTAAAATATGATCAGGATAAGCTGATAAAAAAATATGGTTTGAAACACGATGAAGAATACCTGTATTTGAAATATATCGGAACAGAATATCGGATCAATCGCAGAAACGGTGCTATTGAATATGCCACAGGCGAAGAATGGACGGACTGCAGAGAATATACAGTTGTTATGACAATCTATGATTTTCTCTGCTGTTCCGGGCAGGAGATACTGCCTCCTCTTACCGGGCAGTGGCAGCCTGTGGGCAGGTTTGTAACTGCCGGGAGCAGTCCGTCAACAGATCCTTTTGTGGAAAAGTATGCAAGAGCATTTTCCGGCAAAGTGGAAGAGGTAAAGCAGGCCTGTACCTGTCTGGGTGGAAAGCAGAGGGAGCGTCTGGCAGGGGCAGATCTGACATTTGAAATGCCTGTTCTTCCGGACTTCTCTGTGTTGCTTCAGTTCTGGGATGGGGATGAAGAATTCCCGCCAAAGATCTTATTGTTGTGGGATAAAGTATCGTTATCATATCTTCATTTTGAGATGACCTATTATCTTCAGGGAGATCTTCTGAAGGCTATACTGCAGATAATCGGCTGAAATCAAGGTAGGGATATCCTATGATTCCGGTATCCAGAAGGTAAAAGAAATTCTGGAGGAGATTCTCCATAATGATGAGGATACCAAGGATGACAAGGATGGTGAGGTTTGTTGACGAATTAGGTGAGAACGCGGTGATCATGGGACTTCGTGTGTGGGTAGCGACAGATAAATACTGGTCTGTTAAATGGCGTCTGAATCAGTTGATCAAAGATGCATTTGATGCCAATGGAATAGAAATCCCCTATAACCAGGTACATGTCAAAGAAGAGAGCAGAATATGAAGATTTCAGTAGTTGGAAGCATCAGGAACTATTGATTTTGAAATTGAAAATTTCAGACAAAATTGTATAATAAATTTAAAGTGACTTGTAATGTTTTTGGGAGGAAATCATGATTCGTGTAAAAGATATTGCAAATATGGTCGGAGTAAGTCCTACTACAGTGTCAAATGTTATTCACGGAAATACAAAGAGGGTATCGCAGGAAACAGCACAGAAAATCAGCAGTATACTTGATGAGGTGGGGTATATTCCTAATATGGGTGCCCGGCTTTTGTCACAGAATACTTCTCATATTATTGGATTGGTAATAGGTTTTGATTATCTTCATGGTGAAAACGCCATGCAGGATCCATTTGTCAGTACATTTGTTGGACAAATTTCCAGTGAAATTGAAAATGCCGGTTACTATATGATGATTATCAGAGGTGATGATTGCCGGAAAGTTGCTGAGGTGACTTCGCGATGGAATGTAGATGGTCTTATTGTCCTGGGATGGACCGAAAAGAGCCATAAAACATTAAAAAAAATGCTGAAAAAACCAACAGTTGCTATTGATACATATGTGAGTGACCCTGAACTGGTGGTAAATGTGGGGACGGATGATTTTGATGGAGCCTATCAGCTTGGAAAGTATTGGGCAGATCATGGATTCAGGAAAACACTGTTTCTGACAGAAAATACTGCAGAGATGGATCAGTGTCGATTTGCCGGATTTCAAAGAGCGATGACAGAGGCATTTGGAGAGTGCAAAAAGGAAGAAAGATTAATCTTACTTTCGGCGAGAAAAGAAGTACGCAGATTACAATATGATGAACTGCTCCCCAGGTTCAGGGAGGCGGGATCACTCGCATTTATTTCTGATTATCTCGCTATAGATGCTGTCGATTATTTTATTGATAAGGGAGTCAGGGTACCTGAGGATATATCGATAACAGGGTTTGATGATACCTTTTATGCAAAACTTATTCGCCCCAGGTTAACTACGGTTCACCAGAATATTGGGTTAAAAGCTTCAACTGCTATGCAATTATTGCTGAGACTGATAAACCGAGAGAAATTGCCGGAGGAAGAGAGAAATATAAAGATCGCCGTACAGTTGGTTGTAAGAGAGTCAGTAAGAAAAAGAGAATAGAAATAACAAAAAGGAATCAGATCTGGGGAGATTTGGTTCCTTTTTAGTTATGTTTCACAAAAGCAGTTGCAATGTATTGTGTATTGTTGTAGTTTTGCGGAAAACCTATTGAATTATTGTGAAAAGTATTTAATAATACAAATTACATTAAAGGTTTAGCGCAAAACCAAAGAAATATAGAGGAGGAAAAATTGATGAAAAACAAAAAAAGTGATTTCCATTGGGTTAGCAGCTATGATGAGTTTTACTGCTCTTACCTGTCTGCAGCTACTGCATATGCCGAAGAAAAGAAAGATGAGGTTGCAGGAGGAAAAGATGTAACTATCAGTATTATGGGAAGAAAGGTAGAAATACATGATGCAATGTTAGAAGCTGCCGACCGTTACATGGAATTACATCCTAATGTTACAGTTGTAATGGAAACAGTCGGCGGTGGTGATGATTATGACGGTACTCTTAAAACCAGATTAAATGGTGGAAATATGCCAACCATTTTTACTCTTCAGGGTCCTCTGAATTGGGATGAGTGGGGAGAGAATATGGAAGATCTTTCAGATCAGCATGGGTACCTTACATGACAGAGGCAGCAGCAGAAGGATCCACTAATGCAGAGGGCAAGGTTCTGGGACTTCCTTATTCAATGGAAGGATATGGATATATATATAATAAGAAAATATTTGAGGCAGCAGGAATTGACGGGGAAAGTCTTAAAACGTATGAAGAAATAGATACAGCTTTTTCCAAATTAAAAACCATGATTGATAATGGAGAACTTAAAGGATGAGTTCCCGGATCTGGAAGCTGTTATGGATTTTCCGGTAAAAGAAAACTGGATTACCGGATGTCATACGATTAATACCGGATTAAACCAGGAATTCCCGGATGAAAATGCAAGACCTAACGAGGCAAAGGAACTGAAATTCACAAATGCAGAGGAATTGAAGCAGATTATCGATTTTCAGGTGAAGTATACAGCTGCAGCAGATAATCCGGTTGAACTTCTTTCTGGCGATTATTCACAGAGCGTTGGCGGAGGTCTTGCAATTGAAAGAATTGCAGTTTTGCAGCAGGGTAACTGGATCAATACAGAAATGGCAGATGTAAATCCGGAAGTTGCAGATAATCTTGGAATTATTCCTATACCTTTAGGTGATGTGGTCAGTGGAAAACTGGCAGTAGGTGTGCCTTGCTGTTACAATGTATACAGCGGTGCTTCGGATGCAGAGAAAGAAGCGGCAAAGGATTTTTTTAAACTGGTTATTTCAGTCTGATGAAGGAAAAGATATGGTTGTTCATAAGATGATGTCCGTTCCTGCTTTCTCAAATTACGATGGTGTGGAACCGGAAGACGCACTTGGAAAAGTTGTAAAAAAATATTTGGATGAAGGCAACACAACATCATGGATATTTAATGCTTTTCCAGCTGGCTTTGGTGATGTCTTTGGAAACGGTGTACAGGCTTATGTTTCAGGTGAAAAAACATGGGACGAAGTTGTAAGCGACTGTAAAGATGCCTGTCAAAGGCCAGAAGTAAATAAAATAATGGGATGCCGTTATAGTAAATGACGGCATCCTTTTGGAATAGGAGTGGATATAATAATGAAAAAATCTAAGTCAGGGTTTTGGATTTGCGTGCTTCCTGCCCTCATCTGTTTTGCTATGGTAGTTCTGATTCCGGCAATTACAGGTTTATTATATTCTTTTACGGATTGGAATGGAATGAATAAACCTGTCAGTTTTGCCGGACTTGAGAATTACAGGGGACTTATCAGTGATAAAGTGTTCTGGCGGGATTTTCTTTATACGGCAGAATTTTCTGTCGTAGCAGTTATTCTGGTTAATCTTCTTGGATTTGCACTTGCACTGCTGGTCACACAGAAAATTCGGGGAGCTAATTTGTTTCGTACTGTGTTCTTTATGCCCAACTTGATTGGAGGTATCCTTCTTGGATTTGCATGGCAGTTTGTGTTTACACAGGGGTTCAATTACTTAGGAAAATCACTAAATATTTCATGGCTTCAGGGATGGTTGTCTACACCATTTACATCTACCGTTGGATTAATGATTGTAGTTGTCTGGCAGCAGGCGGGATATATGATGATCGTGTATATAGCACAGCTGCAGAGTATTCCGGATAATCTGATTGAGGCTGCAGAAATTGATGGTGCAGGAAGACTGCAACGTTTAAAAAATTTGATATTGCCATTATGTATGCCGGCATTTACAATTGGTTTCTTTCTGACACTTTCAGGTACCTTCAGACTTTATGACCAGAACCTGGCTTTAACAAACGGTGGACCTTATGGCTCTACACAGATGGTATGTATGAATATTTACCGTACTGCATTTGGAGAAAATGATCTGGGCCGCGCACAGGCAAAGGCGCTGATTTTTGTTATTGTCATTGCAATTGTATCGTTGACGCAGTTGTATTGCAGTAAAAAGATGGAGGTGGAAATGTAATGTGGGCAAAAACGTATAGAAAAAATATTTATGCAATTGCTGGGAGTAATACTCTCCATTGCGTTTTTGTTTCCAATTTATGTTCTGGCGATTAATTCATTCAAACCTTTGCGGGATATTTATAAAAATGCTATTAATTTTCCGGAAACATGGTCTGTTGAAAATTATATAAAGGCGTTTGACAGGTTGAATTTTTTTAATTCATTTACGAATTCTCTAAAGATAACAGGACTAACGGTTGTTATTATCATTTTTATTTCTTCACTTGCAGCCTGGGCGCTGGTAAGATATAAAACCAGGGCGAGTAATGTTATTTTTATGATTTTTGCCTCTGCAATGCTGATTCCGTTTCAGTGTGTTATGCTTCCGCTTATTCGGAATATGGGGCAACTTCATTTATTAAACACTCCGGGTTTGATTTTTATGTATCAGGGATTTGGATGCTCTATGGCAATTATCCTGTTTCATGGATTTATTAAAAATATTCCACTGGAATTAGAAGAAGCTGCTACAATTGATGGATGCGGAATGTTCAGAAGATTTTTCTGCATAGTTCTGCCTTTGTTAAAGCCAATCATTGTGACAGTGGCAATTTTAAATGTAATGTCAACCTGGAACGACTATCTTCTTCCATCTCTTGTAATCAATAAGGAAGGGATTCAGACATTGCCATTAAAAACATTTTTATTTTTTGGACAATTCGCAAAGAAATGGGATTTAGCTACGGCAGGATTAGTTTTGTGTATGATACCAATTATTATTTTTTATTTTGTGTTGTCAGAAGTATATTGTTAAAGGCGTAACAGAAGGAGCAGTGAAAGGATAAAAATATGAGTGTGAAAAATCAGTGGTGGAAAAAAAAGTGTGGTATACCAGATTTATCCAAGAAGTTTTATGGATAGCAACGGAGATGGGATTGGTGATATAAACGGTATTGTTGAGAAGCTTGATTATTTTAAAAGAACTTGGAGTGGATGTACTGTGGCTTTCTCCTGTTTATAAATCTCCTAATGACGACAATGGGTATGACATTTCTGATTATCAGGATATTATGGATGATTTTGGAACAATGTCAGATTTTGACAGAATGTTACAGGAAGCACATAAGCGAGGTCTGAAAATCATGATGGATCTTGTTGTGAATCATACATCAGATGAACATCCATGGTTTGTGGAAAGCAGAAAATCCAAAGATAATCCATACAGGGATTATTATATTTGGAAAGACCCTGTGAATGGAAAGGAACCAAATAACTGGGGAGCGTGCTTTGGAGGCTCTGTCTGGGAATTGACGAACATACAGGAATGTATTACCTGCATTTGTTCTCAAAGAAACAGCCTGATCTTAATTGGGAAAATGAGGAGGTTCGTCATAAAATATATGATATGATGAACTGGTGGTGCGAAAAAGGAATCGACGGATTCCGTATGGACGTTATCAGCTGCTTTCGAAAGTACAGACATTTCCAGACGGGGAGTGCAAAGGCGGTTTGTACGGAGACAGTGACCCTTACATCTGCAGTGGACCAAGAATACATGAATTTCTCAGAGAAATGAATAAGGAAGTATTGTCAAAATACGATTTGATTACTGTAGGAGAAACAGCTGGTGTCACTATTGAACAGGCAAAAAAATATGCAAATCTTGATGGGTCAGAATTAAACATGGTGTTTCAGTTTGAACACGCTTTTCTGGCAAATGGACCTTATGGTAAGTGGACAGATAATCCGGTACCGTTGTTGGAGTTGAAGCAGGTGATGAGCAAGTGGCAGACGGCACTGGAAGGAAAGGCATGGAACAGCCTGTATTGGGACAATCATGATCAGCCTAGGGCAGTTTCCAGATACGGAAATGACAGTTCTGAGTTTCGTGAGATTTCAGCAAAAATGCTGGCTACCTGTCTTCATATGATGCAGGGAACACCATATATTTATCAAGGTGAAGAACTGGGAATGACCAATATCTATTTTGACAGTATTGATGATTATAAGGATATTGAATGTATAGATAATTACCGTGAATTAACAGAATCGGGTTTGATAAGTAAGGAAGACATGATTCGTTATCTGGGATTAAGAGGTCGTGATAATGCAAGAACACCTATGCAATGGAGTGATTCCCCCAATGCCGGATTTACTGTGGGTACACCATGGATTAAGGTAAATCCGAATTATAAGGAAATCAATGCGGAATCACAGATTTCCGATAAATCGTCTGTGTTTCATTATTATAAAAAATTGATTCAACTGAGGAAAGAATACGATATTATCATAAGATGGGCATTACAATCTTCTACTTCCTGAAGATGAACGCATCTTTGCATATGAACGAATATTAGGTGGACAAAAACTGTTAGTAATATGTAATTTTACACAGGAAGAAGCAGAGTGTACTTTGGCAAACATAAATGAGGGAACTGTACTTATTTCCAATTATGAGAACCATAAACCGCATATGATGCAGCCATATGAAGCAATTGCGGTTCTCTATGGGGAGTAAGTGTTAAACATCGAGAGATTGGATATCTTATGAATTTGTAGTATCAGTGCGAGTGATTAAAAGGCTGTCGTAAAAGGCAGTCTTTTTTTTATATGATAAAACATGAAAGACAGAAATTTATAGATTTTGGACAGATTATTTTATGGGCTTTTCACAATGTTATTAACTTAAGGAATCTTTTACATTTTGAAGTGTAAGAGGTTCCTTTTTTTCTGTGATTTTGCTGTATAATAAAAATAGATAATAGGTGTCTTTTTCATAGGCAGATGTTCAGGAGTCAATATCCCCACTACCAAGGAAAACCTGGAAGAATTTGGCACTTCCAGCAGAAAAGGAACAAAGCCACAGGCTTCCATAGGTTCTTGGATGTCTATATGATGTCATGGACAGGGGATACCCGTCTACCGCGGCTTTTATACGGATGATGGAAAAAGGCATTTTATTCCTTGCACGTCTTAAATCCAGTGATTATAAAAAAGAGCAGGCTGTTATGGCGACACCAGATGCCTAGGTGGATATCTGTTTGGACAAGAGCCGGATCAGACATTACCAGGGGACGGATATTGGGCGGAGAATGGCGGAACTTGGGCATGTTACCCTACGTATGGTAAAAGTGCCGCTGCCAGACAATAAGGAAGAAATACTTATCACAAATCTGCCGTCCGAAACCTTTGACCACCTGAAGATCGCAGAATTGTACCTGATGAGATGGAATAAGGAAGGATACTTCAGCCAAAGTTCTGGCTTCTTTTACGATAACAGTTCTATTATATGCAGGAATTACAGGAAGTGCATGGGGATTATGCAAAATCGTGTATACTTAAAGGGAGGATACAATCTGACAGGAGTAGTCATTTCGGGCAGTATGTGGAAGACAGTGGATTTGTATGGATTTTGGTGGACTCGATGCCGATGTTTCTCATTATGCAGGTGAATCTGAATGATATATACAGTATCTGGTACGTTGTAGCTGTAATAGCTGTGGGTGTGTTGGCAGTGTCTCTGACCAAAGGAATATTGCATTATAAAGTCAAACAGGTAGTGTAAGAAGAAACTTACTTGCTTCGGTTAAAATATCGAAATATAAATTTTCCTGTAACGTTTCTTCTGTCTGTGACTTAGTTATATAGAAAGACATCAGATAAAATAATGATACAGCAGACAGGAGGATTATTATGAAACGATATTTAGGAATATTCATTCTGACAGTTGTGGTTGGTTTATCAGGTTGTGCATCCGATACAGACAGTGATACCCAGGTGAGCAGCCGTGCATATTCAATGCAGATGCAACAAAATCAGAACCGTGTTCAGACATTCAATGGAAGAAGACAGATCAGGTCGTCAGATGGATCTATGTGGACACCGCCGGCAGGGTCATATCAGGATAAAGATGGTTATATTCTGGATAAGGATGGTACTATGATCGGTCAGACAGGACCATTAAAAATCCCGAAAGATGCAGTAGGATAATAAAAAATATAAGGGGCAGGAATGGAGAAATCAGAAATCGAAACAATCTATAGGAAGTATTTCCATGATGTCTTTCTCTATATCCGGGCACTTTCCGAAAATGAAAGTCTGGCAGAGGAAATCACCCAGGAAACATTCCTGAAGGCAATGAATAATATTGAGAAATTTGACGGCCGGAAGGATATCCGCGCATGGTTATTTGTAATTGCGAAGAATACATATTTCCGTTATTGCAGGCGAAACAAAATCTATGTGGGCGAAGAATTTTCAGAAATAATGCAGGATTCCATGCAGGATACATCCCCGGCAGTACTGGATCAGATCGTGCAGGATGAGACAGTTCGGAATCTCAAACGCTATGCAGAACTGATACCGGAACCTACAGGGAAGTATTTCATCTGCGGATATATGGTGAACTCTCCTTTGAGCAGATCGGAAAATGCTATCAGAAAAGTGCAGGGTGGGCAAGAGTAACCTACCACCGTGCACGCCAGATGATAAGAGCACAGATAAGTCAGGAGGAAAAGTAACATGGAAAAAATAAACTGCAACGTGATACAGGATATTCTGCCATTGTACATTGAAGATGCAGTAAGCGAAGACACAAAAGAACTTGTAGAAGAACATCTGCAAAACTGTGAAATCTGCCAGCGGGTATACCATGAGACAAAGGCAGACCTTGAAAATGATATGAAAATCTATGCGCAGACAAAAGAAAACAGCAATGAAGCAAATGACTTGAAGAATTTCAGGAAATTTTTAAAGAAAAAAAAGACAAAAACAATCCTGCTTTCCATAGCAGCAACCATAGTTTGCTTTTTGGCAGTGTTTACCTTTATGAATAAACATGTCACATATATCAACTACAAAGATGCCGGGATTACTATTGTTGAGGATAATAAAGATGAAGTAACATATAGAATGAATATAAAAGGAAATTATCGCTGGAAAACATCTTTGGACAGAGAAACAGGTGTAATGACTATCCATTTTGAACAGAGCTTGTGGGAAAAATATGTAAGCTGTATTTTTTATCCATATGATCAATTTCATGAGATTCTGAAGAAAGATGAGATAAAAGAAGTATATGTAGATAAGGATGGAACTACAACAACAATCTGGGAAGCACCGGAGGAAGAACAGAAGGCCTATTTATCTGAGAAACATACAGAACCGTTAGGATAAAATATTAGAACATTTTTCAAACATGTTCGAATATATGAAAGCGAATTTTATAGCAGTCCTATAGGTTATAAGGATTTACAAAGGGGGTGTCATGGAAGACAGCCTCTTTTTGTAATTGCCAATGGACATTCTCTTTCTATATGTTACAATAGAACAAGAATATGGAAAGAAAGACAGGAAATCTAACTATGAAAAAACAACTAAATTATGCAGATATCATAAAGGAAGCACTGATCCTGACAGGTGCGGTAGCGATCATTGCGGCAGCAGTTTATTTCTTTCTGGTGCCGAGCCATACATCTGTAAGCAGTATCTCCGGTCTTGGTATCGTACTATCAAACTTTGTACCCTTACCACTGTCTGTGATCACCATGATTTTGAATGTGGTACTTCTGATCATTGGCTTTATCACCTGCGGACGCGAATTTGGTGTAAAAACGGTTTACACCAGTATCGTTCTGCCCTTATTTCTCGGATTATTCGAGAAATTATTTCCGGATTTTGGCTCTATGACCAATAGTCAGGAACTGGATGTGCTGTGCTATATCCTGGTAGTCAGTGTAGGACTGAGCATTCTTTTTAACAGAAATGCATCCTCCGGCGGACTGGATATTGTGGCAAAGATCATGAACAAATATCTCCACATGGAACTGGGAAAAGCAATGTCTCTTTCCGGTATGTGTGTGGCTCTTTCCGCAGCGCTGGTATATGATAAAAAGACAGTGGTGCTGAGTATACTGGGAACATACTTTAATGGTATGGTTCTGGATCACTTTATCTTTGACCATAATATTAAACGTCGTGTCTGTGTCATCACTCAGAAAGAGGAAGAACTGCGTAAATTCATTATTGAAGATCTGCACAGCGGAGCGACGATCTATGAAGCGACAGGTGCCTATAATATGAAGAAACGCAATGAGATCATCACGATCGTAGACAAAACAGAATATCAGAAGCTGATGGCTTACATCAATAATGAAGATCCAAAAGCCTTTGTGACAGTTTACAATGTATCGGACATGCGCTATCAGCCCAAGCTGTGATAAATACTATGGCAGGAAAACTGAGTGTATGCTAAAATAGCAGAGTGATTATATAACCATAAAGAGATTATGGTAGAAAGAGGATGAAAGATGAAAAGAGGAAAAGGAATTGCCCTGCTTCCCATAGGTGTATTTCTTGTATTATACCTTGGACTGGGCATTTTGTTTGAGTATGTGATGGAAATCCCCATGGGATTTTATAATGTGCCGATCGTAGTAGCATTTCTGGCTGCGATCCTGGTTGCCTGTCTGCAGAACAGAGCACTGGATTTTGATAAGAAACTGGAGATCATGGCACAGGGAGTAGGGGATAAAAATATCATCACCATGCTTTTGATCTTCCTTGCAGCAGGTTCCTTTGTAGGGGTTGTGGGAAGAAGCAGTGCTGAGAGTGTTGCATATTGTATGCTGAGTCTGATACCTGCCAGATTTTCAGTTTCTGTGCTGTTTGTAGTTGCCTGTTTTGTGTCTGTGGCTATGGGAACCTCTGTGGGAACCATTACCCTTCTGACACCCATCGCAGCTGCAGTTTCCACAGCATCAGGATTTGATCTGGCATTTTGCGTGGCTTCTGTTATGGGCGGAGCCATGTTTGGAGACAATCTTTCTTTTATTTCAGATACGACGATTGCTGCATGTAATGGTCAGGGATGTGAGATGAAAGACAAATTCAGGGAGAACTTCTGGATCGCTCTTCCGGCAGCCGGCGCCACACTGATTTTAATCCTGATCCTGTCATTTCAGACAGAAATTCAGGGTCGTGTGCTCCAACCCTATCATCTGACACAGGTAATACCGTATGTGCTGGTGTTGATCGGAGGAATTGTTGGAATCAATGTATTTGTGGTATTGCTGACAGGAATTGTATCCGGAGCATTTATCATGCTGATCGGAGGACATATCACACCTGTAGAGATCCTGAAAAATATGGGATCCGGTGTATCCGGAATGTTTGAGACCTGTATGGTGGCAATTCTGGTAGCAGCCATGTGTGCGCTGCTCCGTGAATATGGTGGATTCGATGCGCTTCTTGGCTGGATCCATAAAATTTTCCGCGGAAAGAAAGGCGGACAGCTTGGAATGGGACTTCTGGTAGGAACTATGGACATTGCTACTGCCAATAATACAGTGGCAATCGTAATGGCAAACCCTATCGCAAAGGAAATGGCAGAGGAGTATGGAATTACACCGAGAAAGACAGCTTCCATACTGGATACTTTTTCCTGTGTTTTCCAGGGAGTGATTCCCTATGGTGCACAGATGTTGGTTGCAATCTCAGCAGTGAATGAACTGGGTGGTGAGATTTCTGCATTTCAGATCATGCCGAAATTATTTTATCCTATGTTATTGCTGCTCAGTTCTCTGATCACAATTATGAGGAGTTCAGACCGTACAGGAGCTTAAAAGATTCCCCCTGCCGGAAGCTATATTTTTTTCAATTTCTTTCAAAAAATACTTGACCTTCCTCCTTGTGGAAGCAGTATAAAGGAAGCACAGACAGGGCAGTAGAGCAGAGATCAGCTGTATCTGCTGTCAGGAAAGCAAGAGGTAACAGAATGAAGATCAAACAGGTGGAAGAACTGGTAGGCATCACCAGAAAGAATATCCGTTTTTATGAAGAGCAGGGTCTCCTGAATGTGGAGCGCGCAGAGAACGGATACCGGGAATATCATACGGCAGACATTGCCAGACTTCAGGAAATCAAATTATTCCGGAAGATGGATATTTCCATAGAAGAGATGAGAGCTCTTTTTGAAAAGAGGAAAAGCCTGCAGTTCTGTCTGGAACAGCACCTGAGAGAACTGGAACGCCGCAGGGAGGGCCTTGTGAAAATGCAGGAAATGTGTGAGCGCCTGATCACAGAGCATCAGTCCCTGGATACCTTAAATGCCGAGAACTGTCTGGAAGAAATCGAGCAGATGGAGAAAGAGGGTGCAAGGTTTATGGATATAAAGAAAACAGATATCCGTAAGAAAAGAAGGACAGGAGCGATCATTGGAGCAGTAGTCATGATCTTGCTTATGGGATTTGTGATTGGGCTTATGTTGTGGGCAAATACACAAGATCCCATACCGACCGGACTGCTGATATTCCTGATCGCCATACCGGTTGTGATCATCGGTGGAATCCTGGCAGCACTTGCAGGACGCATGAAAGAGATTGAAGGAGGAGAAGAAGATGAAGCTTCTAAGTATTGAATACATACCGGGTGTAGAGTTTGAGGCACTGGGAATTGTAAAGGGAACAGTTGTACAGACAAAAAATGTAGGAAAAGATTTCATGGCAGGGATGAAGACTCTGGTAGGCGGAGAAATCACTGGCTATACGGAAATGCTCAATGAGGCAAGACAGATTGCCACCAAGCGTATGGTGGATGAAGCCAAAGAGATGAATGCGGATGCTGTGATCGGTGTAAAATACGGCTCCTCTCAGGTAATGTCAGGGGCTGCAGAAGTGATCGCATATGGAACTGCGGTGAAGTATAAACAGGATTAAAAATTAAGAACAAGAGCAGAGAACGCATAAAGAGATCTTAAGTAAAGCAGAAAATCCGTAATGAAGGTTGGGAAAGGAAATTCAACGTATGAAGATTGAAGGAAATCAGAAGGAATTAGACGCAATGGCTGAGTTTCATAAAGGAAATCGCGCAGAGGGTCTGCGTCTGCAGGAGGAATTCGCGGCAGAATTTCGTGAAGAATACAAGGAGAAGGATCACTGTTCCTGCCAGAAAGCCTGTCGTTATCACGGAAACTGCAAGGAATGTGTAGCAATCCACAGAGCACATCAGGAACATGTTCCGAACTGTATGCGGCCTCTGCTCAATAAGAAACTGAAACTGTTATCAGAGCTGACAGAACATACGCTGGCAAATGAGATAGAAGCACCCCATGAAATCCTGAGAAAGCCAATCAAAAGTATGAAAAATTCAGAAGAATACACCGGAAAAAAACGAAAGGCATAAAAGAAATATTAATATGAGCGATAATAAGAATGTAAAGGTAAATCAGGATAAAGGTCTTCAGGGAAATGAAAAAATAGAGCAGGCGATCGCTGGCCTTCAGCAGGAAGCTACTCAGGAAATGCTGGCACATACACTGACTGTGATCCGCAGACGAATGAGAGAAAAGGGTCAGTTTATCCTTTCAGTAGAGCCGCCCACAGGAGACAACCAGCTCCGGATTGGCACAGTGAAAACCGGAGACGGCAAAGTCTGGTGGGCGGCATTTACCAGCTTTGAGGAAGAACTGAAAGGCGGCGGAAGCGTACAATCCACTTTTCTGACAGACATAGATCAGCTTTTTTATTCAGCATTACAGGTAAAAGAGATTGAGGGAATCATCCTCAACCCATGGAACCGGACGATCATGCTGGATAAGGACCTGATTAATATTATATTGGGAAATATATGAAGCTATGTAAAGAACTCTCATGTTCAGTTAAATAAAAGTCCTCATTGTTTATCCTTTTTACAATTTCTGCAAAGTTATGCGATAGTTAAAAATGGATAAATACTGAGGACTTTTTCTGATTATCGGGATTTTCCCATTTTGTTCAATTCAGGCAAGATTGTAACCAGCATGGTAATAAAACACAGAGAACCACCGATCACATTGGATACCGGCTCTGCCATAAACACGCCATCTGTACCCATGTGTAATCCATAGGGCAGGAAATAAGTCAGCGGAACCACGATAAATACTTTACGAAGCAGGGAGAAAAAAATCGCCTGCTTTTTTTTATTCAATGATTTAAACACTGTCTGACCAATATACTGCAGATCCATAAAAATAAAGGCTGCAAAGTAAAGCTTCAGCGCAGGAACTGCATCCTTTAATAGCAGTTTGTCTGAACTGAAGATCCCAATCAGAAATTCAGGGGCAATGAGAATGACGCTCCACATGATACCTGTATAGATCAGAACCATAATGATCAGAACAACCCCTGCTTTCTTTACCCTGTCAGGACGTCTGGCTCCGTAATTGTAGCTGAGAACAGGAGAGGTTCCCTCATTGATCGCATGGATAGCGTTTCCACCATCTGGCGAACACTGGATATAATAGTCATGACAGAGATATAAATATCACCGCCTGTCACGGAAAGAACATTATTGCAGCAGATACTTACCAGACTGTTAGTCAGCTGCATGATAAATCCGGCAGACCCCAGACTGATGATATCCCTGGCATGTCTGGTGCACTCAGAAATCTCATTTATATAAATCCATCTTACCTTCAATTCTGATTTTCCATGAAGAAAATAAAATACAAGCAAGGCAGAGAGAATCTGAGAGATGACAGTAGCAATCGCTGCACCCTTAATCCCCATATCCAGAACAAAAATAAAAATTGGATCAAGAATAATATTTGCTACTGCACCGACTGTTACTGACAGCATACCGATAATGGCATATCCCTGTGCATTGATAAAAGGATTCATTCCTGTTGCTATCATGGAAGGGAGAGTACCCAGAAGGTAAATCATCAGATAGGGATACGCATAAACCAGAGCATCATCTGAAGCACCAAACAGAGTCAGTAAGGGGCGGGCAAAAAGAAATCCGATCAGCATCAGCACAGCAGCACTTCCACATAACATGGTGAAAGCAGTATTCATGATCATGTCAGCAGTCCTGGAATCTCCTTTTCCGCGGTTGATAGAGAAAATTGGTGCACCTCCGGAACCAAAGAGATTACTGAAAGCAGTAATGATCATGATGATCGGAAAGCATAAGCCCACAGCGCCAAGTGCAGTTGTTCCTATATTATGGATCCTGGCGATATAGATACGGTCCACAATGTTGTATAAAAGATTCAATATCTGCGCTACCAGCATGGGAAGCGCAGCGCTTAATATATTGTTGGTCACAGTTCCGTTTTCAAAATCAATTCGTTTCATTATAAATCTTCCTAAGTTCAAAAGTCTTATCGTGCATATAAGTATATCATAAAGTAAACAGAAATTCACTCTGATACAGTGGTGTTGGAACAAAATAGTTACTGTTCACTCCGTTCACAGTAACGTAGCCAAAATTCATTCCAGATTGCTGCGGCAATGGAATTTTGGCTTGTATGTCTCGGGATTTGGCATATTCATGCCAAAACACCTCGCGGGACAGTGGCATGTGAACAGTAACACAAAATATTCTCTGAAATTGTCATAAGTCATGATACAGAGAATAAAAAAGCATTTTTTACCCATACTATTTTCATGTAACAAAATACAGTATTTCTTAAAAAAGGAGACAACAGACTATGATTTTAAAAGAAAAGGAACGTTCAGTAATCGAAGATCTTCAGACACAAGAGAAAAGCTGTGTGGAAAAGTATGGAAAATACGCAGAACAGGCCAGAGACCCGGAGCTTAAAAATCTTTTCCGGAATATCCAGCAGGAAGAACAGAAGCATTATGAGTCTTTGTCAATGATTCTTTCCGGAAGTGTGCCTGAATGTAACTGTAATGACAGATCAGGCAAAGATTATCAGCCAAAAGCGGTCTATACAGCTATGAGTTCACCGGAAGACAAAGAGCACGATGCGTTTCTTGCAACAGACTGTATTGGTACAGAGAAGCTGGTGTCAGGAACATACAATGATGATGTATTTGCCTTTGGCGACAGTGGTGTACGCAAGCTGTTGGCTGATATACAGATTGAGGAGCAGAATCATGCGGAGATGCTGTATAAGTATAAGACTGTGAATGGAATGGCATAAGAAGTCTTAAGGCATTGAGCAGAGCAGCATATTGGGAAAATTCTATACCAGGACTGCTATAATTACCTGACAAGAGACAATTGGTTTTGACTGTCTCTTGCCAGGTACATCTTATTTTACAAAAAATATGATGGTATAAATGTTGGGATATTTTATGAAAAATTTTGTAAAATTTGTCATGATAAAAGCCATAAGATAATTGCTAGAGCGTGTTTGAAAAATCATTCCCATAATCTGCACGCCCCACTTTGCGATATATTTTGCCCAAATTTGTTTTCCGTAGCTCGCTACGACGCCCTTATTCGAAAAAAATCTCCTACAAATTGTGATGCACATCTTGCGGAAAGCATTTTTCAAACACATTCTAGGAATTCCGATTAGTTACGTAAGGTGTAATAGTGAATTTTGGCAGGAATGAATAAGAATTTTTTATAAATACTTGAATGAATATAGTAAATATAATACACTACTCATTAGTAGTATATTATTTATATTTGTTGGAGTATTTGTATTGGATTTTTTGGGTCTGATAATATTAAAAATAATTTATTTGCAGAAGGTATATCTCTAGATGATGAATTTCAGGTATCTTCTAAGTGAGGTCATGAAATCCTAAATATTTGGAATTTGCTGATTCATTACTTGAATCGTTGTTTCTTAATGTTTGACAAGTTCTAAGTTTAAATATCTCATCGTGTACGCTCGAACAAATTTTAAACTTGGGAATTTAATATCATAATATGAAAGTGTGGAAAAAATGGCAGGGATTAAAGATGTTGCAAAAATGGCAGGAGTAGGTGTGGGAACAATTTCAAGAATGCTTAATGACAGTGGATATGTTTCTCTGGATACGAGGGCCAAAATAGAAGCTGCTATGAAGGAATTGAATTATACACCGAATGAACTTGCCAGAAATCTGTATTATAAAAAAGTGGTATAATTGCGGTACTTGTACCGAATGTATCCAATCCTTTTTTTGCTGAGTTTGTTGATTGTGTAGAAGGGGAACTGCGCAAAGCCGGCTTCAAAATTATGTTATGTAACACATTGAAAGATGTAAAGGCTGAAGCTGAATATCTGGATTTGCTGAACAGACATATTGTAGATGGGATAATTGCGGGAATGTCCTCTTTGGATGAAAGTGAGTATTCTAAAATTCATAAGCCGATTGTTGCGCTTGACAGATATCTGGGAGAAGAAATTCCGGTAGTAGCTGTGGACCATAAAATGGGTGGACGCCTGGCAGCAGAAGTGTTGCTGCGTAATGGCTGCAAAAGAATACTTCATTTCAGAAGTACAGCAGAAAAAGAGTCTTTATATCATGATCGTCATGCAGAATTTCAAAAAATTATGGATGAGCAGGGAATAGAACCTATTGTTATGATCTGGACTGGCGGCGTTTGGATATTCAGTATTATCATCAGGTTGCAGAAGAAGTTATGGAAAAAAATCTGAAATTTGATGGTGTGTTTGGTGTAGACCGACTGGCTATTGAATGCATGAATGGATTGCTCAGGCAACACAAAAAAATCCCGGAAGAGGTAAAAATAGTTTCTTATGATGGAACGTATATTACAGATTGGTAGAACCGCAAATAAGTACAATTGTTCAGCCCATTGACAGAATGGCAGAGGAATCTGTAAAAAGCCTTTGTGAGCTAATTAATGGGAAAAAAAGTGAAAAATAAAAAAAGTATTTTAATACCTGAATTCCGTAAAGGCGGAACAACAGTATAAACAGATGTCATACATGTGTTGTGCATTTGTTACAAAAAAAGAATAAAAAACAAAGATAAGTACAAAACATTTAGGCATAATTTATGAAAAAAATAAAAAGATTATAATTGGATTGACAAAAACTACAAAAAGGTAATAATGAAATTAACAAGACGAAGAAAAAAATGGTGTTTTAAACAATGTGGAACGCGTTCCACATTGTAAAACAAAATTTGTTTTCACAATGTTAACCCGTAAAATTAGATTACTCCGGAGAATATCTAAAGCGGTTGAAGCAGTATGTAAATGGAACGGCATGATATTTAATATCATGGAATTTAGAATCTTTAAGAATAGGAGATTAAAAATGAGAAAAAAGATTGTTAATTCATTAATTACAGCAACTGTGATTGGAAGTATGCTTACAGGAATGGCAGTTCCCTGTTTTGCAGGTGGGAAAAAAGACGGTGGAAGCAGTATTACAGTTCTTGTAGAAAGTGGTTCACCTGCAGAAGCACTTGCCAATAATACAGCAGCTGATTTTGAGAAAGAAACAGGCTGTAAGGTTGTTGTTGATGCTGTTGCCTATACTGGTATGTATGATAAGCTTTCTACCGAAATTAAAGCAGGACAGGCTGCTCATGATGTTTCATGCATGGATTTTGTATGGCTGGCAGCTTTTGCTGATGCAATCGAACCAATTACAGATGCAGATACCAGTGATTTCCTTCCAACGCTGGAAGAAAGCGGAACAGTAGATGGTAATCTTCTGGATATCCGATGTGGGTAAACGCTAAGATCCTTATTTACAGAAAAGATCTGATTCCGGAAGATAAAGTGCCAAAGACCTGGGATGAATATAAAGCACTGGCAAAAGAAATGAAAACCGACGATATGTACGGAACAACAGTTTTTGGAAGTGGTTCTGACGCAGTTTGTTCCTTCCTTGATTTTGCCTGCCAGGCCGGTGCAGATGGATTAGTATATGACAAGGATGGAATGTAAATATTACAGATCAGCCATATGTGGATGCGCTTGATTTTATGGTTGAAATGGCAAATGAAGATTGTACGCCATCAGATTCTCTGGCTACTGCTTCTACAGAGTCTCAGGAACTTTTCAATAATGGTAAAGTTGCAATGCAGTTGAACTGGAGCCATCAGTATCCTGCAGCTGTTGAGGCACTTGGAGCAGATAAGGTGGGATGTGCACCAATGATTGCCGGCAGTGCAGGAGTAGGAGCAACCACAGGTCCATGGTATGAATGTGTAATGAAAAATTCTGAGAATAAAGACATGGCACTGAAATATGTAGAATATATGTACGATCATAATGCAGATTATATGAACGGAACCCTTAAAATTGCCGGCAGAACTTCTGTTTATGAGGAAGCTGGAAAAGAGGCTGGTAATGAGCATACAACAGCAGTTCTTGACACATTGAATGAAAAACAGTCTCAGCCAAGACCTATGATTTCAACCTGGTCACAGGTAGAGCAGGTTCTTACAGGTGTTGTAGAATCCTGTCTTGGTGGAGCAGATGTGAAAGAAACCCTTGAATCTGCAAAAGAAGAGATTGAGGCAATTGGGAAGTAAAGTGACAAAGTAATAAAGAAAAAGCAGATTGCAGACATCTACCAAATAATAAAAAATGTAATTAAATCAAGGGTGATTTTACCTGGACATCGAACACACTAACTATGAATTTACTAATCTATGATGTATGATGCAGGGAGTAAATCGCCCTTGATTTTTATAAGAAAGCGGGAAATATTATGAAATTGATATCAAAAAAAACACTATTGCTGTTTTTTCTTCCTGGCGCGATTTTCATGGGTGCCTTTTTGATTTATCCTATTTTTAAAATGGTATTTGACAGTTTCTTTAAGGTTGGAATTACAGGAGCCAGAACTTTTATTGGATTTGATAATTATATTAAAGCATTTACAGCTGGCGGTTTTTTGAAGCAGCTGAAAAATACATTGATTTATATTTTGATTGCGGTATCTGTGGAAACGGTTTTGGGATTTATTTTTGCATTATTATTTGAACTTGATTATAAGGGCAGTAAAATAGTACGTTCATTAATGATGACACCACTTATGATCGCACCGCTGGTTGCAGGTCTTATCTGGAAATTGATGATGAGTTCAAACTTTGGTATTGTCAATGAGTTTCTGACCAAAATAGGAATCTTGTCCAGTCCAAGTGATATTTTGTGGCTTGCAGATTCCAGATGGTCATTGATCGCCTGCTGTATTGCAGATATATGGCTGACTACACCGTTTATGATGCTGATGATTCTGGCTGGCTTCAGGGATTGGATACCAGCGTGGCAGAAGCTGCAAGAATGGATGGAGCAAGTAAGCTGCAGGAAATTTTTTACATAAAAATACCGGGAATTAAACCGGTTCTGTTGACAGCATTGTCAGTGAGAATTATAGATGCGGCAAAGACTTTTGACATTATCTGGGCAATGACAGAAGGTGGACCTAACAGTTCATCGGAGACAATCAGTATTATTATTTATAAGACACTTGTAAAGTATAATAATACAGGATATGCCAGTGCAATGGCTGTTATCTTTATCATAGTTCTTGTAGTGTTTACATTAGTATTTATGCAGAGTTTATGGAATCCAAAGAAAAAGTAAAAGCTGTCAAAGAAAAACAGTAATAAAAAGGATTCAATAAGGAGACCAAAATGAAGAAAGGTAATAGTATCAAACTAAAAATAGCAGTTATTATTTCTATAATTATTACGATATTCTGGCTGCTTCCGTATATTTATGTAATTTGTTGTTCGTTTAAACCTGGATCAGAGGTAATTGCTGTTCCGCCATCTTTCTTCCAAAAAGCTTTTCGGTTGAAAATTTCACTTCAATTATTTGTAAGAATGAACGCGGGTGGGTATCTGCTGAACAGTTTGATT
>ENA-OQIG01000389-OQIG01000389.1-human-gut-metagenome-genome-assembly--contig:-NODE-389-length-25584-cov-4.832070_pt1 | contig 25584 bp, 28 predicted proteins | sample MGYA00242576_ERZ504741 | MGnify/ENA primary metagenome ERZ504741 (study PRJEB26092, sample SAMD00036436) | human gut metagenome | host: Homo sapiens | study: EMG produced TPA metagenomics assembly of... | reverse complement strand
AGGAACTGAAAGACGCGAGGAGCAATACGAACAGTATATACGGATATTTTGTCATAGCCTGTTTTTTTACTTTTCTAAAAGAACAAAAATACGATTTTGGTTGAATATAGAAAAGCCTCGAACAGTTTTTAACCGTTCGAGGCTTTTATTAAGGAGTTGTAAGTTCTTTGTTACTTAACTGTTCCGTCCGTGGCAGTTTTTGTACTTCTTTCCACTTCCGCACGGACAAGGATCATTGCGACCCACTGTCTTTTCAGCGCGGATCGGTTCGCGTTTTACGGCTTCGCGAGTATCCTGCTGGGCAGCGGCCTGCTGATTCGGATCATTCAGGTCTTGTTTTTGTTCGCGATATTTGCTCATGTCTTGGCGTTGCTCAGGAGCTGCCTGACGTACTTCTACGCGTCTGGCTGCTTCTTGCTGTTCCTCTGTAGGCTCGGCTACGGGAATCTGGCCGCGCATCAGGATAGACACTGTCTGGTTATTGATCTTGTTTACCATGTTGTCAAACAGAGTCACAGATTCCAGTTTGTAGATCAACAGCGGGTCTTTCTGTTCATAACTTGCGTTCTGCACCGAGTGTTTCAGTTCATCCAGTTCGCGTAAATTTTCTTTCCAGGATTCGTCAATGACATGAAGAAGAATTGATTTTTCAAATGATTTCACTACTTCTTTCGATTCACTTTCGTAAGCCGCTTTCAGGTTGCAAGAGATGTTATACATGCGTTTTCCGTCTGTAATCGGAATCAGGATGTTTTCGTACATATGCCCTTGATTCTCGTACACCTGTTTGATGACAGGGTTGGCTATTTGTGCCAGACGTTCTGTCTTGCGCTTGAAGTTAGCCATTGCCACATCGAATGTTTTGTCTGCCAGCTTGTCCTTTTTCTCGTTGCGGAACTCCTCTTCTGTGAAAGGGGCCTCCATTGCGAGTGTTTGGAGCAAGTCCAGTTTACATTCTTCGTAGTCTGCATTGTTTTCGATTGCGGCCGCGCAACGGTCCCAGATCATATTGACGATATCCATTCCGATACGCTCACCCATAAGGGCGTGGCGGCGTTTGGTGTAAACTACCGTACGCTGTTTGTTCATCACATCGTCATATTCCAACAGACGTTTACGGATACCGAAGTTGTTTTCTTCTACTTTCTTCTGTGCACGTTCGATGGAGTTTGAAATCATCTTATGTTCGATCATTTCACCTTCCTGGAATCCCAGTTTATCCATCACGCTGGCGATGCGGTCAGAAGAGAAGAGACGCATCAGGTCATCTTCCAGTGAAACGAAGAATACAGATGAACCCGGGTCACCCTGACGTCCTGCACGGCCACGCAACTGACGGTCTACACGACGTGACTCGTGACGTTCGGTACCGATGATTGCCAGACCGCCTGCCGCTTTTACTTCGGGGCTCAGCTTGATGTCCGTTCCACGGCCCGCCATGTTGGTAGCAATAGTAACTGTACCGCTCAAACCGGCCTTGGCAACAATGTCTGCTTCCTTCTGGTGGAGTTTCGCATTCAGTACGTTGTGTTCGATCTTGCGCATTGTCAGCATTTTGCTCAGCATCTCGGAAATTTCTACCGAAGTAGTACCCACCAATACCGGGCGTCCTGCTTGAACCAACTGTTCAATCTCTTCGATTACGGCTTTATATTTTTCACGTTTCGTCTTGTAAACGCGGTCGTTCATATCCTTACGGGCTATCGGGCGGTTGGTCGGAATCACTACTACATCCAGTTTGTAGATGTCCCACAACTCACCGGCTTCTGTTTCGGCCGTACCGGTCATACCTGAGAGTTTGTGGTACATGCGGAAGTAGTTCTGCAGCGTGATGGTAGCAAATGTCTGTGTGGCAGCTTCCACTTTCACACCTTCTTTGGCTTCGATGGCTTGGTGCAGTCCGTCCGAGTAACGGCGGCCTTCCATGATACGTCCTGTTTGCTCGTCAACAATCTTCACCTGTCCATCGATCACTACATATTCATCGTCTTTCTCAAACATGGTATATGCCTTCAACAACTGGTTGATGGTGTGTACGCGTTCTGACTTGATGGCATAATTGGTCAATAAGGCATCTTTCTTTTCAAGCTTTTGTTCGTCGCTCAATCCATGTTCATTTTCCAGTTCGGAAAGTTGAGCGGCAATGTCCGGCAAAACGAATAGAGTCGGATCTTCCGAGTTGCCTGTGATCAGATCGACACCTTTGTCTGTCAGGTCTACGCTGTTCAGCTTTTCATCAATAACGAAGTACAATGGATCTGTTGCTTCGTGCATGCGCTTGTTGTTTTGTTCCATGTAGACCTCTTCCGTCTTCAGCATACCGGCTTTGATACCCTGTTCACTGAGGAATTTAATCAACGCCTTGTTTTTAGGCAGTGCCTTGTGGCTGCGGAACAGCGCAAGGAATCCTTCTTCCACCTCTTTCTTATCGTCCGAGTTGATAAGTTTCTTGGCTTCTGAGAGGTATTTGGTTGCTAATACTTTTTGTGCTTCCACGAGTCGCTCTACCAATGGACGGAGTTGATCAAAAAGTTGGTCTTCGCCTTTAGGCACCGGACCGGAGATAATCAACGGAGTACGGGCATCATCGATCAATACTGAGTCCACCTCGTCGACGATAGCATAATTGTGCTGGCGCTGTACCAGGTCCTTCGGGCTGATGGCCATGTTATCACGCAAGTAGTCGAAACCGAATTCATTGTTCGTTCCGAATGTGATATCTGCCAGATAGGCCTGGCGGCGTGCATCGGAATTAGGCTGATGACGGTCGATGCAGTCTACGCTGAGTCCGTGGAACATGTAAAGCGGTCCCATCCATTCGGAGTCACGTTTTGCCAGGTAGTCGTTCACGGTTACTACGTGTACGCCGTTTCCGGTCAGTGCATTCAGGAATACGGGGAGGGTAGCCACCAAGGTTTTACCTTCACCTGTTGCCATTTCGGCAATTTTACCTTTGTGCAGTACCACGCCACCGAACAACTGTACGTCATAGTGAACCATGTTCCACACCGTGTCGTTGCCGCCGGCGTTCCAATGGTTTTGCCAGATGGCTTTGTCACCTTCGATGCGGACAAAGTCCTTGGTTGCTGCCAATGTCCGGTCAAAGTCAGTGGCCGTCACCACTATTTCTTCGTTTTCAGAGAAACGCTTGGCCGATTCTTTTACAATAGAGAAAGCAACCGGTAATACTTCATCGAGTGCTTTTTCATATATTTCCAATATTTCTTTTTCGATTTTGTCGATCTGAGCAAATACCTCTTCGCGGTCTTCCAGCTCTACATTTTCGATGCCGGCTCTGAGTTCATCGGCCTTGGCGCGTTCTTTACTTGCCGAGTTACGGATGTATTCTTTAAGTTCCTCTGTTTTTGCACGGAGCCGTCATTGTCAAGCTTAGCAACCTCCGGGTAAGCGGCTTTGATCTTGTCTACCCAGGGTTGGATTTCTTTCATGTCTCGTGTGGATTTGTTTCCGAAAATCGAGCTTAAAAATTCATTAAATCCCATTATCTATTATTTATGTTTATTATTTACTAAATTGATTTAACTGCGCAAAGTTACATTAAAATGCTGATTTATTTGCGCTTTGCACCTTGTTTTTTGTGCGGAAAGTATTACCGGATGTCGGTAATCGGAGTTGCCGAACAGGCATTGGGAGATCGTATTCTCAATATGTGAGCTACGGTGGGAGCTATGTGGTCAATGGTTACGGGCGTGTTGATTACGGCTGGTTTTACGCCGCTGCCCATAAAAATAAGGGGAGACGGAATATGCGCTTTCCGCACCACCTTATGGTCGGATGTATTTTCGTTGACGATGCTCCAGCCCGGCAATACGTCAATCAGCAGGTCGCCCGAGCGTTTACGGTGGAAACTGTTGCGTATCATCGAGATGTCCGGTGTCCAGGACCCCAATAACAGGCGTTTGCCGGAATATACTTCATTCACTCCGCTGAATTGGATCAGAAATTCGGCGGCTTTTTCCTGTATATCCGCCAGATTCAGTTGTTTTTCTTCGATCAGTTTGTGATTCAGATAAATCTGCTGATCGTAGTACGCTTCCACATACTGTCCCTGCCCGTAGGTAGCCATCAGATACATGTTCAGCAAGGCTGCGCAGCGGTTCAGGTGAAATTCGCCGGTCGGAACCCGGTAGAGTCCCAGGTCGGGTGATTCGGTATCGGTATATCCGGTGGAGGTAATAAAGAAAACAACATTCTGCAGACCCACTTTCTTGTCAATGATGTCCAGTAAAGAGGCGATGCTCCGATCGAGTCGTACGTATGTATCCTGCATCTCCATGGCACATTCTTGTACGCTCTTATGGGCGTAGTTGCCTGCATAGTAGGTCAGTGCCAGCATGTCGGGGACATGATCTTTGCCCATCGTGCTCTTATCCAGTAGTTCTTCTGTCAGCGTATTGATTTCATCGTTGATAAAAGGGCTTGTAATCAGTCGTTTGTATTTGTTGACACGATCGTCGTCAAATTTGTATTTAAAAGCAGCATCTCTCCATTCGGGAAGGAAACCGTAGCTTTGTACCGGATGGACAGGAGTCCATGTCATATCAGCAATGCGGAAGTCGATGGCATTCCGGTCGTTATACTGGCTTACCCACCATGGACTCGCTATAATAGGTCGTTCCACACCATTTTCCGGTTGTGTTGTTGAGCCAGAATGCGCCATTTCCGGCATGTCCTGCTGCAAGAATGGCAGCGTCGCGGAATGGAGCGATGGCATATACCAATCCCTCGTTACGGGTGGCTATCTTCAGTTCATCGGCTATCGTAGAGGTCAGGAGATGGGAAGGCGAAGAGCTTTCGTTTGTATAATTGCCCATGAAAGCGGGATCGTCGACACAACTCACAGTACGCAGTGTCGATACATCCATCCATCGTTTGCCGATAATGCCGTTGACCGAAGGAGTGGTGCCTGTATAAATAGCGGCTATGGCTGATGCGCGGTCCGTGCCGCTGAAAGTATATTCGGCATTCCGGAACACACGTCCTTCTTTCCAGAGCCTTCTGAATCCCCTGTCGCCATACAGTGTTGAAAAAGCTTCGAGATAGTCCGTACGTAACTGGTCTATGGTGAGACCTACCACTAATTCGGGTAGATGGAAGTGGCTGGGCTTGCAGTCCGGTAAAGGTAAGTACGGTCAGTATGGAGGTTAATAGTCCTTTCATTTAGCTTTTTTGTATGTCAGAATAAGATTGCTTGCAGAACGTATCAGCAAACAGAGTGCCAAAGGTAATACTGCTAAGTCGAAATTTTGTGGTATTACCGGAAAAAGCACTATAAAAAGTGTTAAAACTGTGCAGTTCAGCAGATGATACCTGCTTTTGCGTCGCTTTCGTTCATCGTTTATAAAGAAAGGGAGGCAGAGCAGATGCCCTGGATGGAAGACAAACAGCAAGTAATTGGAGCCTACCGTGGGGTGTTCGGAGAAAAGAGCAAGGAAAGCGATGATGCATCCTGCGATACCCGCTGCCGCAAACACTGCGATATCCAGTCCCCAAAGACTCTTTTTCTTGCGTAGACCATAGACGGTAGCCATTCCGATTGCGATAAACACAAGAAGGGACAATCGGATGGGGGTTAGCATATTCCAGATATCATTTTCTGCGGAGCCGGATACAGCCGGTTCACAGTCAATAATTTTTTTGGTGGAAGCACCAGTGCTTTGTTGTCTGAAGTGTTGGCTATGCGTGCTCCGGCAAAAGCATCCATCAGATAAAACGGAGCGAACATCATTTGTCTATCGTTGATGGGGTGGTCGGCTTGGCTGCCTATGCAGAAATCGATTCCGAATTGTGCCCAAGGATGTCCTTTCGTGTATTGATGGACAATATTCCGATAAGATTTCGTTTCGCCATTTTCGGTGTGTGCATTGCTGAAGAGCAATTGGCTACCGCTTTTTTGCAGGCTCTCTTCCACCTTGTCCCGTGGACGGGTAGCACAGTTGTCGTAGAAAAAGTTATAGCGGTATATCCGGTTTTCCGGGCGGTAATTTTCTTCCAGAAGGGTGATTAACTGTTGTTGTTCTTCGACTGTCAGATTGAGCGTCTGCTGCCATACACTGCGTCCGAAGTATTCGTATTCGGCGGCAAAACGGCGGTAATCTTCCACCCCCAATTGATAATCGGTCTTGCCGAGTGCGAAACGCAGGATGAAGTTGGGGGTGTTGAAACTGAACAAGCCATAATTGTATACCCGGTCGATGCCTCGTGCCGGTTCTTCGTAACGGATAGCCGTGTGCCCGAAGAGCGAATAGATTTCTTCACCCGGAGCGCATGTCAACAGGCTGATCCGGATGGAATCAGCGGTGGACAGACTTTCCGTTCCCCATGTCAGAATCGGGAAGATTGAAAAAACAATCAGGAGTAAATGTCGCAACTTTGAGTTCATGTGGCAAAGATACTGCTTTTGTGGGAATAAAATGGCCGGTTCAATGAATTTATTTGTCTCTTTTCGTCAATCGCGGGGCAATTTGTTCCTGAGCGCAGGGCTGTGCTTCCCCGAGCGTCGGGCTGCAGGCCTTCGGCTGCCGGGCTGCGGTTTGTGAATAGCCGGACTTCGTCCTGTTGATCGCCGGACTTCGATTTGTTCGTGACGCGTTTCCTCGGGGTGCGTTTTGGGGAGACTGTCGTCAGCGGCAGCAACAGTTTTTTGAGCTTCCGTCCATTCTTCTTGTTATATTCTGTTTTGTTTTGTATTGTAGGCTATTGGGGGATATTCTGTTTTTTTTGTCTCTATATGCTTATTAATCAGTAATGACAACTCGTTGCTGGTTTTTGGATTTTCTGCTTGTCTTTGTTTATGCCTTCCGGCTCTCTTTTCCGCACTTTTCCAGCGAAGATTTCGGGAGAGGAAAGTAGTTTTACCGAATCGGCTGTCGGGACGTTTTTTTTATTTTTCTCTCTATGCCGCTGCTTTTTTATTCGCTATTTCGGTATTTGAATAAATTTTATCTCTTATCTTTGCGCCCTCAAACAGAGAGAAAGTGAACTTAATTATCGATATTGGAAATACAGTAGCCAAAGTAGCGCTTTTCGACCGGACTTCTATGGTAGAAGTTGTTTACGACTCTAATCAGTCCCTGGATTCCTTGGAGGCTGTTTGTAATAAGTATGATGTTCGGAAAGCAATTGTTGCTACGGTTATAGACTTAAACGAGTGTGTGCTGGCTCAGTTGAACAAGCTTCCTGTCCCCGTCTTATGGTTAGACAGCCATACGCCGCTTCCGGTAATAAACTTGTATGAAACCCCCGAAACTCTCGGTTATGACCGGATGGCTGCCGTGGTGGCGGCCCATGATCAGTTCCCGGGTAAAGACATTTTGGTGATTGATGCGGGTACTTGCATCACTTACGAATTTGTTGATTCTTTGGGACAGTATCATGGGGCAATATTTCGCCCGGACTCTGGATGCGGCTGAAAGCACTCCATCAATTTACCGGACGTTTGCCGTTGGTTCATGCCGAAGGACGCATGCCGGATATGGGAAAAGATACTGAAACTGCTATTCGTGCAGGTGTAAAGAAAGGGATAGAATACGAAATTGCAGGGTATATTACGGCTATGAAGCATAAATATCCTGAACTTTTGGTTTTTTTAACGGGCGGAGATGATTTTTCTTTTGATACGAAATTAAAAAGTGTCATCTTTGCAGATAGATTTTTAGTGTTGAAAGGATTAAATAGAATATTAAACTATAATAATGGTAGGATATAAACAGACACTTTGTGCGCTTCTGCTCACGATATTATTACCCGGAGTGGCAATCGCTCAAAATAATACAAACTCTCCTTATACACGATATGGCTATGGTCAGTTGGCTGATCAGTCATTTGCAAACAGTAAAGCAATGGGAGGGATCGCTTACGGATTGCGCGATGGATCACATATTAATCCGTTGAATCCTGCTTCTTATACGGCTATTGATTCGTTGACCTTTCTTTTTGACGGAGGGTTTTCGATGCAAAATACAAACTTTAGTAGTGAAGGCACCAAGTTGAATGCGAAAAATTCAAGTTTTGACTACATAGCGATGCAGTTTCGTCTACACCAGCGCGTGGCCATGAGTATCGGTCTGCTGCCCTATTCGAGTGTAGCTATAATATGGCCAAGGCGAACAACGACGTTGCGTCGGAAGAAGCGCGGAGCGTCACTTCATTTGCCGGAGACGGAGGCTTGCATCAGCTTTACGTAGGTTTGGGAGTGAAGGTGCTGAAAAACCTTTCAGTCGGCGCCAACGTATCGTACTTTTGGGGGGAGATCACGCGTCAGGCGCGTATTACTTTTCCTTATAATGACAACGCTTTTGCTTTTCAGCATGTAGACTATTTGTCCGTGCGCGATTATAAGCTGGACTTCGGCGCGCAATACACACAGCAGCTGGGTAGGAAGCATGCGGTTACATTAGGTGTAGTGTTCTCGCCTAAAAAAGATTTGCATAACGAAGCTTATGTACAAAGATCGACGCTTACGAACTCCAACAGCACGCAGGCCGTCACTACGAATACGGTCGATACGGTGGCTACCTTTGGAATGCCCAATAGCTTTGGGGTGGGACTTACGTACGAGTATGACAAACGTCTGATCGTGGGAGCTGATTTTAATTTGCAGAAGTGGGGCGACGTGACCTATATGAATCAGCCGAATGCTTTTTGTGATGCGATGAAAATTTCAGTGGGTGCCGAGTATATGCCGAGTCGTTTCTCGCGTAGTTATCTGGCGCATATCAAATACCGCGTCGGAGGATATTATTCGGAACCTTATTATAAAATAGGAGGGGAGAGAGCCTCTCGTGAGTATGGAGTAACGGCCGGTTTGGGATTACCTCTTCCGGGTTCACGCTCGCTAATCAACGTTTCGGCTCAATATATTAAGGTACATGGTCTGAAAGCCGGTATGGTAGATGAAAATACATTGCGTTTGAGCATCGGAATCACGTTCAATGAAGGCTGGTTCTTCAAACGTAAAGTTAAATAATAGAGAGAATAGACGGTATTATATAACAACTAAAATTTAGATACAATGAAAATTAAAACGCTTGTGGCTGTGTTGTTTCTTTCGGCGGGAGCAACAACTGTGGTAGCACAGGACGACGCTAATTGTAATTCGAACAGTAGTATTTCTCACGAAGCAGTGAAAGCTGGTAACTTTAAAGATGCTTATACTCCGTGGAAAGCTGTTTTGGAGAACTGCCCGACTCTTCGTTTCTATACCTTCACAGACGGTTATAAAATTCTGAAAGGGTTGCTGGGGCAGATCAAAGACAGAAACTCTGCAGAATACAAAAAGTATTTTGATGAGTTGATGAATACGCACGATTTGCGTATGAAGTATACTCAGGAATTCTTGGGAAAAGGTGTAAAAGTATCGTCGGAAGATGAAGCACTGGGCATTAAAGCTGTCGATTATATTGCATTTGCTCCGAAGGTGGATGTAAATCAAGCTTATGATTGGTTGAAAAAATCGGTGGACGCTGCGAAAGCTGAGTCTGCAGCTGCTACATTGTTCTATTTCTTGCAGATGTCTCACGATAAACTGAAGGAAGATCCGGCTCACAAAGAGCAGTTTATTCAGGACTATCTGGCTGCATCCGAATATGCAGACGATGCTATAGCTGCTGCTGATAAAGAGAGTGTGAAGAAAGCTTTCGGAGGTATCAAAGATAATCTGGTAGCTCTGTTCATTAACAGCGGTACTGCCGATTGCGAATCACTGCAAGGTATCTATGGACCTAAGGTAGAAACGAATCAGACTGATTTGAATTATTTGAAGAAAGTCATCAGCATTATGAAGATGATGAAGTGTACGGATAGCGACGCTTATCAGCAGGCTTCATTCTATGTATACAAGATTGAGCCTTCGGCTGAGGCTGCTACCGGATGTGCATACCAGGCCTATAAGAAAGGGGATATCGATGGTTCTGTGAAGTTCTTTGACGAAGCGATCAACCTTGAGACAGACAATGCAAAGAAAGCAGAAAAGGCTTATGCTGCTGCCAGTGTTTTGACTACTGCCAAGAAATTGTCTCAGGCAAGATCTTATGCTCAGAAAGCAATCAGCTTCAATGAAAACTATGGTGCTCCTTATATCCTTATCGCCAACTTGTATGCTATGAGTCCTAACTGGAGTGATGAATCGGCTTTGAACAAGTGTACTTATTTTGCTGTTATCGACAAATTGCAGAAAGCTAAATCTGTAGATCCGAGTGTAACAGAAGAAGTTAACAAAATGATCAGCAGATATTCCGCTTATACTCCGCAGGCTAAAGACTTGTTTATGTTGGGCTACAAAGCCGGCGACCGCATCACTATCGGTGGTTGGATTGGAGATCTACAACGATCAGATAAATCTATGTTGCGACAACAAAGTAACAGTTTATTAAATAAAAGTTTGAGCATAACAATTGTCTTCGGGGCAATTGTTATGCTTCTTTTATTTTCTTCCTGTGGCGGGAGAAATAAGGCGATGGCCGATGCCATTACCGAGCGGGATTCACTGCCTGTTATGGATACACGGGGGGTAACGACCCTTATATCCGATTCCGGTGTCACACGTTACCGGGTCAACACTGAAGAATGGTTGATCTTTGATAAGAAGAAACCCTCGTATTGGGCTTTTGAGAAGGGCATTTATCTGGAACAGTTCGATTCACTCTTTCATATAGATGCGAGTATAAAGGCGGATACGGCTTATTATTATGATCGTGACCGGCTTTGGAAACTTATTGGAAATGTAGATATTAAGAGTCTGAAGGGCGATCATGTGACCACCGAGTTGTTATATTGGAATGAAGCCACCAAGAAAGTGTATACCGATAAGTTTGTCCGGATGGAAAAACCGGATCAGATTATGACCGGATATGGTTTTGAGTCAGACGATCAGTTTATGAAGCCGGTTGTTCATAACATATCCGGTATAGTATATATCGATGAAGATGCCGAAAAGGCAAAAACAGATTCTGTAAACTAACTATGAGCATCATTATTTACCTGTTGATTACGATGGCATTTTCTGCTTTCTTTTCGGGAATGGAGATTGCTTTTGTTTCGGTAGACAAACTTCGTTTTGAAATGGACCGGAAAGGAGGGGTATCATCGCGTATCCTTTCGCTATTCTTCCGGAATCCCAATGATTTTATTTCGACCATGTTGGTCGGGAATAACATCGCTCTGGTTATCTATGGTATATTGATGGCACAGATTATCGGCGACAATTTGCTGACCGGATGGATCACCAATCATTTTGTAATGGTATTGGTACAGACCGTGATCTCCACACTGATCATCTTGGTGACAGGAGAGTTTCTGCCCAAAACGCTTTTTAAGATCAATCCCAATCTGGCCCTGAATGTCTGTGCGGTTCCTCTTTTCATCTGTTATGTTGTTCTCTATCCTATATCTAAATTTTCGTCGGGAGTCTCTTACCTCTTTCTTCGCCTGTTTGGGATGAAAGTGAATAAGGAAGCCTCTGCGAAAGCCTTTGGTAAGGTAGATCTGGATTACTTTGTCCAGTCGAGTATAGACAATGCCGAAAGTGAGGAAACTCTGGACACGGAAGTGAAAATCTTTCAGAATGCACTCGACTTCTCGGCGGTCAAGATACGCGACTGTATTGTTCCACGGACAGAAGTGGTAGCTGTTGCGCTGGATACATCCCTTGAAGAACTTAAAGGCCGGTTTGTTGAGTCCGGTATATCAAAATAATTGTCTATGATGGTAATATAGACAATGTGGTGGGATACATTCATTCGTCCGAAAATGTTTCGTAGCCCGAAGATTGGCGCGATCATGTGAAAGAAGTTCCCATTGTGCCTGAAACGATGGCGGCCCATAAACTGATGAAGCTGTTTATGCAACAGAAAAAGACCATTGCCGTGGTAGTGGATGAATTTGGAGGAACTTCGGGCATTGTCAGCCTTGAAGACCTTGTTGAAGAAATTTTCGGTGACATCGAAGACGAACACGACAACACTTCCTATATTTGTAAGCAGATCGGTGAGCATGAATACGTGCTTTCGGCCCGTTTGGAAATAGAAAAAGTAAACGAAACTTTTAATTTGGAGCTTCCCGAATCCGATGACTATCTAACGGTAGGAGGATTAATCTTGAATCAATACCAGAGCTTTCCGAAATTGCACGAATTGGTCTCTGTCGGTAAATATCAGTTTAAGATAATTAAGGTTACAGCAACGAAAATCGAACTTGTCCGACTGAAAGTAATGGAATAATGATCGATAGCTGTAATTTTTTAGCTAATAAATAGATGCATATTAGCATTTTTTGTATCTTCGTGCGCTAAAACCAAAGATGAAGAAAATAATAATAACAAATAAATCGTATTAATCAAAATGGCAACATTACAAAACATTAGATCCAAAGGACCCCTGTTGGTGATCGTTATTGGTTTGGCTTTGTTTGCTTTCATTGCGGGCGATGCTGGAAGTTCTCCAGCCACACCAATCGCATGATGTAGGCGAAGTCAATGGAGAAACTCTTTCTGCTCAGGACTACCAGAACATGGTGGAAGAATATACCGAAGTTATCAAGTTCTCAAGCGGAATGAGTTCATTGAATGATGAACAGACCAATCAGGTGAAAGACGAAGTATGGCGTAGCTATGTGAACAATAAACTGATTGAAAAAGAAGCGAAGAAGCTCGGTATTACTGTTTCGAAGGCTGAAATTCAATCAATCATTAACGAAGGTGTGAATCCGTTGCTGCAGCAGACTCCGTTCCGCAATCCTCAAACGGGCGCTTTCGATAAAGATATGTTGAAGAAATTCTTGGCTGACTACTCTAAAATGGACAAGACCAAGATGCCGTCTCAATATGTGGAATACTATGAAGGAATGCACAAACTTTGGTCATTTGTAGAAAAGACACTGATCCAGAGCCGTTTGGCGGAAAAATACCAGGCACTGGTGACTAAAGCTCTTTTCTCTAATCCGGTTGAAGCACAGGATGCATTCGACGCAAGAGTAAACCAGTCGGATGTTCTGTTGGCTGCTGTTCCTTATTCTTCTATTGTAGACTCTACTATCACAGTGAAAGAGTCTGAACTGAAAGATCTCTATAACAAGAAGAAAGAACAGTTCAAACAATATGTTGAAACACGCAACATCAAATACATCGATGTACAGGTGACAGCCAGTGCAGAAGACAGAGCTGCTATCCAGCAGGAAGTGACTGATTATACAAACCAACTGGCTACTGCCAATGGTGATTATACTACTTTCATCCGTTCTACCGGATCGGAATATCCGTATGTTGATTTGTACTATACCAAGAAAGCTTTCCCGTCAGATGTAGTTGCACGCATGGATTCAGCTTCGATTGGACAAGTATATGGCCCTTACTACAATGCAGGCGACAATACTATCAATTCGTTCAAGGTGTTGTCTAAAGTGGCTGCTGCCGATTCTGTACAGTTCCGTCAGATTCAGGTTTACACAGAAGACGCTGCTAAAACAAAGGCTTTGGCTGACAGCATCTATACTGCTATTAAGGGTGGAGCCGACTTTACAGCTTTGGCTAAGAAGTACGGACAAACAGGTGAATCCAACTGGATTTCGTCTGCTAACTACGAAAATGCACAGGTTGATGGCGATAACTTGAAATTTATCAGCACTATCAACAATCTGGGAGTAAACGAACTCTCTAACGTAGCATTGGGACAAGGCAATATCATTTTGCAGGTGACTGATAAGAAAGCTGTGAAAGATAAATATAAAGTTGCCGTTATCAAGCGTGCGGTTGAGTTCAGCAAAGAAACTTATAATAAAGCTTATAATGAATTCAGCCAGTTTATTGCAGCTAACCCGACAGTAGACAAGGTTGCGGCCAATGCTGAAGAATCAGGCTATAAATTGCTCGAAAGAATGATCTGTATAGCTCAGAACACGGAATCGGTGGTATCAGAGGGACTAAAGAAGCACTGAAATGGGCCTTTGCTGCAAAACCGGGTGAAGTTTCCGGCTTATATGAATGTGGCGAAAGCGATCGCATGTTGGTTGTTGGCCTGGTTAGCGTGATCGAAGAAGGTTATCGTCCTTTGGCCCAGGTTCAGGATCAGTTGAGAGCTGAAATCATTCGTGATAAGAAGGCTGAGAAGATCATGGCCGATATGAAGGCTGCCAATGCAACTACAATTGCCCAGTACACATCGATGGCCAATGCAGTAAGTGATTCTGTAAAACACGTAACATTTGCAGAGCCTGCTTATGTAGCCGCTTTGCGTAGTAGTGAGCCGCTGGTAGGCGCATACGCTTCGGTTTCGGATATCAATAAGCTGAGCGCTCCTATCAAGGGTAATGGCGGTGTGTTTGTGTTGCAGGTATATGCCAAAGATAAGCTGAACGAAACATTCGATGCCCAATCAGAAGAGGCTACATTGGAAAACATGCATGCCCGTCTGGCAAGTCGTTTTATGAACGATCTTTATCTGAAAGGCGATGTAAAAGATAAACGATACCTGTTCTTCTAAAAACGGATTTGTTTTTTTAGATAACGTCGCTTTAATATACGAAAGGCTGTTCCGCACGGAACAGCCTTTCTTTTTGCTATCTCTTTCCCTCTTCCCATTAACTTTTGTCCCTTCTCTTTTTTAAAATCGACTTTTATTCCTTACATTTGCATGAATAAATAAATATTTGTAGTAAATATGCCCAAATATCCGCTTTTAGGAATGACCCTTACCGAATTGCAATCTGTCACCAAAGATTTGGGGATGCCTGCTTTTGCAGCCAAACAGATCGCTTCCTGGTTATACGATAAAAAAGTGACTTCTATTGATGAAATGACCAATCTGTCGTTGAAGCATAGAGAGTTGCTCAAGGGAGAGTATGATTTGGGGATATCCGCGCCTGTTGATGAGATGCGTTCCGTAGATGGTACGGTGAAGTATCTTTATCAGGTGAGTGACAATCATTTTGTTGAAGCGGTGTATATTCCGGACGAGGATCGGGCGACATTGTGCGTGTCTTCTCAGGTAGGCTGTAAAATGAACTGTAAGTTCTGCATGACGGGTAAACAAGGATTTACCGCAAGTCTGACAGCCAATCAGATCTTGAATCAAATCGCAGCATTGCCAGAGCGGGATAAGTTGACTAATGTCGTGATGATGGGGATGGGCGAGCCTCTCGATAATTTGGATGAAGTATTAAAAGCACTGCATATCCTGACCGCTTCGTATGGATACGGATGGAGCCCCAAGCGTATTACTTTGTCGTCTGTAGGATTGCGGAAAGGACTTCAACGCTTTATTGAAGAAAGCGAATGTCATCTGGCTATCAGCTGCATTCTCCTTTTCCTTCACAACGTTCTGAGCTGATGCCGGCCGAAGGCTTTCTCGATTAAAGAAATGGTCGATCTGTTAAAAAACTATGATTTTAGTAAACAGCGCAGACTTTCGTTTGAATACATTGTTTTTAAGGGCGTCAATGATTCGCTGATTTATGCTAAGGAGCTGTTGAAATTGCTGCGTGGGCTTGACTGCCGGGTGAACTTAATCCGGTTTCATGCCATTCCTGGGGTAGACCTCGAGGGTGCCGGTATGGAGGCTATGACGTCATTTCGTGACTACCTGACCTCACATGGACTGTTCACTACCATTCGAGCTTCCCGGGGAGAAGATATTTTTGCCGCTTGCGGGATGTTATCGACGGCTAAACAGGAGGAGAGTAACAAGAATTAATATAAATTATCAGCACATTGGATGAAAGTATACGACCATTTCGTAGATTTGTGAAAACATTAAAATTGATGCATATGAAAAAGTACCTGTTTTACCTCAGTATGGCTCTTGTAGCAGTAGTGTTGTTTTCTTGTAAAAGCGGCAAGAAGAGTGTGTTTACTCCAACTTCCAGCGGACGTGCTTATGAAGTCCTCGTTGTGGTTGAGAAGCCTGTGTGGGAGCGTCCTGCCGGTAGAGCTTTGTACAATGTGCTTGATACAGATGTGCCCGGACTTCCGCAATCGGAACGTTCGTTCAGGATCATGTCTACTTCTCCCAAAGATTTTGATGCCATCCTGAAGTTGGTGCGCAACATTATTATCGTAGATATACAGGACATTTATACCCAACCTAAATTCAAGTATGCCAAGGATGTATATGCATCTCCTCAGATGATTTTGACTATCCAGGTCCGGACGAGGCATCGTTTGAGAAGTTTGTCGAAGAGAACAAACAGCCGATTATAGACTTCTTTACCCGTGCCGAAATGAACCGTCAGATCTCTTTCCTGGAGAAAAATCATAATGACTATATTTCGACGAAAGTAGGTAGTATGTTCAACAGTGATATCTGGCTTCCGGCCGAACTGAGCAGTTCGAAGACAGGAGAAGACTTTTTCTGGGCAGGTACTAATGCCGCTACCGGAGACCAGAACTTTGTAATCTACTCTTACCCGTATACAGATAAGGATACCTTTACGAAAGAGTTCTTTATCCATAAGCGCGATTCAGTGATGAAGGCTAATATTCCGGGTGCCAAAGAGGGTATGTACATGGCGACTGATTCGTCTACCGTAGAGGTTCGTCCGATTGATATTCATGGAGATTACACAATGGAAGCACGCGGACTGTGGCGCATAAAGGGCGATTTCATGGGTGGCCCGTTTGTTTCGCACACCCGTCTGGATAAAGCCAGCCACCGTATTATCACTACAGAAGTATTTATTTACTCACCCGATAAAATGAAACGTGACCTGATGCGCCGATTGGAAGCATCTCTGTATACTTTGCAACTTCCTACCGAGAAGGCGCAGGAACAGATTCCGATGGGCATAGAGCAGGAGGAGAAAACTAACAAATAACAAAATGGAAGATAACAAAATAAAAATTGGCATCACTCAGGGAGACATAAACGGGGTAGGATACGAAGTCATTTTAAAAACGTTTGCCGACCCCGTCATGTTGGAACTCTGTACACCGGTCATTTACGGCTCTCCGAAAGTGGCTGCATATCACCGCAAGTCGCTCGATTTGCCTACTAACTTCAGTATTGTCAATACCGCTGCAGAAGCTGCCCACAATCGCCTGAGCGTGGTCAACTGTACGGATGACGAGGTGAAAGTAGAGTTCTCAAAACCCGATCCGGAAGCCGGTAAAGCAGCTTTGGGAGCACTTGAGAAGGCGATAGAGGAGTTCAGAGAAGGCTTGATCGATGTCATAGTGACGGCTCCTATCAATAAGCATACGATTCAGTCCGAAGGATTTGCTTTTCCCGGACATACGGAATATATCGAACAGCGTCTGGGGAATGGTTCAAAATCACTGATGATCCTGATGAAAGAGGATTTCCGGGTAGCTTTGGTGACAGGACATATTCCGGTTCGCGAGATAGCCTCTTCAATAACCAAGGAACTGATTCAGGAGAAACTTGCCATATTCAACCGGTCGTTGAAACAGGATTTCGGGATTGGTGCGCCGCGCATCGCAGTGTTGGCACTGAATCCGCATGCCGGAGACGACGGATTGCTCGGTACGGAAGAACAGGAAATCATTTCTCCTGCTATTCAGGAAATGGCTGCCAAGGGAATCTTGTGCTATGGCCCTTATCCGGCTGACGGATTTATGGGATCGGGCAATTTCACCCATTTTGACGGAGTACTGGCCATGTATCACGATCAGGGATTGGCTCCTTTCAAGCATTGGCCATGGATGAAGGTGTGAACTACACGGCGGGTTTGCCGGTGATACGCACTTCTCCCGCGCATGGTACAGCCTATGATATTGCAGGAAAAGGCGTTGCTTGCGAAGATTCATTCCGTCAGGCTATTTATGTAGCGATCGACGTATTCCGTAACCGTCAACGTGAGAAGGAAGCACATGCCAATCCGTTACGTAAACAGTATTACGAGAAACGAGACGACAGTGATAAACTGAAGCTCGATACAGTAGATGATGATATTTAATCAGGAAGGGAGTTTAGTGCGAATATGACAAAAGCGGAAATACAACAGGTAAAACTAAGGTTCGGTATTATTGGTAACACTGAAGCTTTGACGCGTGCGATAGATGTTGCCATACAGGTGGCACCTACCGATTTGTCCGTGCTAATAACCGGAGAGAGTGGTGTTGGTAAGGAAAGTTTCCCTCAGATCATTCACCAATACAGTCGCCGAAAGCATGGACAGTATATTGCTGTCAACTGTGGTGCTATTCCTGAAGGAACCATCGATTCGGAACTGTTCGGTCATGAAAAAGGGGCTTTTACGGGAGCCATCGGTGAGCGAAAGGGCTATTTTGGTGAAGCCGACGGCGGAACTATTTTTCTGGATGAAGTCGGAGAATTGCCTTTGCCCACGCAGGCACGTTTGCTTCGTGTACTCGAGAGTGGGGAGTTTATAAAAGTAGGCTCCTCCAAAGTACAGAAAACGGATGTCCGCATTGTGGCTGCTACCAATGTCAATTTGACCCAGGCCATTGCAGAGGGACGTTTCCGTGAGGATTTATACTATCGTCTCAATACGGTGCCCATCCAGATCCCTCCTTTGCGGGAGCGTGGAGAAGATGTGCTGTTACTGTTCCGTAAGTTTGCAAGTGACTTTGCAGAGAAGTATCGTATGCCCGCCATACAGCTGACCGAAGATGCCAAACGGGTTTTGCTGTCTTATTCCTGGCCGGGTAATGTGCGTCAGTTGAAGAATATCACGGAGCAAATCTCTATAATTGAGACCAATCGTGAGATTAATGCCCTATCTTGCAATCTTATCTGCCTGCCCAGAGTACGCAGCGATTGCCTGCCCTGTTCGGTGTAAAGACAGGGAAGAGCTTCGAAAGTGAACGTGAAATCTTATATCAGGTCCTTTTTGATATGCGACAAGATGTGACCGAACTGAAAAAGCTTGTACACGAAATCATGTCCGAGCGCGGAGCGGTAACCTCCAATGTCGGTACGTTTTATACGCCGGCTCCGGTAGTAGCCCCTACACCCTCAGTGCCTGCCATCATTCATCCGGTCAAGCCCAATTGTCCCGATGACGATGACATACAAGATACCGAAGAGTATGTGGAAGAGTCGCTTTCGTTGGATGAAGTCGAGAAAGAAATGATACGTAAAGCCCTTGAAAAGCATCATGGCAAGCGAAAAAGCGCGGCAAAGGATCTTAATATATCCGAGCGTACCCTTTACCGAAAAATAAAAGAATATGGATTGGAATAAAAAGATAATGCGAATTTCACTGCTGGTTTTCACACTGGTAGTAGGAATTTCGTGTACTGTTTCTTATAAGTTTAATGGTGGTAATATCAATTACGATAAGGTAAAGACTATCTCTATTGCCGACTTTCCTATTAAGTCGGACTATGTTTATGCACCGTTAGGCACTAAGTTCAACGAGGACCTGAAAGACATTTTCCTTCGTCAGACCCGTCTGAAACTGGTGAATAACAATGCCGACCTCGAGATTGATGGAGAGATTACCGGATATAACCAGTATAACCAGGCTGTTTCGGCCGACGGATACTCTTCTGAAACCAAGCTGACCATCACAGTGAATGTTCGTTTTGTGAACAATACGAATCATGAACAGGACTTCGAGCAACAGTTCTCGGCTTTCCGTGTCTATGATTCGAGGGAGTTGCTGACAGCCGTTCAGGACGGACTGATTGCGGAGATGACTAAAGAGATTACAGATCAAATATTTAACGCAACGGTAGCAAACTGGTAATTAGAATGATTTCTGCTAACTTACAACAATGGATTCAGCATCCGGAAACGCTGAATAAAGATACTTTGTACGAGTTGCGAACGCTTGTCACACGCTATCCTTATTTTCAGTCACTGCGATTACTCTATCTTAAAAATCTATATTTGTTGCACGATATCTCTTTCGGTGCCGAGCTTCGTAAAGCCATATTGCATGTGGCTGATCGCCGGAAGCTGTTTTATCTGATTGAGGGTGAACGATATATTTTGAAACCTCGGAAAAAGAACGCACTTCCCGAAACAGAAGTTTTAGAGGAAGAGCCCAGCTCGATCGTACGCTTTCCCTGATCGATGCTTTTCTGGCCACCGTGCCCGAAGAGGTTTCAGCCCAGACAAGCCTGGACTATGCAACGGACTATACCACCTATTTGCTGCAAGAAGACGATACACCGGAACTGGAAGAAACTCCCAAACTTCGCGGTCATGAATTGATTGACGGCTTTATCGAAAGAAGTGAAGAAGAAACATCCATCCGTTTGCAACCGGCAGATGAAAATAAAGCTATCTCCGAAGAGGAAGAGAGCGAGACGCATCATGAAGAAGATGAAGATGATAGCTGTTTCACCGAAACATTGGCCAAAATATACGTCAAACAGCATCGATATTCCAAGGCACTTGAAATTATTAAAAAATTAAGTTTGAAATATCCAAAAAAAAATGCTTACTTTGCAGACCAAATCAGATTTTTAGAGAAATTGATTATTAACGCTAAATCAAAATAACAAAATGTACTTATTATTAGTTATCTTAATGGTTATTGCAGCCATACTGATGTGCTTCATTGTGTTGATTCAGAACTCAAAAGGCGGTGGTCTTGCTTCAGGGTTCTCATCATCTAACCAGATTATGGGTGTACGCAAAACTACAGACTTTCTGGAAAAAGCAACTTGGGGCTTAGCTGCATTTATGGTTGTGATGAGCATTGCTACTGCGTATGTCGTTCCGACTTCTTCTTCTAAAACACAAGATGTCATTATGGAACAGGCACAGCAGGAAGAGCAGACCAACCCTTATAACCTGCCCGTAGGTACTACTGCACCGAAGACAGACGCTGCTGCTCCGGTTGAAGCACCTGCCACAGAAACTCCGGCTACTCCGGCAAACTAACAACAGATTCTTTTTAAGAAACGATAAGCGAAGCTGCAATTTCAAACCGAAACTTGCAGCTTCGCTTATTTTTTGCCGTAAAATGCATCTTTTTGTTAGGCATACAAGGCAGATTTAGTTACCTTTGTTCGCAATAACACTTTTACTAATTTCTGAGTTTAAATATTACAATGACAGAACAATTGAAAAACAAATTGAGTGACTCCAAAACACTTCGTTGGAGTGTGCTCGCTCTGGTCGCGTTTACTATGCTTTGCGGCTATTTCCTCACCGATGTAATGTCCCCTTTAAAGCCTATGCTCGAGAAAGAGCTTCTCTGGGATAGTTTGGACTACGGATTCTTTACCAGTGCTTACGGATGGTTCAATGTATTCCTGCTCATGTTGATTTTCGGTGGTATTATTCTCGATAAGATGGGAGTTCGTTTCACCGGTATGGGAGCTTGTATACTGATGGTGTTGGGTTGTGGACTAAAATATTATGCTATCTCTACTACTTTCCCTGAAGGTGCTTTGATTATGGGTTTCAAGACTCAGGTCTTTCTGGCGGCTTTAGGATACGCTATCTTTGGTGTCGGCGTAGAGATTGCCGGTATCACTGTCTCTAAGATTATCGTGAAATGGTTTAAAGGCAAAGAGATGGCTTTGGCTATGGGACTCGAGATGGCTACCGCACGTATCGGTACCACTTTGGCTATGGTGCTTACCGTTCCCATTGCCGATTATTTCGGCTATACGGATGAAAGCGGCAGTTTCCATACCAATATTCCGATGCCTATTTTGTTGTGTCTGATCATGCTGTGCATCGGTACTATCGCCTTTTTCATTTATACCTTTTATGATAAGAAACTTGACGCTTCTTTAGATGCTCAGGGAGAAGAACCGGAAGAACCGTTCCGTATGAAGGACGTTATGCTGATTGTCACCAATAAAGGCTTCTGGCTGATTGCTTTATTGTGTGTACTATTCTATTCTGCTGTTTTCCCCTTTATTAAATATGCAACCGACCTGATGGTGCAGAAGTATAACGTAGACCCTAAACTGGCCGGAAATATTCCGGGATTACTACCGATAGGTACCATCTTCCTGACTCCGTTGTTTGGTACTCTTTATGACCGTATCGGTAAGGGAGCGACGTTGATGATTATCGGTGCCGTCATGCTGATTGGTGTGCATACTTTGTTTGCGCTTCCCATTCTGAACGTATGGTGGTTTGCCACTGTGATTATGATTGTTCTGGGTATTGCTTTTTCACTGGTGCCTTCGGCCATGTGGCCTTCTGTTCCGAAAATTATTCCGGAGAAACAACTGGGTACTGCCTATGCTTTGATTTTCTGGGTGCAGAACTGGGGATTGATGGGGGTACCTCTGTTGATCGGATGGGTGTTGAATACCTATTGCAAAGGTCCTGTTGTGGATGGAGCGCAGACTTATGACTATACTTTGCCTATGGCTATCTTTGCTTGTTTCGGTGTTTTGGCTCTGATTGTAGCTTTAATGCTGAAAGCGGAAGACAAGAAGAAGGGATACGGACTGCAGGAAGCAAATATCAAAAAATAACAGTATATGGCAGACGTGAAAGAGAAAATAAATCTTTTGGATGTAATTCCTTTCCGTAGTGAAAATATTACGGCCGAAAAGGGAAGCGATGGTACCGTTACCATTGCTTTCCCCCGGTTTAAATACGAGTGGATGCGGCGATTCTTGTTGCCTAAAGGAATGTCTGCGGATATTCATGTCCGGCTGGAAGATCATGCACTGCCGTATGGGAGTTGATTGACGGAAAGAGAACCGTACGCCGGATTATTGAAGAGCTGGCAGAACACTTCAATTATGAAGAAAATTACGAATCACGTATTACGGCTTATATCACTCAGTTGCAGAAAGACGGATTTGTGAAATTAGTGATTGAGAACTGATTGCATTACGATATACTATCGGAATATAATAAAGAGACTCCGGCTGATTTAAAAATGAAGTGCACCCTAAAAGTTAAACATGAACTTTTGGGGTGCACTTCATTTAAGATCGGCCGGAGTTTTTGATTATGCTTTATTCTCCTTCTTCTCTATCTACCTTGATCAAGCCTCCTGTATCCGGGTTGAAAGTAACCTGAACAGTCGATTTCTTATTGAAAAGCGCCGGAGCCAGATATTCGATAGTACCGAATTGTGTGACAGGAAGTTCTCCGTTAAACCATTGCTTTTTCCCCTCCGTTAGTGTTACTTGTGCTTTGCCGGGCACATTATAGGCAATGCCGTCCACCTTCTTTTTGCCATCGTCTTCCGGTACGTTGACGGTTTTCAGATTCTTCAGCGTGATATAAACCGGCTCTCCTGCAAGATCGTTATTGGCAACTATGCCCAGCTTCTTCGAAAAGCGGAAGGCTACTTCGTTGTCCATTTCCTTATCCGGAGTGAGGCGGATGTTGAATATCTTTTCGTCTTTATTCAAGGTACCCGAGAACATTTCGGTCATGGCAGCCTCTTGCTCTTCCAGGTTGGCGAGCATAATCTTCAGTTGCTCCCCATCTTTGGGCATGTTGTCTGCCTGTCCGCGTACCAGGGCATTTTTACTTTCACGAATGTTATAAATCTCTTTGGCAACTAACTCCGCCATTTTAGCCGTAGAACCTGCCATCAGAATCTCTTCGGTCAGAAAATCACGTGGATTTATCTTCTTTTTCTGTGTCGTGGCGGGTTGCATCGGAGCCGACTTTTTAGGAGATAGCGGTACGTTGATTGATTTTACGATACCATCTTCGGTCAATTCTATTAGCGGAGCTACAGTTTTATCTTTCAGCTTGACAAAATAGGTATGTTCGCTATCGGGGATACCGACAGATTTTGCTTTGACGCTGACCAGTTCCCAATATTCCTGAGGCTCACCCGACACATCGGTCAACCGGAGATAACGGTCGGCATACTTGCTGAATTCTCCCGGAGTATATGTCACTTTATTGACTTTGACTTCAATATTGATTGCTGTTTTAGGAAGTGCATAGGTTACACCGTAATCTTTTCCCCGGGTAACTCCCGCTGTAACTTCGGTCTGGGCATAAGCCGAGGTAGAGAGTAACAGCCCTGTCAGTATAATTAGCTTTTTCATTTCCGGTTTATTTTAACTGGTTTAAAAAACAAAGTTAATGAAGTTATTTGGAAAATCATAAGTTGTTAACTTTTATTCGCTTACCAGACGCCAAGCCAATGCAGATTACTGATAATGTCTCCTGCCGTCATGCTGATAACGCCTTGCTTTTTGCGTGCGAAATCACCTGCCAGACCATGTACATAAGTACCGATTTTGGCAGCTTCTTCAGCCGGATATCCCTGTGCGAGCAAAGCCAGCACGACACCTGTCAATACATCTCCGCTTCCGGCTGTTGCCATACCCGGATTACCCGTAGAGTTGAAATAGCACTTGCCCGAGGGGGTGATAATTGCCGAATAGGCTCCTTTTAATATGATATGTACTTTGGCGGTTCGGGCCAGTTCACAGGCTTCATCAGTCGTTCGTATGAGTTCTGGCATTTGCCCACCATGCGTTCCAGTTCTTTGGGATGGGGAGTCAGAATAGAGCCTTTGGGCAATGTGGTCAGTGCGTGGCGGTGGTTGGCCAATATGTTTAGTGCATCGGCATCCAGTACCAGAGGTGTCTGGCAACCACTGAGTTGTTCAAGCAGTGCAGCTTCGGTCTCTTCCGAGCGTCCGATGCCCGGACCGATTCCTACAGCCTGATAGTCATCCGTATCTGTAGGGCAGGCAAAGTAGGTATCGCTGGCATCCGATTCGATAATTGCCTCCGGAACCGAAATCTGCAGGATATCATTGTTACGTATGGGTGCATGGACTGTCAGTAAGCCTACACCCGAACGCATACAGCGCGGGCTGCCAGTATCGACGCGCCTGCCATGCCGTACGAACCGGCAATCAGCAGAGCATGCCCAAAGTTTCCTTTGTGTGAGAAAGTGTTACGGGGTTTGATCAGAGCGTGTATTTCTTCCGCTTCCAATAAGGCATAATTGCTTTCCGTCTCTTCAATCGCTTCACGACTGAGGTTGATATCCAACAGTTTCCATTCGCCTACGAATTCGGAATTTTCAGCAAAGAGGAAAGCCAGTTTCGGCAATTGCAGGCTCAATGTCAATTGGGCACGGATGATATTGGCTTTTACATTAAATGTGTTCTCTTCTCCCATCAGTCCCGAGGGATATCGATGCGACTACGGTGGCAGGCGATGCATTGATATATTTCACTACTGCCGCAAAACCGCCACTTAGCGGCTTATTAAGTCCCGAACCAAAAAGTCCGTCCACTACCAGATGATCCATCGTCAGGGCAGGAGGTACAAACTGTGTGCTTACTTCGCTGAACTTCACATTATCCATCATCTCTACCAGCTCCTTGTTGGTCTGGCAGTCGGCAGACAGTTCCCCTTTCGGGTTAAACAGATAGGCTTCGACCTTGTATTCCTTTTCCGCCAACATTCGGGCCACGGCAAGGGCATCTCCGCCATTGTTGCCCGGTCCGGCAAATACCGTGACGGGAGTTGTGATGTCCCAGCGTTCGGTGATGGCTTTGGTCAGTGCCTGTGCGGCCCGCTCCATCAGGTCGATCGATGCAATCGGTTCATGTTCTATGGTGTAAGCATCCAGTTTCTTGATGCTGCTACTTGGAAAATCTTCATGGTGAACTTCATTTAAGTTTTTTGACCCACAAAGATAGCAATTAATATACGAAATCGGGAACTTCTTTTTC
>ENA-OQIG01000388-OQIG01000388.1-human-gut-metagenome-genome-assembly--contig:-NODE-388-length-25785-cov-3.611661_pt1 | contig 25785 bp, 35 predicted proteins | sample MGYA00242576_ERZ504741 | MGnify/ENA primary metagenome ERZ504741 (study PRJEB26092, sample SAMD00036436) | human gut metagenome | host: Homo sapiens | study: EMG produced TPA metagenomics assembly of... | reverse complement strand
GTTCGGTTTTATCTCGTAGTCAATCAGATTAATGGTTGCGGTCATCTTGCCTTCCGTACAAATAGCAAAGATGCCGCTTTCAGCCTGCATGATTGTTTGTAGATATTTAATATATCCTCGGTTACATCATTCCATGCCAAAATCTCGCACGGAAGATCTACTTGTGGAAAGTCAAACTTCATATTACTTCTTTTTTTGAATCACGCAAATATACACATTTTCTTTTATTTTTTATCTTTGTCCTTATGAAAACAATTACAACCGATTGGGAACTTATTCCATATTCTGAGGCATGGAGCCGCCAGACGGAATGGTTCGATGCCCTTGTCCATGCGAAGCAGAACGGGGAGAGTTACGAGAACCGTATAATTTTTTGTGAACATCCGCACGTTTACACGCTGGGGCGTAGCGGGAAAGAAAATAATATGTTGCTGGGAGAGGAGCAACTGAAGACTATCGGTGCCACTCTCTATCATATCGATCGTGGGGGAGACATCACTTATCACGGTCCCGGGCAGTTGGTGTGCTATCCGATTCTCAATCTTGAAGAGTTCGGATTGGGATTGAAGGAGTATGTGCATTTATTGGAAGAAGCCGTCATCCGTGTCTGTGCGTCTTACGGTGTTGTGGCGGGGCGGTTGGAGAAGGCGACCGGTGTCTGGCTGGAGGGAGATACGTCCCGTGCCCGCAAGATATGTGCGATAGGGGTCAGGAGCAGCCATTATGTGACAATGCACGGATTGGCATTGAATGTCAATACCGATTTACGTTATTTCAGCTACATCCATCCTTGTGGTTTCATTGATAAGGGTGTGACCTCGCTTCAGCAAGAACTTGGCCGTAGCATCGATATGGCGGAGGTGAAAGAACGGTTGGGCCGGGAGTTGCTTGCTGCCCTTTTGTCAAAATGATAATCAAACCTCTCTGGATTGCTCTATTTCCGCCCAATGATGCACTGAACGGATAAAATCGCCTTCCTTGCGGGTTAGCGATTTTGTTTTTGATATCAGATGTCTTTGCAAGCTGTCGTAATGGCGATATCGTGAAGCTATCGGAATGAAAAGGTGCGTAATAAGAGCATGTGGCTCTCTTTCTGTTAGTTCGGACTTGTCTGCTTCGGGAGTACAACCAGAGAATAATCTTTCTCTTTTAACCTCCGAAACCCTAACAATAGATGTAAAGTAGGAAAACATATAGAGATAATTTGAAAAGACGTAAGCATATTCTGTAAATGCTTACGTCTTTCGGACCGAATGCTTACTTCTTTTTGCTGAAATCCGGTTACTTTTCGGGTCAGACCCCGGCTCTCCGGCTACAAAAGTCCGGTTTTCTGGGAAGAAAAGTCCTGCTTTCCGCCTTCCGCGCTTCCGGTTGCTGTCTAAAAGCAGAATGTGCTGTCATGAAATCCGCTAATTTCCTTTCATATTGACAAGAAAAAGAGGATATATCAAAACTCGTATTCACCATAGGTAGGTTATGCAAATTATTTTTCATTCTCAGTACTCTGATGCCAGTCAGTGATTTTCTGTCTTTCAACATTTGGCTCAGTGCGGTTTTGCCCACTACTACTTTACCCTCTTTGGATGAGGCATGCAGCAGGTGCAACTGCCCCTTGATGTAAATGGCAATGCCCATGTGGCTTACGTCCAGTCCCGGAGTATTGGTGGTCAGGGCGATGATGTCTCCGTTCTTGATCCAAGGCAGTCCGTCCGGTTCCAGTTTGTCTTTGGGCAGATAGTGTACCTCTTTGCCGCTCAAGGCTTTTTCATACTTTGCCATTTGGGCTACGTTCTCCGGAGAATTTTTCAACGATTTGTAGAGTTCCGGATGCGTACTCATATACGAGAGCGACAGTTTTTGTTTGAAGGGGCTGTAGGCAGCCGTTACATCTTCGAGCAGGCCTTGGCGGACTGCATTGTTGATCCAGTCGGATATATAGTGCAGGCGGGAGGTGTATCCGTCTATTTTTCCGTCACGATAGCGGATGCGTTGCAAATTGCGGGCGAAATCGCCTTCCTGCATTTCGTCTCCTTGCTGCGGGCAGAGGCCATTGCCAGTGCATATTCAACGAAAGTGGTACAATCCACTTCGTCACAATTGATAATAAGGTCTTCTGTGTCATCTACTTCCAGGGTGCCTGCCTTATAGGGGGTGTCGACAAACCCGAGTCCGTTACTCAGCACCAGGCTGCTCTCCTGTGCTGCAACTGTTCCGGCCAATAGGCTGGTACATAATAAAAGTGTGCGAATTGTTTTCATTTTTATAAAGATTGTTTTTGTAATACCTTCGTTGTATCTATTGGAACCTGACTCCGTCCCGCAACCATTTCTCTAATTCTTCCGTCCATTGGCGTTTATAGGTAAAACTGTCATAGAACCCCCATCCGTGTCCGCCCGTGGGATAAATGTGGAGGGTGGCAGGCACCTTATGCTTTTGCAACGCCAGATAGTAATTCACGCCATTGGCGGGAGGCACTCCTTCGTCGTCCGAAGAGAGGGTGATGAAAGCCTGCGGAGTGTGATCCGTCACTTGCTGTTCGTTGGAGAACTTTCTGGTTAATTCCGGCGTTGCGTCCGGCCCGAGCAGATTGTGGCGTGATCCTCCGTGGGTGTCGCCGGATTCCATCGTGATTACCGGATAGAGTAATATCTGAAAGTCGGGTCGTGTGTCCTCACTGCTGTAATGCGTAGCAAGGGTAGAGGCGAGATGACCGCCGGCCGAAGCTCCCATAATGCCCACCCGGTCTGTACGAATATTCCAGTCTTTGGCATGTTTCCGCACTATTCGTATCGCTTGTTCAGCATCCGACAAAGGCACCTCGCAGTGTCCGTTAGGCATCCGGTATTTTAGTACCACATAGGTGATGCCCAATGAATTGAACATGGTGCCATGTCGTGTCCTTCATGATCCATGGCCAAGAGAGCGTAAGCACCGCCGGGACACATGATGATGGTCATGCCGTTAGGTGTCGCCGGACGATAGACGGTGATGGTGGGCTGTGTGACGTTAGTGAGCCGGTATGGAGCCGACATCACTTCTTCGCCTTTCAGCCCGTTATCATTGGGAGCGCCGTTGGGCCATAAAGGCAGCTCAACGGGCTTTTGTGCTGACAAGCCGGTAGCCATGAACAGAAGAATGGATGTGATTAATGTTTTCATTTTACTTTCATGGATGCTTTGATGAAATAGAGAATCAACAGGGCATAAGCTATCAGGGCCGCAAGTTGAGACAGAGTGTTGTTCAGCCACGCGTCATTTACCAGATTGATGCCTCCGAAGCGCATTGCCGCACTGACTACACCCATCAGGCACCTCCGGCGATGAATCCGGATGCCAGTAATGTACCTTTCTCTCCCCGTTCCGTGTTGAGTGAAGCGTCTTTACTGCGGGTAGTCACATACCAGTTGATCGCACCGCCCACCACCAGCGGTATATTCAGTTCGAGAGGAATAAACATACCGAGTGCAAATGCCAGTGCGGGAACTTTCAGGAGTGTCAATACGATGGCCAGTACGGCACCGATGCCATAGAGCATCCACGGAGCGCCCACACCACTCATTAACGGCTCGATGACGGCAGCCATTGCGTTAGCCTGCGGGGCAGCCAGCTGACCGCTTGTGAATCCGTAAGTTTTGTTCAGGATAATCATTACACCGCCTACGGTAGCAGCCGAAACGATGGTTCCGAGGAACTTCCATGCTTCCTGCTTGGCCGGTGTGCTGCCGAGCCAGTATCCGATTTTCAAGTCTGTGATAAAACCTCCTGCCATGGAAAGTGCGGTACAGACCACACCACCCATTACCAATGAAGCCACCATGCCTGAAGGGCCTTTCAACCCGACAGCCACCATAACGACCGATGCCAGAATCAATGTCATCAGAGTCATGCCCGATACGGGATTAGTGCCCACGATAGCGATTGCATTGGCGGCTACCGTTGTGAACAGGAATGAAATTCCGGCCACCAGCAGGATAGCTACCAGTGTATGCACCAGGTTGCCTTGCATCACATCGAAATAGAAGAAAAGCACTACCAGAATCAGCGTGATAATGGAACCGATGGCAATGATTTTCATTGAGAGGTCGCGTTGGGTGCGGATAATGTTCTTTTCGGCATCACTCTTTCCGCCCATTTCCTTAGCCGCCAGTCCCACCGCACTGCGGATGATGCTCCATGATTTGATGATGCCGATGACACCTGCCATGGCAATGCCGCCGATACCGATGCTTTTGGCATAGTGGCTGAATATCTGTTCGGGACTCATAGAGCCTACCGTGGCGGTTATGTCCGGATTCCACTGATTCAGTACCGAATCACCGAAGAAGAGTGACATGCCCGGTACGATGATCCACCATACGGCCAGGGAGCCGAAGCAGATAATGGAAGCATATTTCAGTCCGACGATATATCCCAGGCCGAGTACGGCTGCGCCGGTGTTTACCTTGAAAACCAGTTTGGCTTTGTCGGCCAGCATTTCGCCTACTCCGCATACGCGGGTGGTGAAGTTTTCGTTCCACCAGCCGAAGGTAGCCACGATGAAATCGTACAGACCGCCGATCAATCCTGCCATCAGCAATGGCTTGGCCTGGCTGCCTCCTTTTTCACCCGACACCAGCACCTGTGTGGTGGCTGTCGCTTCGGGAAAAGGATACTTGCCATGCATGTCGCTTACAAAGTATTTGCGGAAAGGAATCAGGAACAAGATGCCCAGTACACCGCCCAGCAGTGAACTGATGAACACTTGCATAAAGGTGACCGACATATCCGGATATTTGGCTTGCAGGATATAGAGGGCAGGCAGTGTGAAGATGGCTCCTGCCACGATGACGCCTGAGCAGGCGCCGATGGATTGGATAATGACGTTTTCGCCGAGTGCGTTTTGCGTTTGGCTGCGCCGGATACTCCGACTGCTATGATGGCGATGGGGATGGCAGCTTCGAATACTTGTCCTACTTTTAGTCCCAGATAGCTGCGGCAGCCGAGAAAAGGATGGCCATGGCGATACCCCATGCTACAGACCAGAGGTTTACCTCCGGATACGTTTTCTTTGGACTCATCAGCGGGTTGTACACTTCTCCCGGTTTCAGTTCCCGGAATGCGTTCTCGGGTAAGCCCGTAAACTTGTCTTCTTCTTGTTTCATAATTGTTTTTTGTAGTTTATGTATAGTTTATCAGATTTCCAAACGGTCGGTTTCTCAAAACAGCTTCAAAGTAAGCAAAAAAAAAGGAGAATCCCGAAAGATTCTCCTCATTGTTGTTATTAATTTTTGCTTATTTCGCGTCTTTGGCTGTCATGTCGCCTTCCACGAAAAGACGTATCATCTCCGTCTTGGCGTTTGTACGCAGGGTTATGGACTTTTTGAAGTGTCCCGGATATTTATCCGTTCCGTTGTAAGTCACCTTGATTGTACCTGTTTTTCCCGGCATGATAGGTTCCTGGGTATATTCGGGTACGGTACATCCGCAGGATGCTACAGCCTGATGAATGACTAACGGGGCATCGCCGATATTTGTGAACTTGAAAGTGCAACTCACAATAGGATTGTTTTCCGAGAACGTTCCGAAGTCGTGGGTTGTCTTATCAAACTTTATTTCTGCTTTTCCTTGAGCTTGGGCAAGTCCGATGCTCAGCACCATCATAGTGATAAAAAATAGTATTTTCTTCATTTTCTATTTCTTTTTATGGTTTTGTGAGTGGCAAAGGTAAGGTTTTTTTTGATAAATGATGTCGTATGACGGTGAAATTGTATTAAAAAGGCATCTGACAGAGAGGGTGTAGCTGTCCGGTATATAGGGTGTAGCCATGCGAGGCTTAGGGCTACACCCTGTGCACCGTATGGCTACACCTCTTTAGAATACGGCCGGAAACAAGAGGGTGAAGATACTGCCTTTCCCCGGTTCGGATGAAACGGTGATGGTGCCGCGGTGCAGATGCATGATCTGTCGTGAGATGGTCAGGCCGATGCCCGATCCGGTGGGTTTAGTCGTGAAGAACGGGATAAAGATGCGGTCGAGCACCTCTTGCTCGATTCCTGTTCCGTTGTCTTCTATCCTTATATAGGGGCGTTCTCCGGAGCTTAATCCGGCTGAGATCCGGATGTCGGTCGCATCGTTCTCGCGGGCGTTTTTAATCAGGTTGATCAGCACTTGTTCAATCAGATCTTTGTCCGCCATCAGGCGTTGGCCCTTGGGCGGAAGTATCAGGTGCAGATCATTCGGTTCTCTGTACATCAACCGTACCACACCTGTCAGTAATTCTTGTGATGTATATATCTTCAGCAGGGGTTGTGGCAGGTGAGACACTTCCCGGTAACTGTTGACAAACCGAATTAACCCGTCGCCCCGCCGGCGGATGGTTTGTAACATCCGGCGTATTTCGGCCCGCTCTTCTTCATTGCCGTCAAAGTCTTCGATCTGATGTTCCAGCAATTCGGACAAAGACGTGACCGGAGTGATGGAATTCATGATTTCGTGTGTCAGTACACGGATCAGTTTCTGCCAGGCTTCAGTTTCCTGGCTGTCTAATACCGAATGGATGTTTTTCATGCTGGTATAGCAAGAGGCATACGGATACCGGCAGGCTGATATAGAAACCGTGCATGCCTAACCACACGGTGGTGTAACAGCAGATCAAAAGGGTTGCTGTCAATATAAGGGGTTGCCTCGCCCATTTTTGTTTCATGTCGTGTAGTTTCCCGCTACTCGGAAAATGATCGTACAGACATGCGGAACGGCAATATCGGCTTTGTATTTCAGAGCTTTAACCTGATAGATGAACTGACTGTATTTGAGAATGTAGAATTACCGTTGCTATATGCCGGTGTGTCGGTTCATGAGCGTGTAGATCGAGTGAACAAAGCGTTGGAAAGGATGCAGATAAGCATCGTACGGAGCATTATCCTCAACAACTTTCCGGAGGTCAACAACAGCGTGTGGCTATTGCCCGGGCTATTGTGACGAACCCGAAAATTATATTGGCTGACGAACCGACGGGTAACCTCGATTCTACCAATGGCAACGAGGTGATGCTTTTATTGAAGGAGTTAAATAAAGATGGAGCTACAGTCGTGATGGTAACTCACTCTGAAGAAAATGCCCGGGAGGCAGGCCGTATTGTGCGGATGATGGATGGTTGTATCCTGACGGAGAACAGACGATGAAAAGTTCTGAACGATGAATGATCACCGCCGATCATTCATCGTTCAGAACCTTTCATCGTTTCAATTCATATCCCAGCATCATGCCGTCATAGCTATCTGCCAATGAACTGATGGCTTTGAGGGTGGCACTGCTGCTCTTACTGGATAAGAAAGTGATTAGCTTCAGCAATTTGTCTGCTTCGAACAGAAGATCCATCTGCTGAGTGGTATAATTGACTTTTGCATTCATGGGGATTAATTTCATATACCTCAGGTGGAGCATCTGGGTGCCGGCATCGTAAGAGTATGTTCCGTTCAGCTTGCGTTTGCCTAAAGTGCTTACGAAAGTACTGTCCGCATTGAATGTAAAACTCAGTTGCCCCTCTTTAATGCCGACTTTGGCCAGCTGTTCGTCCAGCTTTTGTTCGGCAGCGGAAGCAGCGACGGTTCCTCCGGCTTTCTTCAGCAGGTTTTCAGACTCGAACTCAATGGCTGAGCCGGTATAACGCCAGGTCCCGGTCATATCCACTGTTTCGGTATGTCCTGTGACAGCGTTGACAACTTTGGAGATATTGTCTTTATTGAATAAGTCCTTGATAGATTGTGCACGGTTTACGGTCGGTACAAGCAGTAGTGTGATAAGAACTGCAAATGATAATAGTTTTCTTTTCATTTGATATCCTTGTTTTTATTTTGAATTAAGTTCTTTATTGATTGACTCGATGTAGTTTAATACCTCTGTCCTGCCAAGGCGCTCTTCTGATGAAGTGATGAAATAGGGAGGGAGTTCTTCCCATTGTTTCCGTAATTCTCTCAAGTAAGCGCTGATATTTATTTTGAGTCGTCCCCCTTTCAGTTTGTCTGCTTTGGTGAAGATAATGGCAAAAGGAATGCCGTTCTCACCCAGCCATTCCATGAATTCAAGATCTATTTTCTGGGGTTCCAGACGGCTGTCTATCAATACGAATAGATTGGTCATCTGTTCGCGTTCGAGGATGTATCTTCGATGATGGTGCGTATCTGTTCCTGTCCTTTCTGACCTCGTCTGGCATATCCGTATCCGGGTAAGTCAACCAGGTACCAGCTGTTGTTGATCAGAAAATGATTGATAAGCATGGTCTTACCGGGAGTAGCGGAAGTCATGGCCAGCCCCTTTCGTCCGGTCAGCATATTGATGAGGCTGGATTTTCCTACATTGGATCGGCCGATAAAGGCATATTCGGGGAAAGTGCCTGCCGGACATTTTTTCACGTCCGTATTACTAATTACAAATTCAGCATTGGTTATTTCCATATTTCTTGTTGGTTTTAAAATTCATTTTTTAGTTGTTTCTTTGATACGATCCATATTCCTGCAAAAGTAAGGATGCCGTTCAGCATCAATAATTCGTATCCGAACTGATAGCCGGTTTCCTGCCGGGCAAATCTATCGGCTGCGTAACAAATCAGTGGTGAAGCTATCGCAATAAACGGCACCCATCGGTCGTTTGTTTTTCGTTGGGTGAATAATCCGAAAGCAAACATTCCCAGAAGAGGTCCGTATGTATAGGAGGCTATGATGTAAATAGCATCGATGACGCTTTGGTTATTCAATGCATCGACAAGGCAGATAAAGAAAATAAGTAGGACGGATAGTCCTATATGTACCCGGTTTCGTTTTCTACGGGCTTCTTCCTCTGTGTCTTTGCCTGTGTCGAGCAAGTCGATGCAAAAGCTCGTTGTCATGGCGGTTAAGGCTGAATCCGAATTGCTGAAAGCGGCGGCAATGATACCGATTGTAAATAGGATAAGTACTCCTTCGCCCAGATAACCCTGGGTAGCAAACAGCGGCAGGATGTCGTCACCGGCAGCCGGAAGTTCCAACTGCATCTCTTGAGCAAGGACCAGTAATAAAATGCCAAGGCCCAGAAACAGCAGGTTGAGCGGAGCGAATGCAAAGCCATAACAATACATGTTCTTCTGCGCGTCACGCAGACTACGGCAGGAAAGGTTTTTCTGCATCATATCCTGATCGAGTCCGGTCATGACAATAACAATAAAAATCCCACTTAGAAACTGTTTGAAGAAATTCTGGCGCGACATCCAGTCATCAAATACAAAGATGCGACTGTGTTCATTGCTGCTGATTGTTTGTATAACTCCGCTGAAGTCAAGATTTAACTTTGCAGTGACAAAAACAAGGATGCTGATCAGTGCTGCGATCAGGCAGAAAGTCTGTAAAGTATCCGTCCAGACAATTGTTTTAATGCCACTTTTGTGAGTGTATATCCATACTAAAGCTACCGATCCGGCAGCAATACTCCAGAATGGGATACCCATATCACGAAATACGTAGGTATATAGAATCAGACAGACAAGGTATAGTTTTGCAGCTGTGCCCAGCATACGCGAAAGAAGGAAAAAAGAGGCTCCTGTACGGTAGGCACGCTTTCCGATACGGGTATCCAGATAAGTGTATATACTGGTCAGGTTGAGTTTATAGTAGAGTGGGAGGAGTATATGGGCGACAGCCAGATAACCGAAGAAAAAGCCGAATACAGTTTGCATATACGTCATATCCATCGCCTTTACCATGCCCGGTACGGATACAAAGGTTACTCCCGAAATAGATGCGCCAATCATTCCGAAAGCAACGACGTACCATGGAGACTGGTTTTCTCCTTTAAAAAACGCTGCATTCGAACCTCCTTTCCGTCCGGTGATACGGGCTATCAGCAAGAGAATGGCAAAGTAGCATACAATAGTGGCAAGTATCATCATAACGAGCGCAAAGGTAACACTTATTTTGCAAACGATGATTGCTAATTAAAATTTGATATTTGTCTTTGAAGGCATATACCATCAAAAGGTCACCCGGTATAGGTGTCAGAGTGCCGAGTGTTATTAACAGATTTCCATCGTCATTAGGATCGAATACGATGTTCATGATGGCATAGACAGGGACAATGCCGGCTAATAGTACAAGAATTGTGACAAATTTTTGATATTGTTTTCATGATAGTTAAGCGCTTGATAATTAGTACGGCAAAATTAAACAATAATAGTGGATAAAGGATAGCTCAAATACCGGCTTGGGACAGAATGTTTTTTCCGGAGTGGTTTTGAATTCACCACGGATTACATGGATTGACACGGATTCTTTAATCTAATTCTCAATGAAATAAATTATTTGTCTGTGTTACGTGTAATCTGTGGTGAGACCTATCCAGTTCTATTATATGATGAAAATGTTTCCTCCAAATACAAATGTAGAAACTTAATTCTCCAATAGTTCTTTCATGGCCCTTTCCTCTTGTCGGATACGTATAGCGAGCAAACAAGCGTAGATAGGGAGTCCAATGAGTAATGTATACCAGGCATTGCAGAGTAAAGCAACTCCAATTAGTTCAGGTATGATATTCAGATAGTAATTGGGGTGTCTTACTGTTCTGAAAAGGAAGCTTTTTTCAATGCGATGATCGGGAATGATATAAAGTTTTACTGTCCATACATCATGGAGTTTATAGATCACATAGAATAGCATAGCATAAGCAAAGCCCATTATAAAAACACCACAAACAGAGAAGTAGTTGAAGGTAGTTCCCGAAGTGTATGCTTCATAGAGGGCCGAAAAATAGTAGACGATATGTGCTAATGTCAGTAATAGCGAATTAACTTTACCATATTGTACCGCTCCACTTTTCAGAAGACGTTTCTCGTTACGAATGGAGTAGGATAAGGAAAGTAATCTGAGTACAAAAAAGGCAATAAATGTAATAATGATATTTTGCATCGTTTTATTTTTTTAGGGATAAGATATATTTTATTTTCTTTCTTAGAACTTATGAAGGAATACCCAAGAGGGCGATTGAACTGGAATTCAGTTCATTTCGGAATAGTTATAAATCGGAGGAGCATAATAAGTTTCAAGAACTGGTTAAGAAATATGGTTTCTATCCTGAGTTGTGCGATACCTGTAGAAAAGGGAATCTACTGAAGATAAAATCAAAAAGGCGGTTTTATAAGTCACTCTGTGGGGGCATGACCCGCGATTTGCTTATAAAACGTTTTTCGTTTATAAAGGCTTAAGTTTCAACTCGATTTGTGTAACTGAACCCGGGCGTACGGTACGTCCTGCAGACCATATTTCATAATTTTCTGTACCACTGCCATATTGGACAGCGAAAGTGAAAAATCGGTCTTTGTTTGATTCGAACCACTTATCATAAGTAAAAATGAAAGTGGCAACTCCGGTGGAGTTAGTTAATACATATGCCGTAGGAGTTGTTCGATTGTCTTTTTTGAACTCTTCATAAGTCTTTTCATCGAACATTTGCACAATTTCGTTGGGCAGAGGTTTGCCATCAGCACTGACTACAGTAACTGTTACCTGCGCATCATTTTTGTTTTCATCATCGTTGCTACAGGAAATTAACATCAAACTAAAGAGCGTAAATAAGTAGAAAGTTGTCTTTTTTAAGTCCATAAATTTAGTTTTTTAGCTATAATAACAAAAATGTAGACTTGATTGTTCAACAATCAGGAGACGACTGTATTGTTGTAGCAGGAGCAATGAACAAGATGACCGATAAATAGCCTATTTTATTAACACCTGATTTGCCATTTATAAAATATGCGTATCTTTGTACTCCATAAAGTATACAGTGGCTTTATGGGGTTGGAGTCCTTTCTATTATAGGTTTGCAACTTTTTTACTGGTATATACTTTATTGATAATTAAATAGATATACTTGTTTGTACATGAATCAACAATATCCATCGACGTTACTTGAAAAGGCCGTCGGAGAGTTTTCTAAATTGCCGGGTATCGGACGGAAAACAGCTATGAGACTGGTGCTTCACCTGTTGCGTCAGGATACCTCTGTGGTGGAAGCTTTCGGAAGTTCTATTATAACTTTAAAGCATGAGGTGAAATATTGCAAGGTGTGTCATAATATATCTGATACGGAAACTTGTCAGATTTGTGCAAATCCGCAGCGGGACGCGTCTATGGTCTGCGTAGTGGAGAATATACGGGATGTGATGGCCGTAGAGGCCACTCAACAATATCGTGGGTTGTACCATGTTTTGGGGGGGGTGATTTCACCGATGGATGGGGTAGGACCGGGCGATCTGCAGATAGAAAGTCTGGTGCGCCGGGTAGCCGAAGGGGGAATAAATGAAGTGATTCTTGCTCTAAGCACAACCATGGAAGGGGATACCACGAATTTTTATATTTACCGTAAACTTGAGAAAATGGGTGTCAAATTGAGCGTACTTGCCCGTGGGGTATCCATTGGTGACGAGCTGGAATACACAGACGAGATAACGTTGGGTAGAAGTATTGTGAACCGTACGACTTTTACCGGAACCGTTTAAAAGGAAACTTACCATTAACTGATAATCATTATATATAAATGGAAGAGCAAATAAAACGCATTGTGAAAAGCCAGAAGGTACAGTATATTTCTTTTTGGATTATTCCGTTATTGTTGGTGCTATTGGGAGAAGCCGGCGTGTTGCCTGTAGGAATAAAAGCAGACAATGTACGGGCTGTTTATGTTTTCGAAACAGTAGGTATTTTGATGACTGCCGTCTGTATACCTCTTTCTCTTAAACTATTTAGTTTTGTTCTGACAAAGAAAATAGATCAGCTGACGTTTCCGGTGGCCCTGAGCCGTTATATGCTTTGGGGGGCTGTTCGGCTGGCTTTACTGGAATTTGTAGTGGTGTTTAATCTGGCCGGTTACTACTTTACACTTAGTAGTACAGGTGCGTTATGTGCACTTATAGGACTGACAGCCTCTTTTTTCTGTCTTCCGGGAGAAAAAGATTGCGTGCCGAACTGCATATTGATAAAGAATAAATGATGAAGCAATCTTTCTTAGCCAACGAGCGAATATATCTCCGTGCAGTGGAACCGGAGGATTTGGATCTTATGTACGAAATGGAAAATGATCCTTCTATGTGGGATATCAGTAGTTTTACAGTTCCCTATTCGCGTTTTGTACTCAAACAGTATATTGAAGGATCGCAAAGTGACATGTTTGCCGATAAACAGTTGCGACTGATGATTATGCGTCGGAAAGATAATTGTACTTTGGGTACGGTCGATATAACTGATTTTGTACCTTTGCATTCAAGAGGGGCAGTCGGAATTGCCGTTCACAGCAATTATAGACAGGAGGGGTATGCTTCCGATGCATTGAAACTGCTTTGTGAATATGCTTTCAACTTTTTATTTATAAAACAATTGTATGCCCATATAGCTGTGGATAATGAACCCAGTTTGCGATTGTTCAATTCTTGTGGATTTACCCAATGTGGAGTATTGAAAGAATGGCTGTTAACACACGAAGGTTATAAAGATGCCGTGCTTGTGCAATGTATGAATCCCAAACGATGATTTTAGTTTAAAGAAGGAACTTGTGGGAAGCGGGACCAGGTTTCATACTTGCTGCCCAATTTCCCTAAGGCTTCCTTCCACATACCTTTTATATCTTCATTCATTAAATAGGTATTTTCTTCTTTTGAAATAATCCAGGTATTCTCCTTTATTTCCTGAATCAGTTGTTCGCATTCCCAGCCGGAATATCCGAGGAAAAAGCGTATCTTTCCTTTTATAGGGTTTCCTTGTAAAATGTATTTCTTGATAGCATCGAAATCTCCGTTGAGATATAATCCATTGTTGATCGGAAGGGTTCCGGGTATTTCGTGTAAAGTATGCAGATAAAACAAAGTGTCAGTTCCGATAGGACCTCCTTTGTGTAACGGAATATCTTCTATATATTTAAATTCTTTAATGATATCATTGAGCATCAATGGGAGTGGTTTATTTATAATCAATCCCATACTTCCTTCTTCAGTATGATCAACAAGCAATACTACTGACCTTCCGAAAGTTACATCGTGGAGGAAAGGCTCTGATATCAGAATCTTTCCTCTCGACGGCATTACATTATTCGATTGTATCTTAAATATGTCAGTATTGATGTTCATGCCCCTAATTTAAAGATTTATTTTACACGAACAAACAATATTCCTCTTTTTTTCGATTTAGTGTGCTCTTTTTAAGATATAGGATGATTTTCGGCAAATAACTTCATTCTTTCATCCAGTTGAGCATATTGGTGCTCTTTGATAAAGGAAGTGCATGCACGTAGTCCCTGTTGTTGGCTACCTGTAGTAACCAAGGAAATTGCACTGACCCCATAATACATCAACTCTTTTGCCAGCTCTCCACTTGTCATTCCCGGATAGCCTATGGTGAAATAGAAACCGTCGGCAACAGGATCTTCAAGATCTTTGTCGTATACCAGATGGAATCCGTAACGCAAGAATATTTCTTTCAATTTACGGGCGCGTTCACCATATATCCTCACTTCGTTCAGGAAATTGTATTTACCTTCGTTCGCTGCTTTCAGCATAGCTGCCATGGCGAATTGTGCCGAATGGCTCGTCCCCGAAGAGAGGGCATAAAGCACACGATGGATAAATACAGTGCCAAAAGTACCGCCTCCGTAGCGTTTATCGAATCCGGGATAATGGCGATGGTATAATTTATCAGAAATACAGCTGACACCAATACGTTGGCCTGCATAACTGAAGGCTTTGGAACCGGATATAAGCAAAATATAATTATCTGTATAGTGTGCCACCGAAGGCTGATAAGGTGCATGATACGGAGTACTCAGATCTTGGCGGAAGTCCATGGCAAAATAAGCTAAATCTTCAAGGACGATTACATCATATTGGGTGGCTAGTTCACCGATGATCTTCAGTTCTTCATCTTTTAAACAGATCCAGCTGGGGTTATTCGGATTTGAGTATATAACAGCTGAAATATTACCTTTTTTCAGGTAGCTCTCGAGTTTTTCTTTTAATTTGTCTCCCCGATAATCGTATACATCAAATGTCTCGTACTTCTGTCCCATGACCACCAATTGCTGCTTTTGGACCGGAAAGCCAGGATCTATGAACAGAATAGTATCTTTTTTTTCATCACATTGACTACAAGTAAGGAAAGATGCGAAAGTACCTTGCATGGATCCCGTGACAGGTACGCAACCTTCCGGTTTGAGATCTATATCGATAAATGCTTTTATAAATTTGGAGGCTTCTGATTTTAGTTCCGGTAGTCCATTAATATCGGGATACAAACTGGCTATTCCATTTTGCAATGCTTCTATCTCGGCTTTTACTCCTACAGTAGAAGGGGGGAGACCCGGTACGCCCATTTCCATTTTTATAAATTCGACTCCGGATGCTGTTTCTGCTTTAGCTGCTATGGCTTTTACTTCACGAATGGTTGCTTTTGAGAAATCTGTAATTTGAAATTCTTCGATAGTTTCATCAATAAGATGCCGTTTGATAGGTGTATCTTTCATGTTTCTTTTTGTTGCTTTATAAATTGTGTCACAAAGATAGATATAATCTACTTATAATCAACAAATGAATGAGAAAGATGAAAAAAATCTTTCTCAGCTATTGCAGATATAAAAAAAACAGCTACCTTTGCAACCGCAATCGAGAGAGACAGCAATTAAGAAATGAAATTCTGGTGCGTTAGTTCAGTTGGTTAGAATACATGCCTGTCACGCATGGGGTCACGGGTTCGAGTCCCGTACGCACCGCAAAGGATAATTAAGAACAAATATTTAGCACTGATATTCAATATATTAGTGCTTTTTTTATGTTCTTACCTTTGCTACACTTTTAAAAATAGTGTGCATAATGTGCGACCAACTATTAGTAACCCGTGCGACCAATCCATACGTAACATTCATGTGTTATAACTATTTAATTTGATGAATGTTATATATTAGTTGTCCGTAAGGCTGCTCGTTCCATTGAAATGGTAATAAGTATCGTGGTCAGATTGCGTAGCTGGGAAAGTCTGTATTTCTGATAGCATCTGATGAAAATTCTGTATCCGAACAATAAGAATATCGGTTGTTTGTTGTTTTGTATGACAGGATACAAGGAAAGAACGGTATTTTCTTGAATCCCTGCTAAAGAGCGTCCGGACTGCTACCCATACCTAGGGGATATGTCATCATGTACTGTCCCTCCCTTTTGTTAATTTATTAACCGATATTCATTAGGAGCAAACCCCATTATCTTCTTAAAAAGAAAACTGAAATATTGTATTGAAGGAAATCTGAGCTCATGCACTATTTCGAGGATTCGGGTATAAATATCCGTAAATCGTATACAAGCCGACTTATTCAATCGCGGTAAATTTGCAATCAGAAAATGAACAATGAAAAAATAGAAGATTATGGATCGCAGAAATTTCTTAAGGACGGCATCAAGTTTTGCACTACTCGCGGCCGGAGCTACAACGGGTGTTTCCCGTGTGTTTACCGAATCCCCTATCTCTTCTTTATCAGGAAATTTATCTGATAAAAATACGCCAAATGCGGACGATACGATGGAGTATCGCAAGCTCGGAGAGCTGGACGTATCAGCTATTGGTCTGGGTTGTCTGCCAATGGTGGGATATTACGGTGGGAAGTACGACAAAAAGGATATGATCGCTCTGATTCGCCGGGCATACGACAAAGGTGTCACTTTTTTCGATACGGCGGAGGTTTATGGCCCTTACACCAGCGAAGAGTGGGTCGGCGAAGCACTCGCTCCGTTTCGCGACAAAGTGAAAATCGGAACGAAGTTCGGCTTCGGTGTCGAGGAGAAACAACCGACTGCTATCAATAGCCGTCCCGATCATATTCGTCGGGCGGTGGAGGGCTCTTTGAAACGCCTGCATACTGACCATATCGACCTCTTGTATCAACACCGTGTCGATCTGAAAGTGCCGATGGAAGAGGTGGCCGGAACTGTCAAGGATTTGATGCAGGAGGGCAAAGTGCTGCATTGGGGGCTGTCGGAAGCGAGTGCCCGTTCCATCCGTCGGGCGCATGCCGTCTGCCCGCTTTCCGCCGTGCAGAGCGAGTATGCCATTTGGTGGCGGGAGCCTGAAACCAAAATCTTCCCGACATTGGAAAAACTCGGTATCGGCTTCGTGCCTTGTTGTCCGCTGGGGCGTGCGTTTCTCACCGGGATAATCAATGAAAACAGCCGTTTCTACGAGGGAGACCGGCGTTGGAACTTGCCGCAATTCACGCCCGAAGCTTTGAAGCACAATATGCCGCTTATCGCCTTGGTTCGCAAATGGGCCGAGCGCAAGGGAGTGACACTCGCGCAATTCGCTTTGCTATGGATGTTATCTCGCAAATCGTGGATTGCTCCGATACCCGGAACGACCAATCCGGCACACTTGGATGACCTGCTCGGTGCGGGAACGGTCCGTCTCTCAGCTTGGGAGATGGAGGAGTTTGATAAGGAGTATGCCAAAATCGATTTGATGGGGCATCGTGCCGATCCGTTCACCGAAAGTCAAATAGATAAATAAATCAATCATGGTAAAAATAATCTTAGGTGTTCTGTCACTGCTTGTCATGTTGTCGTGCAGCACTGCCGTGAAAGAGAACACTACACAACCCGATATAATGGAGACAAACAAGAAAAATCTCGGAAATCTGTTGGCACTCTATCCCAAACCAATGACGGTTGTCGGGGCGGAGGTCGAAGGGAAAGTAAACTGGCTCGTGGTAGGACACACGGGAGTCATCGGCCATGACCGGATACTGGTCAGCATGAGTAAAAGTCATTATACCAATCAAGGTATTAAAAAATCAAAACGACTTTCCGTCAATCTTGTGAGTCGTGAGATGTTACCGAAAGCTGACTATGTAGGAAGTGTAAGTGGTGCGACGGTCGATAAGTCGGAGGTGTTTGCTTACCATATCGGAGAGAACGATACGCCCGTTATAGACGCATCACCACTCACGATGGAGTGTGAAGTGGTGGACATTTATGAAACCGACGGTTTCGACAATTTCATTTGCGCGATAGTCAATACATACGCTGCTTCCGATGTGCTTGACAGCGATGGCAAACTCGACTATACGAAACTAAAACCCGTATTATTCGAGTTCCCGACCTACTCCTACCTTGCGACAGGAGAGATCATCGGCAAATGTCTGAATCCGGATAAGCCGGGTATGTGCGTTAAAGAGCCGATGACGACCGATGGTATCGTACGGCTGTCGAAAATAGAGGTTTATCCGCAGTATCTTGACGAGTATATGAACTATGCAACCGAGGTAGGTGAAATCTCCCTGCGTACCGAACCGGGCGTACTGACGATGTATGCTGTCGGCGAAAAGGAGAATCCCTGTAAAGTAACGATTCTCGAAACCTATGCGAGCCGTGAAGCATACGAGCAGCATATTGCTTCGGAACACTTTCAGAAGTACAAGCAGGGAACGTTGCATATGGTCAAATCGTTGGTATTGTCCGACCAGACACCGCTCAATCCGGCCAACAAACTCAATAACTTCATGCAATAGATAATGTTTTTTATTCAGGTTATTGGAATGGATTCGGAGTGTATCTACAATCATGATTGAATATCTTGAAAAACTAATTATAACGATATTATGGTATGGATTTCAAAGAATTGAATAACGGAGTAAAGATGCCGATACAAGGCTTTGGTGTCTTTCAGATACCCGATGCCACCGAGTGCGAAAGAGTTGTTACCGATGCGCTTGCCGTCGGTTATCGGCTCATCGACACCGCTTCGGTCTATGGAAATGAACGGGCGGTCGGTATGGCTATTCGGAAAAGTGGTATTCCGCGTGAGGAACTGTTCATCACGACCAAAGCATGGATTTCAGAAATGGGTTATGAACGGACATTGCGAGCATTAGACACTTCGCTCGCCCGTTTGGGATTGGATTACCTCGACCTCTATCTGATCCACATGCCTTTCGGCGACTATTACGGAGCATGGCGGGCTATGGAAAAACTTTATGCGAAAGGACGTGTGCGGGCTATCGGAGTATGCAATTTCGAGCCGGACAGATTGCTGGATTTATGCCATAATGCTAATGTTATTCCGGCGGTCAATCAGATAGAGGTGCATCCTTATACTCCGCAAACCGATGCGATACGGACCATGCAGGAACTCGGCATACAAGCAGAGGCATGGGGGCCTTTGGCCGAAGGACGGAACGGATTGTTCACGGACGATATTCTGACCGGTATCGCTCGCAAATATGATAAATCGGCAGCACAGGTCGTACTGCGCTGGCACTTACAGCGCGGAGTTGTCGCCATTCCCAAATCGGTACATCGGCAGCGGATGCAAGAGAATTTCAACATCGGGGATTTCATGCTGACACCGGAGGATATGGCCGCAATTGCTTCCATGAATATGGGATACAATATGATTCTCGACCTACACGCTCCGGAAGAAGTACAGCGACTCTATGGTATTGAGTGTCCTGCATGACAGACATTTTCTCGATTTTTCTGAAGTTCCGGTAATCGATAAGGTTATCGGAACTTTCGTTCCCCTATATCTCTACTGTATTCCGAGAGAGTCTGTCCGGTCTGTTTTTTGAATATACAACTTAAATGTTGCGGGTATTCGAACCCCAAGTCATAAGCGGTCTACATGATTTGTTCTCCGTTGATAAGTTTACTTTTGGCCATATCGATGATATGACAACGGATGTGCTCTCCGGCTTCATTGGACTGATAAGAAAAGAAAGAGAAGTCTTTGATGTGATTACCCAACGGAGTTCCATGCAACAAGTCCGGAGAGAAGAGTAACGCCCATCCCTTTATAAAGTGCATAGACTGAAAATTGGCTGTGCGTATGCAAGATGGGCGTGACGGTATCGTAATCTATCACGCTGACCAAGGGATGCTGGTCAGCATGTCCTACAAAAGTGTTTCCTGACAGGAACCATACTGACAGGTTGTGGGGCAGAACTTCCAACAACGGACAAACGGCTCAAACGGCCGATACACTGCCTGCCATTCTCCGTGTCGTGCTGAACAACGGGATAGAGATGCCGCAGTTGGGTGTTGGCACGTCTACTCTCAAGGAGACTGCCGCAGAGTGTGTGAAACACGCCATCGGACTGGGATACCGTTTGGTCGATGCGGCGCAAGGCTACGACAACGAGGCCGAAGTGTGGTACGGAATCAAGGAAAGCGGTATCGGCCGGAGTGAAGTGTTCATTATTTCGAAAGTCTCTCCCGATGCCGTACGTAGCGGAAAGGTACGCGAGTCGCTCGACCGGACTATTGAAGCATTCGGGGGAACGTATGTTGACCTGATGCTGATTCATTGGTCGGTAGCCAGAAAGGTCAAGGAGAGATGGAGAATCATGGAAAAGTATGTCGATGTGGGGAAGATCCGTGCCATCGGGGTGAGCAACTTCAATCCGCATCATGTGGACGAATTGCTGGCATACGCTCGTATCAAGCCTGTCGTCAACCAGATCAAGATTCATCCCTACATGGAACATCAGGAGGTCGTGGGCAACACTTTTGCCAAAGGTATTCAAGTTCAGTGATGGCCCCGTTGGGACAGAGTAAGATCAATGAAATCTACGATGACGAAGTATTGCAGTATATCGTCGACCGCTATCACAAGACGGTACGCCAAGTGGTATAGCGCTTTCAGATCCAGTCGGGTATGGTTGTTATCCCAAAAACGACACACATCGAACGTATGAAGGAAAATCTCGAAATGTTCGATAACGAAATGGAGATACTGCGGGCCCTTGACAAAGGACAGCCCCTTATCGGGAATCCCCAAAATCCAGATTTTGTTTCTTCTTCGGTCAATTGGTAACTTCATTCAATCGTTTGGACCAAAGAGCCGGTATCGGAATAATATAATCCACTACTACACGTTAAAACAGAGTTAGATTAGGCTTTAGGCAATTTGTGTAGGAATAGGCATAAGCATAATCCGTAATTTGGGTATGAATACCGGGAATTCGTCTACAAAGCATGTGGCAGATACCATCTATTTTTGCATCAGAGAGATAAAATATTACCTCTCCATTACAAGGTGAACTTCAGAACAAAGCAGTTTGAGCCTTGAAGCAAAGTTGTTATGGAGGGAGCTTCGTACTTTTGCGTTGTTACAGGTTGAATATGAATAATAATTAAAAATAAGGAAAGTATGAAAGTAATATCAAATGCAGAATTCGGAGGTGAAAGACCTTTGTTCGAATCACATGACTTACGTTTGGAGAATGTAATTATCCGTGCCGGAGAATCAGCCATCAAGGAATGCAGCAACATCGAAGCCGTTGATTGTCGGTTCGAGGGAAATTATCCCTTCTGGCACGTGCACGGTTTCGTTATCGACCGTTGTTTCTTCGATGTCGGCGGGCGTTCGGCTCTGTGGTACTCCGATAATCTGAAAATGACGAACACACGCATCGACGCCCCCAAGATGTTCCGCGAGATGCACGACATCGAAATTGAGAACGTAGAGATAAAAGATGCCGACGAAGTGTTCTGGCGTTGCAAGAATTTGGACATCAAAAATCTGAAACTGCATGGCGGCACTTATCCGTTCATGTTCAGCAGCAATATCCGTATAGACGGATTGGAGAGTGACAGTAAGTACGTATTCCAGTACGTGAAGAATGTGGAACTGCGCAATGCCAAAATCACCACGAAAGATGCCTTTTGGGAAGTGGAGAATGTGACAATCTACGATTCAGAACTCAACGGTGAATACTTGGCTGGCATTCGCACAACCTTCGGTTGGTAAACTGTCACATTACCGGCGAGCAGCCGCTCTGCTACGCCCACGACCTCGTATTGGAAAATTGTACGTTCGGCCCCGACTGCGACCGGGCTTTCGAGTACAGTTCGGTGCAGGCGACCATCAAAGGCGCAATAGGTGGGGTGAAGAATCCGCGAACGGGCTGTATCACCGCCGAGAGCTACGGGGAGATTATCCTTGACGAGAATATCAAGGCTCCCGCCGATTGCAAGCTGAAACTCTGGGACGAGAAAACTTGTTTCACAGACTAATGCCCTTGTACATAACCTGATGGGAACAGGAAAGGGAAAGACAGATTACCTGCTATGCTTATCCGCGAAGGGAAGCAGATGACACTGGGGCAACAGTTGCGCCTGACTGCATACCTCAGTGTCCCTGCCATTATGGCACAGATATCTTCCATCGCCATGCAGTATATTGATGCCTCGATGGTGGGCAGCCTGGGCGCGAATGCCGCTGCTTCCATCGGATTGGTCTCGACCACGACATGGCTGTTTTGGGAGCTGTGTGCAGCCGCCGCAACGGGCTTCTCCGTTCAAGTAGCGCATAAAATCGGAGCCGGGGATTCGTGGGAGCACGAAAGATACTCCGCCAGTCGATTGCTGCCACATTGGTTTTCAGCTCATTGTTGGCGGCTGTCGGCATTTCCATCAGTGGTATGCTTCCCGGCTGGTTGGGCGGTGATGAAGTAATACGGAGCGATTCATCCCTCTACTTTTGGATATTCGCACTTTTCCTTCCTGCCTTGCAGTTGAATTTCCTTGCGGGTGGCATGTTGCGATGCAGTGGAAATATGCGTGTGCCCAGTATGCTGAACGTGCTGATGTGTCTTCTGGATATCGTGTTCAACTTCTTCCTGATTTTCCCTTCGAGGCAGGTGGAATGGTTAGGGGTGGAATTTACCGCTCCAGGTGCAGGCTTAGGCGTGGAAGGCGCGATATTGGGAACGGTGCTGGCCGAACTCATCACTGCTGGAGGAATGATGTGGTATCTTTGCCATCGCTCGCTCATGTTGAGACTATCCGGAGAATGGGGAAGTTTCCTACCTCGAAAAGAGACGCTGCGTAAAGCTTTCCGCATCTCCCTGCCGATGGGATTCGAGCACATGGCCATTTGCGGGGCGCAGATTGCAACGACGGTGATCGTCGCACCGCTCGGTATCATCGCCATTGCCGCCAACTCGTTCGCCATCACTGCCGAAAGTCTCTGCTATATGCCCGGCTACGGTATCTCGGAGGCTGCCACGACGTTGGTCGGTCAGAGCCTCGGAGCGAACCGTATCCGGTTGCTCCGTCGTTTCGCCAATATTACCGTCTGGTCGGGAATGTTGATTATGGGTGTCATGGGAGCATTGATGTATATGGCAGCTCCACAAATCATCGGAGTGATGACTCCCGTGGAGGAAATCCGCACGTTGGGAATCGAGATTCTGCGGATAGAAGCCTTTGCGGAGCCGATGTTCGCGGCGTCTATCGTAGCCTACGGTATATTCGTGGGTGTGGGTAATACATTCGTACCCAGTCTGATGAACTTCGGCAGCATTTGGGGCGTGCGACTGACACTGGCGGCATGGCTCGCTCCCACGATGGGACTACGCGGCGTGTGGCTTGCCATGTGCATCGAGCTTTGTTTCCGGGGAGTAATCTTCCTCGCGAGACTTTGGGGCAGTAACTGGATTTATAAATTACGAATAAATAGATAAGTTATGAAATACGATTTCGATACGATTGTCCTGCGTCGCGGGACGAACTCCTACAAATGGGATACTCCCAAAGAGAAAAATGTGCTACCTATGTGGGTAGCGGATATGGATTTCCGTACGCACCCGCATTGTAGAAGCCTTACAAAGGCGGGTTGCACACGGTATTTTCGGTTATACCAAAGTACCCGAAACCTATTACGATGCGGTCGTCCGGTGGTTCGAGAGCCGTCATCGCTGGCAGATAGATCCCCGGTGGATTATCTATACAAGCGGTGTCGTACCGGCTCTGTCGGCCATTATCAAAGCCCTGACCGCACCGGGCGATAAAGTAATTGTCCAAACTCCGGCATACAACTGCTTCTATTCGTCGATTCGCAACGACGGATGCGAGCTATCGGCCAATAATCTAATTTATCGGGACGGTCGCTATATGATAGACTTCGACGACCTCGCAGCGAAAGCGGCTGATCCGAAGGCGAAAATCCTGTTACTATGTAATCCTCACAATCCGGTCGGGCGGGTCTGGACACCGGAAGAACTGCGGCATATCGGCGACATCTGTTTGCGCAACGGAGTGTTTGTTATGGCAGATGAAATTCATTGCGAACTGACCTACGAGGGACACGACTATACGCCTTTTGCCTCCCTCTCCGAACGCTTCCAACAAAATTCCGTGACTTGCATTTCGCCAAGCAAGGCGTTCAACCTTGCCGGACTGCAAATCGCCAATATTATCTCCTCCGACGAGGAGGTGCGCTGCCGCATCGACCGTGCCATCAATATCAACGAAGTGTGCGACGTCAATCCGTTCGGCGTGATCGCTACGATAGCCGCTTACAACGAGGGTGGCGAGTGGCTTGATGCCTTGCGGAAATACCTGCGGGGAAATTACGAATATCTCTGCCGCTTTTTCGAGGAACGACTGCCGCAATATCCCGTGCTGCCGCTCGAAGGGACTTATCTGGTCTGGATAGACTGCCGTGCACTCGGTATCGGTTCGGATGCCACGACCCTGCGCCTACAAGAGGGACAGAAGCTGATGGTCAACTCCGGTACGATGTACGGACCCGGTGGAGAGGGATTCATCCGCCTGAATATCGCCTGCCCCCATGCGTTGCTTGCCGACGGACTGGAAAGGATGGCGCGTGTATTGGAATACAGTTAAAAGATTGGAATCGAGTATTTGGGTATAAATATCCGTAAATCGTCTACAAACGGATCATTTTGAACCGTGTAATTTTGCAATGTGAATTGGAAATTGAATAACGAAAAAAGAAATTGGATATGGAAAAATTACCATCAATAGCATTAGCAACGACAACCGTCAGACCCTGCCGCGTTTCCAGCCGGAAGCGATGCGTGCGAATACCCGCATTGTAAATGCGCTGCAAGCTTTTGGTCGTACACGGAGCATGACCTCGGCACAGGTGGCTCTTGGCTGGTTGCTTCAGAAAGCACCGTGGATCGTACCGATTCCGGGAACGACAAAACTGTCTCATCTGGAGGAAAACCTGCGCACACTCGACTTCAACATCAGCTCTGGGGAGTGGAAAGAGTTAGAGGATGCCGTGGCTGCTATTCCCGTTGTGGGAGACCGGTACAATGCGGAACAGCAACGTCAGGTAGGCCGATAAAGAATCAGTAAATAAGGTAGTATAATCCGTAATTTGTCTACCGGCAGAGCGGAGAAGCTGCCTTACTTTTGCATTATAAATAAAAACCAAGAATATGAGACCATATATAATCAGTCACATGATGACTTCGGTCGATGGCCGCATCGACTGCCCGATGGTCGGGCAACTGAGTACGGATGAATATTACATAGCCTTGGAAAAACTGGGGCCTTGCTCGAAACTGTCAGGACGAATAACTACCGCACTCGAATGTTCCGCCGTCAAAGGGGAAAGTACCCCCATGGAGGGAACTTCAATAGGTCATAAATCCGTATATGTCGCCAGTAAATCGGACGAATATACGATCATTGTCGATACCTATGGGAAACTGCGCTGGCAGGAGGGGGAAGCTGACGGGTATCCTCTACTTTGTATTGTCAGTGAACGGGTGTCCGAGGAATATCTGGAAACGCTGCGCACATTGGGTATTTCGTGGATTGCCGCCGGTGCGGAACGCATTGACTTGCCGGGAGCGATGGAGCTGCTTCACGAACATTTCGGCGTCGAACGCTTGGCGATTGTCGGGGGAGGGCATATCTGTGGCGGTTTCCTGGAGGCCGGACTGATTGACGAAGTAAGTATTATGGTAGCTCCGGGTATTGATGGTCGCAAGGGACAGACGGCGG
>ENA-OQIG01000387-OQIG01000387.1-human-gut-metagenome-genome-assembly--contig:-NODE-387-length-25793-cov-4.089223_pt1 | contig 25793 bp, 29 predicted proteins | sample MGYA00242576_ERZ504741 | MGnify/ENA primary metagenome ERZ504741 (study PRJEB26092, sample SAMD00036436) | human gut metagenome | host: Homo sapiens | study: EMG produced TPA metagenomics assembly of... | reverse complement strand
AATCATCTTTTATTTATTATTAATTTGCTAATAGCGCAATATATTGCTGCTGGTGGATATTTATATCAATCTCAAGTGGAAGGTACTGTAAATACTAATATTTTAATTCGTATATCTGATGATTTTTGGTTTTTAGGTTTGATTCTTATTTTGGCTTCAAAAGCAGAAATAAAGAAGATATTATTTCCTGTAATTCTTTATGTTTTAGTATTCTTATTATTGTCATTTGTTTCAGGAAGTAGAGTCTATTTTGTTTCATTATCACTTGCTATAGCAAGTTATTTTTGTTTTAGAAATTTTATTTTCTCCAAAAATATTAATAATTATTTTGGCAATATTTGTATCAATATCTATGATTATTGGTGTAGTTCGAGGAGCCAGTGATTATGAGCAAAGCTTTTTTAAAAAATGAGAAGGAGAAAAAAATCTGAGAATGCGTTGATTGAATTCATTTCTCAGCAAGCTTCTACAATGCATATTATTGGATTAACTGCTTTTTATGTAGAGAATAAGAAAATTGACTTCTCATGTCGATACTTATATGATATGTTGATCTTGCCAACTGGATACATAAAAGGAAAACCTGTAGGAGATTATTATTTATTATCAGATAGGTTGGCTCTTCTTACATTGAAGTCTGACTTTTCTATGGGCGCTGGATTAGGTACATCTATTATTGCAGAATTTTATATATGTGGAGGCATTTGTGCTGTAATGTTACTTTCCTTCATCTGGGGGCTATTTTTGATGCATATTTATTCTATAGCAATGAGATCTAATTTTTATTTTTTATGCTTTTTATTGATGCTACCGGGAATATATTATACTCCTAGGGCTCACCCTTTATATCCTATACTATCATTAATGCAACCATTAATATTATATGGATTAATTATATGCTTTAGGAAATTAGCAAAAAGTAATTGAAATACTCTTCTTAATTTATATACTTATGTGATTGTAAGTTATTTTATTATTCTGTAAACTATTAATATTGGAAATATGGATGCTTGTTTTATGGGGTTAGGCTATATTGGTCTACCTACAGCTATTATTGCTGCAAAACATGGGGTAAAAGTAACGGGAGTGGATATAAATCCCAAAGTGGTTGAAATGACTAATGAAGGGAAGTTACATATTATAGAGCCCGGGATGCAAGATATACTTGAGGAAGTAGTTGCGAACGGAATGCTGACGGCTTCAACTATACCGACAGTAAGTGATGCCTATTTTATGGTTGTACCTACACCATTTAAAGGAAATCACGAACCTGATATTTCTTATGTAGAAGCTGCTACTCGTGCTATTATTCCTTTTTTGAAAGAAGGAGATTTATATGTAATTGAATCTACTTCTCCTGTGGGGACAACTGGTAAAATGGCTGACTTAATCTTTTCACTTCGTCCAGAACTTAGGTGTAAAATTTATATAGCATACTGTCCTGAACGTGTTTTACCTGGTAATGTTATATATGAATTAGTACATAATGATCGGGTGATTGGAGGAATCGATGAACGATCTACTGATAAAGCAATAGAATTTTATAGTCAATTTGTGAAAGGTAAACTTCATAAAACAGACTGTAAGACAGCAGAAATGTGTAAGTTAACAGAGAACTCTTCTCGTGATGTACAGATTGCGTTTGCCAACGAGTTATCTTTGATTTGTGATAAAGCTGGTATTAATGTATGGGAACTGATTGACTTGGCTAATAAACATCCTAGAGTAAATATTTTACAACCAAGCTGTGGCGTTGGAGGACATTGCATTGCAGTAGATCCTTATTTTATAACAGCGGATTTTCCTATAGAATCCCAAATAATAGCAAAAGCTCGTGAAATTAACAATTACAAAGCTTTTTGGTGTGCTGAAAAAGTTGAGAATGAAATGTTGAAATTTGAGATTAAATATGGTCGTAAGCCAATTATTGCTATGATGGGCTTAGCCTTTAAGCCAGATATTGATGATTTGCGTGAGGCTCCTGCTAAATATATAACAACAAAAGTAATGCAAAGCTGTAATAATGCTGACATTTTGGTTGTAGAGCCTAATGTAGTAGAACATAAAGTCTTTAAATTAACAAATTATAAAGATGCATATGCAAAAGCCGACATTATCGTTTTTTTAGTGGCTCATTCAGTATTTAAAACATTGCTATATGATGATAATAAAGTGATTTTAGACTTTTGTGGTATCTATAAAAAACAATTATCTCGTTCACCATTATGAAAAAAATTATGTTGGTATTCGGTACTCGTCCCGAAGCCATTAAAATGGCACCTCTAGTAAAAGAGTTCCAGAAATATCCAAAGGAGTTTCAAACTATAGTTTGTGTTACAGGACAGCATCGTGAAATGCTTGATCAAGTTTTACATCTTTTTCATATTCGTCCTAATTATGACTTGAACATCATGAAGCAAGGACAAGATTTATATGATGTAACTGCTCGTGTCTTGATAGGGATGCGTGATGTTTTGGCTGAAGTGCGACCGGATCTGTTATTAGTTCATGGTGATACGACAACTTCTACTGCTGCTGCTTTGTCCGCCTTTTATCAGCAAATACCTGTCGGACATATAGAAGCGGGGTTACGGACCCATAATGTATATAGTCCTTGGCAGAAGAAATGAATAGGCAGGTTACAGGGCGTATTGCGACTTATCATTTTTCACCCACTTTATTAAGTCGCCAGAACTTATTGAATGAAGGAGTGAAAGGAGATTTTATTATTGTGACAGGTAATACGGTAATTGATTCTATTTATATGGTTGTGGATAGAATAAGGCATGATAAGTTATTAGAAGTACAATTAAGAAATGTTTTGAGTACTTCTGGCTATGATGTCAAACGTCTATCTAATGATAAAAATTAGTATTAATAACTGGTCATCGTAGAGAAAATTTTGGTGATGGGTTTATATCTATGTGTCAAGCTATAAAAGCATTAAGTGAAAAATATCCTAATGTCGATTTTGTATATCCAATGCATTTGAATCCTAATGTCCGTAAACCTATTCATGAAGTATTCGGAGATGAATTATCAGATTTGAATAATCTGTTTTTATTGAACCATTAGAATATCTCTCTTTTGTGTACCTGATGGAAAAATCTATAATTGTATTGACAGACAGTGGTGGAATACAGGAAGAGGCTCCAGGTCTTGGTAAGCCAGTATTGGTAATGCGTGACACAACAGAACGTCCTGAAGCCTTAGAAGCTGGAACTGTAAAGTTAGTAGGGACTAATTATGATAAAATAGTTAATGAGGTTTCAGCTTTACTTGATGATTCAGACTATTATAACACTATGAGTAAAGCTGTTAATCCTTACGGGGATGGAAAGGCTTGTTCGAAAATTGTTAATTTTTTGTTGGCATGAGTAAAGTTTCTGTACTAATATTGCAGCATACTGTTTCTGCATATAATATACCTATGTATGAACTCTTATCAGAAATGGTAAATTTAACAGTTGGATATACGAGAAAGAATGAATCTAATAAAGTACTTCCGTTTAATGTCAAGAAGTTGAAGTCATATTTGATTGGTCCTTTTGTTTTTGTTCCTTGCCTACATTCCTTTTGCTCAAATTTTGATGTGGTTATATATATGCCTGATATGCATTTTATTAGCTATATAATGCTTTGTTTTTTGAAAAGGAAATATAAACTCATTTCTTGGAGTATAGGGATAAGAGCTTCTTATAGTTTGAGGTACGATCTTGATCGCCCTATGACTCTATTGGACAGATGTTTCAAATTGCTTCTGAAAAAATCAGATGCTAATATATTTTATATGAAAGAGCCTATAGCAAAATGGAGTCATTGTGGTATTGATAAATCAAACTTTTTGTTGCTCATAATACAGTTGCTGTAAATTCTATAGAAATAGATAGCTCTTTTAAGAAAACGATTTTATTTGTAGGCTCTTTATATAAAGAGAAGAAGGTTGATGAATTAATAGAAGCCTATGAAACAGCCTTTTTAGAAAAAGGGGGTGAGGAGGGGCCTATTTTAAATATTATTGGTGAAGGACCTGAAAAAGTATATTTAGAAAGTCTGTTGAAACAAAAAGGATTAGAAAAACAAATTATTTTACGTGGTGCAATTTATGATGAAACAGTTATTGCGGAATATTTTAAAGAAGCATTAATTTGTGTTTCCCCTGATCAAGCTGGTTTATCAGTATTAAAAAGTATGGGATATGGTGTACCTTTTATAACTAAAAAAGATGCGATTACTGGAGGAGAAATACTAAATATAGAAAATAATAAGACGGGACGTTTATATCAACATCGTGATGAACTTGTGAAAATATTACAAGAGGTTGCGGAATTTCCTCAAAAATATATTGAAATGGGAATCTTGGCTATGGAATATTATAAGCAAAATGCTTCTATTTCACAAATGGTTCAAGGCTTTTATGATGCAATTAGTTTTGTACAGATTGATAATCAATGGAAGAATTAGACAATATTAAGTTAATCGAGTTACCCAAATTCATGGATGATCGGGGAAATTTAACATTCATAGAAAAAGGTAATCAAGTGCCTTTTGATATTCGAAGGGTATATATGATTTATGATGTTCCTGGTGGCGAAATTAGAGGAGGTCATGCATATAAAAACAAGTGGAGTTAGTCATTGCTTTGTCTGGAAGTTTTGAAGTTTTTTTAAGCGATTGATTTTTGAGCGCATTTATCTTTTAAATCGTTCTTATACGGGAATACTCATTCCTGCTGGTATATGGCGTAGGTTGCAAAACTTTTCAACAAATTCTCTTGCTTTAGTATTAGCTTCTACTTCTTATCAAGAGTCGGATTATATTCGTGATTATAAATCATTTTTGGAGTACCGTGATAATGAAAAAAAAAGTGTCAGTATTTGATTGTTCAATATTAGAATTGCCTAGAATAAAAGAGCGTTGTGGAAATATTACTCCTATACATGGACTAATAGATCTTCCTTTCGAAATTGCTCGTGTTTTTTATTTGTATGACATACCAGGAGGAGAAGATCGTGGTGCACATGCTCATAAAGAATGTCAACAGTTTCTGATTGCAGCTAGTGGTAGTTATGAAGTTGAACTAAATGATGGGATTAATAAAAGGACTGTACTTTTAAATAGACCATATTATGGATTACATATTCCTCCTGGTATTTGGGCCGCTGAAAGAGGTTTTTCTTCGGGATCTATTTGTTTGGTCTTAGCTTCTCATATTTATGATGAGTTAGATTATATTCGTGATTATGATGAGTATAAAAATTATATGCAAAATTATATATGATAAAGTTTTAGATTTACAAAAAGTTACTCAGAGATACTCAGATGAAATCCAAAATTCTGTGGCTCGAGTTGTAAACTCTGGTTGGTATTTGCAAGGTGTAGAGAATAGTAGCTTTGAGCAAAAGTATTCGCAATATATAGGTGCCAAATATACTATAGGGTGTGCCAATGGTTTAGATGCTCTTATTTGGATATTTCGGGCATATATTGAATTAGGATTAATGCAACCAGGAGATGAGATAATAGTACCTTCTAATACATATATCGCTTCTATTTTGTCTATAACAGAGAATGGTTTAATTCCAGTTCTTGTTGAACCAGACATAAATACTTATCAAATTGATGATAAAAAATAGAGGCGGCTATTACGAATAGGACCAAAGCTATTTTGATCGTCCATCTTTATGGACAATGTGCTTATACTGAAAAAATTAGCACTATTTGTAAGAAATTTGATTTAAAATTAGTTGAAGATAACGCTCAAGCTCATGGATGTATATGGGGGAACCAGAAGACAGGTTCTTTAGGGAATGCAGCAGCACATAGCTTTTATCCAGGAAAAAATTTAGGTGCTTTGGGAGATGGAGGGGCTGTTACGACGGATGATGAAGAACTTGCAAATGTGGTTCGCGCTTTAGCAAATTATGGCTCTACTAAGAAATATGTATTTCAATATACAGGTCGTAATAGTAGATTGGATGAGATACAAGCCGCAGTGCTTAATGTAAAATTGAAGTATTTAGATAAAGATAATGGTTATCGAAAAAAAATAGCGCGATATTATATTGATAATATTACTAATTCTCAAATAATATTACCTAAAGTTAGTGATTGGAATGCACATGTTTTTCATATTTTTCCAGTACGCTGTAAAAAACGTAATGAATTGCAGAGTTATTTGGCTGAAAATGGCATTCAAACAATTATTCATTATCCTATACCTCCTCATAAGCAAGAGTGTTATAAAGCTTGGAATAACTTATCTTTTCCTGTATCAGAAATAATCCATAAAGAGGAATTAAGCTTACCAATCAGTCCTGTTCTGACAGACGTTGAAGCAAAAAAAATTGTATCTGTAATAAATCAATTTAAATGATGAATTTTTGTACTCTTTTTGACTCTTATTATATGCATAAGGGGCTTGCTTTGTATAGATCGTTGTTGAAAAATTGTTTAGACTTTCATTTGTATATAATGGCTTTCGACTTTCCTTGTTATGAGAAGTTGAAGAATTTAGGGTTGAATAATGTTACTATAAGATATATTTGTGATTTTGAGACAGAAGAACTTATTTCATTAAAAGATCAAAGAACGAAGGCGGAATACTGCTGGACCTGTGGACCTGCAATTATTGAGTATTTTATTGAGACATTTTCGCTGAATAATTGTACTTATCTTGATGCTGATTTAATGTTTATGGCATCACCTCAGATAATTTTTGATGAGTTTGACAAGTCAGTATCTATTGCTATTTCAGAACATTTTCATAATGAAACAATTGGTGGGAAATATTGTGTCCAATTTATGTATTTTAGGAATGATATAGAAGGGAGAAAATGTTTAAAATGGTGGAAAGAGAGATGTATTGAATGGTGTTATGCACGGTATGAGGATGGGAAATATGGAGATCAGAAGTATTTGGATTCTTTTCCTCTATTATTTGAGAATGTTTATATCATTAAAAATCGAGGTGTAGGCATAGCTCCTTGGAATATGAATTTTTATACATATGATATTAAAGGGGAAAATGTAATATTCAACAATAGGAAATATCCTTGTGTCTTTTTTCATTTTCATGGAACTAGGGTTACTTGTAATTCTAATGAATTGTTGTTAAAGGCTATTACATATGATGTTTCTCCTAAAATAGAACGCTGTTTCTTTTTACCGTATTTAGACTTGCTGTTAGAAGTTTACCGTATTTACTTTAATGTAAATTTGAGTTCAGTAAAGGTCGAAAAAAGAATGTTTTGGGAACGTTTTTATTCTTTTATAAAACGAAAATGTAAGCATAGTAAGGTTATGCAGTTTTTATACTATAAAGTGTTTAAAATACGATATGATGGATACGAATCTATAAGTAAATAATATGTCATTATTTAAAGAGAAAATTTTATTAATTACCGGTGGAACAGGTTCCTTCGGTAATGCCGTACTACGTCGTTTTCTTGATTCTGATATCAGGGAGATTCGTATATTCTCTCGTGATGAAAAGAAACAAGATGATATGCGTCACCATCTTCAGAATCCCAAAGTAAAATTCTATATTGGCGATGTCCGTGACAAGCGCTCTGTGGATGGAATTATGAATGGAGTGGATTATATCTTCCATGCCGCTGCGCTGAAGCAAGTTCCTTCCTGTGAGTTTTTTCCCACACAAGCGGTTAGGACAAATGTTCTCGGTACAGAAAATGTGTTGGATTCCGCCATAGCTCACGGTGTTAAAAATGTGGTGGTACTTTCTACCGATAAAGCTGCCTATCCTATAAATGCAATGGGTATCAGCAAAGCCATGATGGAGAAAGTTGCTATCGCCAAAGGTCGTCAGTTGGGTAATTGTGGAGGAACAACGATTTGCTGTACCCGTTATGGGAATGTTATGGCCAGTCGTGGTTCTGTGATACCTTGTGGGTAGAGCAAATTAAGAAATGTAATCCAATAACAATAACCGATCCCAACATGACCCGCTTCATGATGACTTTGGATGATGCTGTCGACTTGGTGCTTTATGCCTTTCAGCATGGAAAAATGGTGATTTGTTTGTTCAGAAGGCGCCCGCTGCTACTCTGGATGTATTAGCCGATGCATTAAAGTCTCTTTACCATAGTAACGCGGATGTCAAAGTGATTGGTACCCGTCACGGTGAGAAACTCTATGAAACTCTTGTTACCCGTGAAGAGATGTCTAAAGCAGAGGATATGGGTGATTATTATCGTATCCCATGTGATACGCGTGATTTAAATTATGATAAGTTTTTTGTGGAAGGAAGTGAGGAGGTCTCCAAAATAGAAGATTACCATTCTCATAATACCCGTCGTCTTGATGTTGAGGGGATGAAAGAACTTCTCTTGAAACTTAATTTTATTCGCGAAGATCTTGGCCTTGAAAAATAGAATTGATAGCAATCAAGGTCAAATAAATTAATTCCTCTTTATTTATGAAAGTTTTAGTAACCGGTGCGAAAGGTTTTGTCGGGCGGAATCTTGTATCCCAATTGCGCAATATTCAAAGTGGCAAAGCAAAAAATTACGCTTTGTCCGGAAACGAGTTGATCATTTTTGAATATGATGTAGATAGTGACCCTTCTGAATTGGATGACTATTGCCAACAGGCTGATTTCATTTTTAATCTGGCCGGTGTAAACCGTCCACTGGATCAGTCTGAATTTATGAAAGGGAACTTTGGTTTTGCTTCTACGCTTCTTGCTTCATTGAAGAGACATGGAAATACTTGCCCTATCATGATATCCTCTTCTACACAAGCCGCTTTGGATAATCCTTATGGAGCCTCTAAACGGGCGGGTGAACAATTGTTGTTTGAGTATTCCCGGAAACGGGATCGAAAGTGTTGGTATACCGTTTTCCCAATGTCTTTGGTAAATGGTGCCGCCCTAATTATAATAGTGCAATAGCTACTTTTTGCTATAACATAGCACATGATCTTCCCATTCAGGTCAATGATCCGAATGTGGAGATGAATCTTGTATATATAGATGATGTTGTGGATGAATTAATCTCTGCTTTGACGGGCAATGAACATCGGGAAGGAGCTTATTGTAAAGTATCTGCTGTATACACTGTTACTTTGGGAGCAATTGTGGAATTGCTATATTCTTTCCGTGAGAACCGTAACAATTTGGGAGTTCCCCATGTGGGAGATGCTTTTACTAAGAAACTTTACTCCACCTATCTCTCTTATCTGCCGAAAGATGGATTTGGCTATCCTTTGAAGATGAATGTGGATGCCCGTGGCAGTTTCACGGAGATTATCCGCAGTACGGACCGGGGACAGTTCTCGGTTAATATTTCCAAGCCACATATTACAAAAGGTAACCATTGGCATCATACCAAAAACGAAAAGTTTGTGGTTGTAAGTGGCCAAGGTGTCATCCGTTTTCGTAACGTGTATGATTCATCCTCTGAGATTCTAGAATATTTTGTTTCAGGTGATAAGCTTGAAATAATTGATATTCCTACCGGTTATACCCATAATATTGAGAACCTGGGTGATACGGATATGGTAACTTTTATGTGGTGTAACGAGTGTTTTGATCCCGGTAGGCCGGATACTTATTTTGAAGAAGTTTAATAGCATTATGGAAATCAAACTGGATTATTCAGATATCAAGTTTCGGTATGATGGCAAGCTGAGACTGTTGATTATAGTCGGTACCCGTCCGGAGATTATCCGGTTGGCTGCCGTAATAAATAAATGCCGTCGATATTTTGATTGTATTTTGGCTCATACCGGACAGAATTATGATTATAATCTGAACGGAGTCTTTTTTCATGACCTGGGCTTACAGGCTCCGGATGTCTATATGGATGCTGTAGGGGATGATTTGGGTTCGACAATGGGTAATATTTTGAATGCGAGCTATAAACTGATGTCACACTTACGCCCTGATGCCGTTTTGGTTCTCGGTGATACCAATTCTTGCCTAAGTGTAATCAGCGCTAAACGCTTGCATATTCCTATTTTTCATATGGAAGCCGGTAACCGTTGCTTTGATGAGTGCCTTCCTGAAGAGACAAACCGGCGTATTGTAGACATTATTTCTGATATGAATCTTTGCTATTCGGAGCATGCCAGACGGTATCTGAATGCTTCGGGTGTGGCAAAGGAACGTACTTATGTAACCGGTTCTCCGATGGCCGAGGTTCTGTCTGAGAACCTTTCTGCTATAGAATCTTCGGATATCCACGCCAGATTGGGTTTGAGGAAAGGACAATATATTCTGCTGTCTGCACATCGGGAAGAGAATATTGATACTGACAAGAACTTCGCTTCATTGTTTGAAGGCATAAACGCGATGGCTGAAAAGTATGACATGCCTGTACTTTACAGTTGCCATCCTCGTAGCCGTAACCGCCTGGAATCAAGTGGATTTAAACTGGATAGCCGGGTGATTCGGCATGCCCCTCTGGGGTTCCATGACTATAACTGCTTGCAGATGCATGCTTATGCCGTGGTCAGTGATAGCGGGACATTACCGGAGGAAAGTTCTTTTTTCACTTCTGTCGGTCACTCTTTTCCGGCTGTTTGTATTCGCACAAGTACCGAACGTCCCGAAGCTTTGGATAAGGGATGTTTTATTCTTGCGGGGATTGATAAAGCCTCTTTGCTTCAAGCTGTAGATACTGCTGTGGAAATGAATAGGAATGGTGATAATGGTGTCCCTGTTCCGGATTATATGGATCGAAATGTATCGACAAAGGTGGTGAAGTTGATTCAAAGTTATACAGGAATAGTAAACAAAATCGTCTGGAGAAAATCCTGATAATATCGAAATGAATATTTTGTTTCTGACCCTTAACCGTGTTTCAGATCTTTCTGAACGGGGGATATACACGGATTTGATGCGGGAATTTATTTGTCATGGGCATAGGGTCTATATGGTTGTTCCCGCCGAACGTCGCTTTCATGAATCTACTTCAATAAAAGAGAGTTGTGGCGCTCAAATATTGAGGGTGAAGACATTGAATATCCAAAAGAGCAATGTGGTGGAGAAAGGCATCGGTACATTGTTATTGGAAATGCAGTATCAATGTGCCATAAAGAGATATTGGAAGGATATCCGGTTTGATTTGATACTTTATTCAACTCCTCCCATTACTTTCAATAGGGTCATCAGTTCACAAAAGAGACGTTGTAAGGCGAAAAGTTATCTTTTATTGAAAGATATTTTTCCTCAAAATGCCGTTGATTTGGGAATGTTTTCAAAGAGAAGCTTAATTTATAGACTTTTCCGTAAAAAAGAGAAGGATTTATATCAGATATCGGACTTTATAGGTGTATGTCTCCTGCCAATGTGGATTATGTGTTGACACATAATCCGGAAATAAAGCTGATAGAGTAGAGATATGCCCCAATAGTATTAAATTGTTAGAGAAGTCATTAATGGCTTCAACTGTAAGAAAAAACATATTGCAGAAATTGCATATTCCAATTAATAAGACTCTTTTTATATATGGTGGCAATTTGGGGCGTCCACAAGGTCTGATTTTCTTGTTGGACGTGATAGCCGCAAATGAGGAACGTAATGACAGTTATTTCATCATTGTAGGCAGTGGCACTGAATATGGCAAGATAAAGTCTTGGTTTGAGGCGAATCATCCGGATAATTCAATGCTGCTTTCTTCACTTCCAAAGAAAGAGTATGATGATTTGGTAAAGGCTTGTGATGTCGGTTTGATTTTCCTTGATAAACGTTTTACCATCCTAATTACCCTTCCCGTTTACTCTCTTATTTAGAAAACCGGATGCCCGTTTTATTGGCTACAGACCTGAATACGGATATCGGACGGATTGCTGAACGGAATGGTTATGGCTTTTGGACAGAAAATGGGAATTTGGATACATTTATGGAAATGGTGGATTCCTTATCTGCAGACAGAGAAAAAATAAAAGTGATGGGCGAGAAAGGGTATGAATACTTGAAGTCTAATTATACAGTAGAAAGAGGGTACCGGATGATAATGAAACATTTTGAGTAGGTATGTATCAGTATGTTATTAAACGATTAATCGATTTTGTAGTCGTGTTTTTTGTCCTGATTATTATCTGGCCTGTATTGCTTCTCGTAACTCTTTGGCTTCATTTTGCCAATAAAGGTGCCGGTGCTTTTTTTCTTCAGGAGAGGCCCGGAAGGCATGGTAAAATCTTTAAAGTCATCAAATTTAAAACCATGACAGATGAACGTGATGCAGAAGGGAACTTACTTCCGGATGATAAACGATTGACGAAGGTTGGTAAGTTTGTTCGTTCTACTTCGATTGACGAACTCCCACAATTAATCAATGTTCTGAAGGGTGATATGTCCTTTATTGGTCCTCGTCCGTTGTTACCTCAATATCTTCCTTTATACAATAAAGAACAGGCTCGTCGGCATGAAGTCCGTCCCGGGATAACCGGTTGGGCTCAGGTGAATGGACGAAATGCCATTTCGTGGGTAAGGAAGTTTGAGTTGGATGTCTGGTATGTAGACCATTGTTCTTTTTTTCTGGATTTGAAGATCTTTTTTTTGACTATAAAAGTTTTTGTGCGAGAGGGTATCAGTTCTGATACTGCAGTAACAATGGAACCTTTTACAGGGAATAATTAATCAGTAACAATCATGTTTTATATGGTGCCAGTGGTCATGCCAAAGTGATCATTGATATTTTACGAGCCGGTCATGAATCGATTGAAGCGTTGTTTGATGATAATGTGGAGGTTACTTCTCTTCTTGGTCATCCCGTATTACGTCCGTCAGAAGTGCGGGGACCACTGATCGTCAGTATTGGAAATAATCGGATACGGAAGAGGATTGTGGATACTTTGTCCGTGGAGTTTGGATGTGCTATTCATCCTTTGTCCATTGTATCCGAGCTTGCTGACATTGGAGAGGGGAGTGTCGTGATGCAAGGGAGTATTATACAGGTGTGTGCTCAGGTAGGCAGGCATTGTATTATTAATACGGGTGCCTCTGTGGATCATGAATGTGTCATTGAGGATTATGTGCATATTTCTCCACATTCCACTCTCTGTGGAAATGTATTGGTGGGGGAGGGTAGCTGGATTGGCGCCGGTACTACCATTATTCCCGGTGTGAAGATAGGAAAGTGGAGTGTGATCGGTGCTGGTTCCGTGGTGACTAAGGATATTCCGGATCATGTTTTGGCGGTGGGAAACAAATGTAAAATTATTAAGAGTATATAAAATTATATTATTGATGAACAAACGAATCTGGCTTTCGCTTGCTCACATGGGTGGCCGTGAGCAAGACTTTATAAAAGAGGCCTTTGATACGAACTGGGTTGTTCCTTTGGGACCTAACGTGGATGCTTTTGAGCAATCTTTGGCTGAATATTTGCATGAAGACCGCTATGTAGTGGCTTTGAGTGCTGGAACGGCTGCACTTCACTTGGGCTTGATTCTCCTGGGTGTGAAGCCCGGTGATGAAGTGATCTGCCAAAGCTTTACTTTTGCCGCCTCTGCCAATCCGATTTCTTATCTGGAGGCCAAACCTGTTTTTGTGGACAGTGAGAAGGATACCTGGAATATGGATCCGGTATTGCTCGAGGAGGCTATAAAGGACCGTTTGCGCAAGACGGGTAAGCTCCCGAAGGCTATTATCCCTGTCCACCTTTACGGTATGCCTGTCAAGATGGACGAGATCATGGATATTGCGGGTCGTTATGGTATCTCCGTATTGGAGGATGCCGCGGAGGCTTTGGGTTCGGAACTGAACGGACGGAAGTGCGGCACATTCGGTGAACTGGCCGCTCTCTCTTTCAATGGCAACAAGATGATCACGACTTCCGGGGGAGGTGCTCTGATCTGTCGTACGGAAGAGGAGGCCCGACAGACAAAGTTCTACGCTACGCAGGCTCGTGATGCCGCTCCGCATTACCAGCATACCCATATCGGTTACAACTATCGGATGAGTAATATTTGTGCGGGTATCGGTCGTGGGCAGATGTTTGTCCTCGATGAACATATTGCCCGTCGCCGTGCCATTCACTCTTTGTATGTTGATTTGCTGAAAGATGTGGCGGGTATTACGGTCATGGAGAACCCTGATTCGCGGTTTGCTTCCAACTTTTGGCTTACTTGTATTCTGGTTGATCCGAAGCTTGCGGGTAAGAGTCGTGAGGATATCCGTTTGAAGCTGGACTCCGAGAACATAGAGACACGTCCTTTGTGGAAGCCGATGCATCTTCAGCCTGTGTTCACGGATGCTCCGTTCTATGGGAATGGTACGAGTGAGAGGTTGTTCGATATCGGCTTGTGTCTGCCTTCGGGACCTACATTGACAGATGAGGATATCAGGAGAGTGGTGGATACGATCAGAGCGATATAAATAAAATAAATCTAATTACTCATGGAAAACTTAACAGAAAATGATTTTCAGCGTGTGGCGGATTTACTTGGCATTGAGGTAGCAGTGGTAAAAGCTGTACAGGCAGTTGAGACCGGTGGGCATGGGGGCTTTGTGGCTCCGGGGCGACCGATGATCTTATTCGAAGGTCACATCTTTTGGCGTGAACTCAAGAAGCGGGGACTTGATCCGGATAGGTATGTTGCGGGCAATGAAAATATTCTTTATCCTAAATGGGAGAAGGGTCATTATTATGGCGGGATGAAAGAGTATGAACGTCTGGAAAAGGCCCGGGAAATACATAAAGAAGCTGCTGACGCTTCCACTTCATGGGGAATGTTCCAAGTGATGGGCTTTAACTATGCGATGTGCGGGTATGGCAGTGTGGAGGAAATGGTGAAAGATATGTGTGTCGGAGAAGATAAGCAACTGGAAGCTTTTGCGAGGTTTGTGAAACTTGCTAAGCTACACTCCTATCTGGAGCAGAAAGACTGGGTCGGGTTTGCCAGGAGGTATAATGGACCCGGATATGCCCGGAATCAGTATGATAAAAAACTGGAAGAGGCTTATCGGAAGTTTACGAAGGAGTAGAAAAGAAATGTAATAGATAGGAGAAAGTAGGTTTTACTGAAAATATCAGGAAAGTCATAGATGTAATCAGATAGAATGAGTAACAATATACAAATGGGTATAGATTCCTGTCTTGCTCCCACTTTATACCATATCGGGTATAAAAGTGGGAGTCTTTTTATTGTATTTGTACCTAAACGGGTATAATATGGGAAATCAAACAATAGTAAAGTATGTGACGCAGATGCGTAGGGAAGAGGGTGTCCATCGCGGATACTCTCTTTTTTATTTCCTGAGAATGTGATACTTATAACTTTTTCTGAGTGATCGGTTCCAGATGCCCTGTTTTCCTTTGTCATCTTCCTGTTAATGTCCACCTTTGCAATGTTGATCAACGAAATGTGAATAAAATTAGTAGTAATAACATGAATAAAAGGAGATTAGGAATATGATTGGCACTACCCGTGCATTGCTTCAGGGTGTTGAGTTTCAGAAGATAGGCAGTATCGGCACTTCGGGCGGTCATGATTCCGGTAATGGTGATGGAGACATTGTGGATGATCCGACTGCATAATAACTTTAATCAGATAAATACATGAAGAAGAATAGCTGGAATATCCTTTTAAAGGTGATTATAGCTGTGGCAAGCGCCATTGCAGGAGTGATAGGAGGGCAGGGATTGCTCTGATAGTTGACCGATCGTTTCGGTTGAAAAAATAAATGCCGGTATCTGTTCGGAAGAATGGGTACCGGCATTTATTATTATGGTTAGCAAAACCGATAATTAAGAATAATCTTGTATATTTGTGAGTGGAACGATTAATAGAAATGTGTTATGGCTAAACTTTACCCGATTGGGATACAGAACTTTGAGAAAATACGTAGGGAAGGCTATCTTTATATAGATAAGACTGCATTAGTCTGTAGAATTGGTAAAAACGGGTTCATATTATTTCCTGAGCCGTCCCCGTCGCTTTGGCAAGAGTCTGCTGATATCTACTCTTGAAGCTTATTTTCAAGGGAAAAAGGACTTGTTTCGTGGTTTGGCTATGGAGGAGTTGGAAAAAGATTGGATAAAATATCCGATTTTACATCTGGATCTGAACACCGAAAAGTATGATACGCCCGAAAGCCTGGATCGAATATTGAACGATACGTTGGCTAAATGGGAAATGGTGTACGGGACTGCTCCTTCTGAAACTTCTATTCCTTTGCGTTTCAAGGGTATTGTACAGCGTGCCTGTGAACAGTCGGGGCAGCGGGTGGTGATTTTGATTGATGAATATGATAAACCGATGTTGCAGGCTATCGGTAATGAGGAGTTGGGAGAGAAGTATCGTGATACACTGAAAGGTTTTTATTCTGTGCTGAAAACGATGGACGGGTATATCCGCTTTGCCCTTTTGACGGGAGTTACCAAGTTTGGTAAGGTAAGTGTGTTTAGTGACCTGAATAATCTGAACGATATCTCTATGGACGAACCTTATGTGGAGTTGTGTGGAATTACAGAAAAGGAAATCCATCATTATCTGGAACCGGAAATTCGTCAGTTGGCGAAATATCAAAAGATGTCGTACGAAGATGCTTGCCGGGAGCTGAAGGAACGGTATGATGGTTATCATTTCACGGAAAATTCTATCGGTTTATATAATCCGTTCAGTATACTGAATACTTTTTATAAGATGAAGTTTGGCAGTTACTGGTTCGAAACAGGTACTCCGTCTTATTTGGTAAAACTTTTACTGCGTGATAAATATGACTTGCAACAGCTGGCGCACGATGAGGCGACATCAGATATGCTGAATTGCATAGATTCTACTTCGAAGAATCCTCTGCCGGTGATTTATCAGAGTGGCTATTTGACGATAAAAGGGTATGATGAACGTTTTGATATCTACCGCCTGGGATTTCCCAATCGGGAAGTAGAGGAAGGATTTATCAGGTATTTACTTCCTTTTTATGCAAATATTGATAAAGGACAAACAGGGTTTCATATAACCAGGTTCGTTTCTGAAGTGGAACAGGGAGATTGTGATGCTTTCTTTCGTCGTCTGCAAAGTTTCTTCGCCGATACTCCTTATGAACTGGTACGTGACTTGGAGTTGCATTATCAGAATGTTCTTTTTATTGTTTATAAGTTACTTGGTTTTTATGTCCAGGCGGAGTATCATACTTCTAACGGGCGCATCGATATGGTTTTGAAGACAGACCGATACATTTATGTGATGGAGTTCAAATTTGACGGGAGTGCGGAAGAGGCTTTGAAACAGATAGAAGAAAAGGGATATGCCGCTCCGTTTGCCAATGATCCCCGTCAACTGCTAAAGGCAGGAGTGAACTTTAGCTCGAAAACAAGGAATATTGATTGTTGGGTCGTGGATTGACTCTAAATTCCATATGATAATCTGAATATTACACATCTGTGTGATCTGTTAATCTGTGGTGAAAAAGAGTTCATTGAAGAATGTTCCCGATACGTTGAATCTCGTCTGTACTGAACTTACAGTTTTCCGTCACTTTCAGATTGTCTTCCAGTTGCTTGACGGAGCTCGCGCCGACGATAACAGAGGTTACCAGATCATCTTTCAAGACCCAGGCCAATGCCATTTCGGCTAAGGTCTGTCCCCGATTACCTGCCACTTCATTCAATGCTTTGATTTTATTGAATACTTGCTCGGTCAATTGCTCTTTCTTCAGGAAACCTCCGCGGGCTATTCTTGAGTCCTCCGGAATTCCATTTAGATACCGGTTGGTGAGCAGACCTTGAGCCAGAGGAGAAAAGGCGATAAAGCCCGTACCATTTTCTTTGGCTTGTTGCAGAATGCCTTGTTCTTCCGGTTCACGGTTAAACAGGTTGTATCGTCCCTGATAGAGTAGACAATGCACGTCTCGTTCTTCCAGATATCGGTAGGCGAACTCTGCCTTTTCTTTGGGGTATTTGGATATACCGATGTAGAGGGCTTTACCTTGCCGGACAATATCGACGAGCGCCTGAAGAGTTTCTTCAAGTGGAGTTTCGGGGTCGTAACGATGGGTATAGAAAATATCGACATACTCCAGATTCATGCGTTTTAAACTCTGGTTGAGACTGCTCATCAGGTATTTCCGGGAGCCCCAGTTTCCGTAAGGACCTTCCCACATATCATGGCCGGCTTTGGTGGATATGAATAGTTCATCCGATAGGGCATAAAGGATTTCTTCATGATGAGTCCGAACGTTTCTTCGGCTGAGCCGTAAGAGGGACCGTAGTTATTAGCCAGGTCGAAATGTGTGATACCTTTGTCGAATGCAAAGTGAGCCATCCGGAGGCTGTTGGCTAATGTGTCAACATCACCAAAATTATGCCAGAGGCCCAGAGAAACTTCCGGTAACAGTATACCGCTTTTACCGCAACGACGGTACTTCATCCCACCGGAGTATCTTGCTTTATCGGCTGAATAAATAGGATTGATCATATGCTGAGATCTTTTGAAGATTAACTATGATGCAAAGATAATCGATTTATGGAGCAACATAGGTTATCAAAATAATAATTGTATTATGAATGGATAAAATAATACTGGATGGTTTGATGGAATCCCGATAATTTTGCATTATTGAAAAGCGTATGAACTAAAAACAGTGGAGACAGAATATGAAAGACATGCAAACAAAAATAGTAATGATAGGGATTCTACTTTCTACAGGTATAATGTTGAGGGCTCAGGACAATGGAGGGTGTGAGGATTGTCCGGCTTTTAATGCAGGAGGAAAAGTGGAAGTCCGTGGTGTAAAAGAGAGGATTATCGGAGATTTGTCGCAACCGGTCGCGGTTCGTGTAAGGACGTTGATTCAACAGATGACATTGGCAGAGAAGGTAGCTCAGTTGGTGAGCGAAAGTGATAGCATTCCGCGGTTGAATCTTCCTGCTTATAATTATTGGAATGAATGTCTTCACGGAGTGGCTCGTGCCGGTGAAGTGACAGTCTTTCCGCAAGCCATTAATCTGGCTTCTACCTGGGATACGGTGTTAGTCAAACGGGTAGCTTCTGCTATTTCTACGGAGGCACGGTTGAAATATCTGGAGATAGGAAAAGGCTCACTTACTGGTCGCCTACTATAAACATGGCGCGTGATCCACGCTGGGGAAGAAATGAAGAGACTTATGGTGAAGATCCGCATCTGACTTCGCGACTTGGAGTGGCTTTTGTTAAAGGCTTACAGGGGGATCATCCTACTTATCTGAAAACTGTCGCAACAATCAAACATTTTGTGGCCAATAACGAAGAGAACAATCGTTTCTCCAGTTCTTCACAAATACCGACGAAACAGCTATATGAATATTATTTCCCCGCTTACGAGGCTTGCGTGAAAGAGGCAAACGCACAATCGGTGATGACGGCTTATAATGCTTTTAACGGAGTACCACCCAGCGGTTCGCATTGGTTACTCGATGATGTGCTGAGAAAAGAATGGGGATTCGATGGATTTGTAGTTTCTGATTGCGGGGCTATTGGGGTGATGAATTGGCAGCACCGGGTGGTAAACTCGCTGGAGGAGGCAGCTGCTTTAGGAGTAAACAGTGGTTGTGATCTGGAATGTGGTACTACTTATAAGGAAAAACTTGTTCAAGCGGTAGAACAAGGATTAATTTCAGAAGTTGCTATTGACCGGGCTTTGACAAGAGTATTAACGGCACGGTTTAAGTTGGGAGAGTTTGATCCGATGGAACTTGTCCCATATAATCATTATGATAAGAAACTATTGGCAGGAAAGAAATTTGCAGAACTTGCTTATGAGGCTGCTGTTAAGTCGGTCGTGCTATTGAAAAACGATGCTTTGTTACCTTTAAATAAAGAAAAGATTAAATCTGTAGCCGTAGTAGGACCGTTTGCCGATTACAATTATTTGGGGGGATATAGCGGACAGCCTCCTTATTCGGTTAGCCTTTTGAAGGAGTGAAGGAGCTGATAGGTAAAAAAGGGAAAGTCACTTATCTGAACGGAATGGGAACCTCTGCGGATTCTATAGCGCAAGTGGTAAAAGGGGCAGATATAGTACTTGTAGCTTTGGGTAGTGATGAAAAAATGGCACGAGAAAACCATGATATGCCTTCTATTTATTTACCGGAGGAACAAGAGAAGCTTCTAAAAAAGATTTATCAGGTGAATCCGAGAATTGTATTGGTTTTCCACACGGGAAATCCGTTGACTTCCGAATGGGCGGATACACATATACCGGCTATTATGCAGGCTTGGTATCCGGGACAGGAAGCGGGTAGGGCTTTGGCCAATTTGCTGTTTGGAAATGAAAATCCGTCGGGTAAGTTGCCTATGACTATCTACAAAACCGAAGAACAGTTACCGGATATACTGGATTTTGATATGTGGAAAGGGCGTACTTATCGTTATATGAAAGGGGAACCTTTATATGGTTTCGGCCATGGATTGAGTTATACATCTTTTGAGTTCGATAATATACAAGGGAATGATACTTTGCAGCCGGATGCGATTTTACAATGTTCGGTCGAGTTATCCAATTCAGGTCAGTTAGCAGGAGAAGAAGTGGTCCAAGTCTATGTTTCGAGGGAGAATACTCCTGTTTACACATATCCGTTGAAAAAATTAGTGGCATTTAAAAAAGTAAAACTTGCTTCAGGTGAGAAAAAGAAAGTGGATTTTACTATAGCTCCCCGGGAGTTATCAGTTTGGGAAGATGGGAAATGGAGGATGCTTTCCGGAAAGTATACTTTGTTTATCGGTTCCGGACAACCGGGGTTGGCGAAAGGTATTACGAAAGGTTTTGAGGTTAAGATAAGGTAAAGTTAGTTTTTACAGGTTCTGGGGTAGTAGTTGTTTTTTAAGGAAAGATTGTTTGAAGGTGATTTCTGTATGTACTTGTTCTCTGATGTAGAGGGTGTGCTGATTGTATCAGTATCAGATAAAATAATACTGGATTGTTAATAATAACTGCACTAATTTTACATTTGAGAAAGTTCCCCGATATTGGGATGAAATAAGTCTCAATTTCGTCTTTTAGATAAACTATGGTGGAATAACGGATGCATTAAAGGCAAAAAACGAATAAAGAGTGTTTGTTTGAATTGCATAAGTGAATGATAAAATCATATTTGTTTGTTCTGCCGGTTGACTCTATTTTTGCATTATCACAAAATTAATCATTTAAAATCAGTGTAATAGTATGAAGAACATGATGTTGTTTCTGATGGCACTCTTAATGAGTGGCCATATGATGGCTCAGCAAACCATTGTTACAGGTGTAATTACCGATGCTAACGATGGATCTCCATTGATCGGAGCCAATGTTCTGGTTAAAGGTGCCGGAACCGGTTCTATTGCCAATGTGGACGGTAAGTATAGTGTTAACGTCCCAAATGGTAAGAATGTATTGGTCTTTTCGTGTGTAGGTTATAAAGAACAGGAGATCACTTTAAAACCCGGACAAAAAGTGCTCAATGTGACCATGAAAGAGGATACTGAACTACTGGATGAAGTAGTAGTTATAGGCTATGGCTCCATGAAGAAGAGTGACTTGACTGGTTCGGTCACCAGCATCAAAAGTGAAGATTTAATGAAAACAAACCCGATTAGTATTAATCAGGGACTCCAAGGGCGTATTGCAGGTGTGCAGGTTAACCAGAATGATGGTGCTCCCGGAGCCGGGGTAAGTATTCAGATTCGTGGTGCTAATTCATTCTCCACCTCTACCGAACCGCTTTATATCGTGGATGGTATTCCTTTTACCAGTAGTGGAATGCCGGGAACAGGCAAAGACGGTATGATGCAGACAGCCAATCCGCTTTCGACAATTAATCCGTCGGATATCGAATCTATTGAGATCTTGAAAGATGCCTCTGCCACAGCCATCTATGGATCGCGTGGTGCAAATGGTGTGGTATTGATTACTACCAAACGTGGTGCAAAAGGAAAAGATAATATCAGCTTCAGTGCTAATTTCGGAATATCGAAAGTAGTGAAGAAATTGGATATGTTGGATGGATATGCATATGCGATGTATAGGAATGAAGCAGCGCAGATGTTTAATGAATACGAGAATGCGAATGAAGCAATTCCATATCCGGGTACTTCCAAAGTAGATCCCAGTACCGGTGAATCTGTTTATTCTCCTGGACCGGAGGACTATCGGAATGGTACATATCCTAGCGTAAATTGGCAGGATGAAGTATTTGAAACAGCATTTTCCCAGGAATACAATCTGAGCGTGAACGGTTCGAATGATAAAGGATATTATGCAATCTCCGGTAATATTTTGGATCAGAGTGGTATCATTCATAACTCCGGATACAAACGTTATTCATTCCGTGCGAACTTGGCTCGTAAAGTACATGAATGGATTGAAATAGGTACGAATATGAGTTTTACCAATTCGCTGAATAAACTTGCTAAAACGAATTCTGTTAGTGACGGTATTATTCGTGGTGCTTTATTTTATCCGGCTACCGCTCCGCTGGATGATGAAACGAATAATGCTCAGTTGAACTGGTTCTCTTCTAATCCTTATGTATATACACGTGCTGCTAAAGATGAACTGACAACGAATAGTTTCTTTTCTTCTTCATTTGTAGAGATCACTCCGTACAAAGATTTGAAGGTTCGTCAGAATGTTGGTTTCTCCTACAATATCAATGAACGTGATGTGTATTACAACAGGGAAACAGTAGAAGGTAAAGATCCGACAAACGGATATGCTTCCAAGGCAGATAACTGGTCGAAAAACCTGGTACTTGAAACGATGGCAACTTATAATAAGACCTTTAATAGGAATCATTCGCTAAATGTAGTCGCGGCTTTCTCTTATGAAAGAGGGGATTATGGTAATAAGGCAATGGTAGCTACCGGATTTCCGCAAGACTTGACAGAAGATTTTGATATGAGTGCTGCTGTGAATCCTCAGAAACCGACTAGCGGGCGAGGAATGACTTCTTTGGTTTCCTTTTTGGGACGTGCCAACTATAATCTGATGAATAAATATCTGTTTACTGCCTCTTTCCGCCGAGATGGTTCCAGTAAGTTTGCGCCTGGTAATAAATGGTCGAACTTTGCTTCAGGGGCTATTGCCTGGAGAGCATCAGAAGAACAGTTTATTAAAGATCTGAATGTGTTTAGTAACCTGAAATTCCGTGCAAGTTATGGACAAACAGGTAATCAGGCGATTGGGGCATATGCTACCCGTGACTATCTGACTGTGGCCAATTATCCAATTAATGGTGCGCTTGCCAGTGGATTTGCTAATCTGACTTGGAGAGGACCGGCCAATCCGGACCTGAAGTGGGAAACTACCAGCCAGTATAATGTAGGAGTGGATATGGGTTTCTTCCAGAATAGAATTAATCTGACTATTGATCTGTATTATAAGAAAACATCTGATTTGTTACAGAATATACAGATACCCCAAAGTACAGGTTTTTCAAATATGACGACAAATTTTGGTAACGTAACCAATAAAGGACTTGAAATTACGGGAAAATTTTATGCAATCACCGGAAAGAATCTCAATTGGGACTTTGATGCTAATATTTCTTTTAATCGTAATAAAATCAGTGGTCTTCCGGGCGATCAGTTTGCTCAAGGATGGAGTAAGGCTGATAATGTGTTCTTACAGCGTAACGGAATGCCGATCGGAACCATTTATGGATTTGTGGAAGACGGCTTTTATGATAATATAGCTGAGGTGAGAGCTGATCCGTTCTATGCAAAAGAGTCGGAGGCTGTATGTAAAGCAATGGTAGGTGAGGTAAAATATAAGGATTTTGATGGGGTAGCCGGTATTACGAATGCCGATCGTCAGGTAATTGGTGACACGAATCCGGACTTTACGTTTGGTATGACTCACAATTTTACTTATAAGAATTTCTCTTTGAGTTTTTTCCTGCAAGGTTGTGTCGGAGGTGATATTTTTAATGCAAACTTGCTTGAAGTGACTATGAGTGGTATTGGTAATATTCCTCAGAATATATATGAATCCCGTTGGACACCCGAAAATCGGGAGAATGCCAAATGGCCGAAAGCTTATGCCGGCTATGGGAGAACAATGAAGTTGTCCGACCGCTATGTAGAAGATGGATCTTATCTGAGAATGAAGAATATTAATCTGGGCTATAAGTTTATTTCTCCATTCAAAGGAATCGAATCTATCAATCTGTTTGCTTCCGTTAGTAATGTATTTACCATTTCGGGATATAGTTGGTATGATCCGGATGTAAATTCTTTCGGAAGTGATGCTTCCCGTCGTGGTGTAGACTTATTCTCATATCCAAGCAGTCGCACCTTCTCATTTGGTTTACAATGTACATTCTGATGTTTAACTCAAATCAAGAAAAGTCATGAAAAAAATAATATTCAAATCGTTTTTATTGTTATGGACGGTCTTGTTGGCATGTTCATGCAATGATTTACTGGATGAAAAGGCCTATGATTTTGTGTCGCCTGAGCAGTTGGGTGACAGTGAAAGTGCAGCTTCTCAGCTCGTGACAGGAGCCTATAATACGGTGATCACCAGCTTTATTGCTCCGGGATCTTATCTTTACCTGACCAATATGGACTGTGACTACGCATCAGGAGCTTCATGGCATTCGGTAATGTGGGAGCGGGAAACCCACAAGGTTTTTGGGGGATAGACCACATGTGGCAAGGTAGTTATACGTTAATCCACCGGGCAAATCTGGGTATATCCAAGATTTCGGCAATGAGTAATCTGAGCCAGGAGAGTAAACAGGATGCTTTAGCTCAACTCTGTTTCCTTAAAGCATGGGCTTATTTTAATTTGGTGAGAAATTACGGTCCTGTACCTATTTTCCGGAAATCCATTTCGGAAGGAGAAGCTATGAGTCAACCTCGTGCATCGGTTTCGGATGTATATGCACATATTATCGAATTGTTGGAACAGGCTGAAGGTATGTACTCAAAAGATGATGCAGGTTTCGTGGTGGGGCATGCTTCAAATGGAGCTGCTAAAGCATTGTTGGCGAAGGTATATGTTACTATGGCTTCCGGGGCGATGTCCGGTGTGCCTATCGTGGTTAAGGGAGGAAATCCGAATATATTTGAACCACAACCTATCACGCACATTGCAAAGACTGTTGCAGGTTATGAGTCTTTTGATCCGGCCAAGTATTATGCGTTGGCACGTGACAAAGCTTGGGAGGTGATAAACGAATATACCCTGTTTGATAATTATATGGACGTATGGGCCATAGGAAACCGTAATAAGGGAGAACACATCTGGATGGCACAGGCCATCAGCGGTGATAAGGACTTTGGAAACACGATCTGTCAGGATTATGTGGGCATTTTCAAAGAAGACGGTACGATGGAAGGTAACTGGTATGGTATGCGCGATCACTGGTATCTGCTTTTCGAAGAACAGGATAAGCGTATTGTCGATGGAGTTATTCATCGATATGCGTCGGATGGTATATCCAATGGTAAGGTTATCTATAACTATTATCCCCGTTGGTATGCAGATAAAGTGGAGAATAAGGAGGTATATGACAGTCAGGGCAATGCTTTTGATGGTACGGAAGTCTATCATGAAGGTCAGGGGTGGACATTGGCGAAGTTGACAAAATTTACTTTTGTTACAGACGGAAACAAAAAACAGTGATTTTCACTTTCCGTTACTCCGTTTGCCGGATATCATGTTGATTTATGCTGAGGCTGTCAATGAATTGAATGGTGGGCCGGACGCTGAGGCTATAATCAGGTGAACCGCATTCGTACGCGTGCACATGCCACTCCGTTCTCCGGATGAATCAGGATGAATTCCGTTCGGCTGTACTGGAAGAGCGTGCCCGCGAATTGGCCTATGAAGCTGACCGCCGTTATGATCTTTTCCGTTGGGG
>ENA-OQIG01000386-OQIG01000386.1-human-gut-metagenome-genome-assembly--contig:-NODE-386-length-25808-cov-2.300261_pt1 | contig 25808 bp, 34 predicted proteins | sample MGYA00242576_ERZ504741 | MGnify/ENA primary metagenome ERZ504741 (study PRJEB26092, sample SAMD00036436) | human gut metagenome | host: Homo sapiens | study: EMG produced TPA metagenomics assembly of... | reverse complement strand
GCAAAATTAGAGCACCTCAACACCCGTCGGCGCGAAATTGCCCAGCAATATCAGCAAGCACTGGCAGCTCTCCCCTTTCAGCCATTAAGCCTTCCCGCCTGGCCGCACGTTCACGCCTGGCATCTGTTTATTATTCGTGTCGATGAACAACGTTGTGGTATCAGTCGCGATGCGTTGATGGAAGCGTTAAAAGAAAAAGGGATTGGTACCGGGTTACATTTCCGCGCCGCTCACACACAAAAATATTATCGCGAGCGTTTTCCCACGCTGTCGTTACCGAATACCGAATGGAATAGCGAACGCATCTGTTCGTTGCCGCTGTTCCCGGATATGACTACCGCCGATGCCGACCGCGTCATCACAGCCCTTCAGCAACTCGCAGGACAATAAGCCATGTTTGAAATCCACCCTGTTAAGAAAGTCTCAGTGGTTATTCCCGTTTATAACGAGCAGGAAAGCTTACCGGAATTAATCAGCCGCACCACCGCAGCCTGTGAATCACTGGGGAAAGAGTATGAGATCCTGCTGATTGATGACGGCAGTAGCGATAATTCCGCGCATATGCTGGTCGAAGCCTCACAAGCGGAGAACAGCCATATTGTGTCTATTTTGCTTAACCGCAATTACGGGCAACATTCAGCGATTATGGCGGGATTCAGTCACGTTACTGGCGACTTAATTATTACCCTTGATGCTGATCTCCAGAATCCGCCAGAAGAAATCTCCCGCCTGGTGGCAAAAGCCGATGAAGGTTACGACGTGGTAGGGACTGTACGCCAGAACCGCCAGGACAGCTGGTTTCGTAAAACCGCTTCGAAGATGATTAACCGGCTTATTCAGCGCACCACTGGCAAAGCGATGGGTGACTACGGTTGTATGCTGCGCGCCTATCGCCGTCATATTGCCGATGCGATGTTGCACTGCCATGAACGCAGCACCTTTATCCCGATTCTGGCGAATATCTTCGCCCGCCGTGCCATTGAAATTCCAGTACATCATGCCGAGCGTGAGTTTGGTGAATCCAAATACAGTTTTATGCGCCTGATTAATTTGATGTACGACCTGGTGACCTGCCTTACCACAACGCCGCTACGTATGCTGAGTCTGCTCGGCAGCATTATTGCGATTGGAGGTTTTAGCATTGCGGTGCTGCTGGTGATTTTACGCCTGACCTTCGGACCACAATGGGCGGCAGAAGCGTCTTTATGCTATTTGCCGTGCTGTTTACTTTTATTGGCGCTCAGTTTATCGGCATGGGATTACTCGGTGAATATATCGGCAGGATCTACACCGATGTCCGCGCCCGCCCCCGCTATTTTGTTCAGCAAGTTATCCGTCCATCCAGCAAGGAAAATGAATAATGAAAACCGTCGTTTTTGCCTACCACGATATGGGATGCCTCGGTATTGAAGCTCTGCTGGCTGCCGGTTACGAAATTAGCGCCATTTTTACCCATACCGATAATCCGGTGAAAAAGCCTTTTATGGTTCCGTAGCTCGTCTGGCGGCGGAAAGAGGCATTCCAGTTTATGCGCCGGATAACGTTAATCATCCGCTGTGGGTGGAACGCATTGCCCAACTGTCACCAGAGGTGATTTTCTCTTTTTATTATCGCCATCTTATTTGCGATGAGATTTTGCAGCTCGCTCCGAGAGGTGCATTTAATCTGCACGGTTCGCTGTTACCAAAATATCGTGGTCGCGCGCCGCTGAACTGGGTGCTGGTGAACGGTGAAACGGAAACGGGCGTTACATTGCACCGAATGGTAAAACGTGCCGATGCTGGGGCCATTGTGGCGCAACTGCGCGTTGCCATTGCGCCAGACGATATCGCTATTACGCTGCATCATAAATTGTGCCATGCCGCGCGCCAGCTACTGGAACAGACATTACCCGCCATTAAACACGGTAATATTCTGGAAATCGCCCAGCGCGAAAACGAAGCCACCTGTTTTGGTCGCAGAACGCCGGATGACAGTTTCCTTGAATGGCATAAACCGGCATCCGTACTGCACAACATGGTACGTGCCGTTGCCGATCCGTGGCCGGGTGCCTTCAGCTATGTTGGCAATCAGAAATTCACCGTCTGGTCGTCGCGTGTTCATCCTCATGCCAGCAAAGCACAGCCGGGGAGCGTGATTTCTGTTGCGCCGCTGCTGATTGCCTGTGGCGATGGTGCGCTGGAAATCGTCACCGGACAGGCGAGCGACGGCATTACTATGCAGGCTCGCAATTAGCGCAAACATTGGGCTTGGTGCAAGGTTCACGCTTGAATAGCCAGCCTGCCTGCACCGCCCGACGCCGTACCCGGGTACTCATCCTCGGGGTAAATGGCTTTATTGGCAACCATCTGACAGAACGCCTGCTGTGCGAAGATCATTATGAAGTTTACGGTCTGGATATTGGCAGCGATGCGATAAGCCGTTTTCTGAATCATCCGCATTTTCACTTTGTCGAAGGCGATATCAGTATTCATTCCGAATGGATTGAGTATCACGTCAAAAAATGTGATGTCGTCTTGCCGCTGGTGGCGATAGCCACGCCGATTGAATATACCCGCAACCCGCTGCGCGTATTTGAACTCGATTTTGAAGAGAATCTGCGCATTATCCGCTACTGCGTGAAGTACCGTAAGCGAATCATCTTCCCGTCAACTTCAGAAGTTTATGGGATGTGTAGCGATAAATACTTCGATGAGGACCATTCTAATTTAATCGTCGGCCCGGTGAATAAACCACGCTGGATTTATTCGGTATCAAAACAATTACTTGATCGGGTGATCTGGGCCTATGGCGAAAAAGAGGGTTTACAGTTCACCCTCTTCCGCCCGTTTAACTGGATGGGACCACGACTGGATAACCTTAATGCGGCACGAATCGGCAGCTCCCGCGCGATTACGCAACTCATTCTCAATCTTGTAGAAGGTTCACCGATTAAGCTGATTGATGGCGGAAAACAAAAACGCTGCTTTACTGATATCCGGGATGGTATCGAGGCGTTATACCGCATTATCGAAAATGCGGGAAATCGCTGCGACGGCGAAATTATCAACATTGGCAATCCTGAGAACGAAGCGAGCATTGAGGAACTGGGCGAGATGCTGCTGGCGAGCTTCGAAAAACATCCGCTGCGCCATCACTTCCCGCCGTTTGCAGGCTTTCGCGTTGTCGAAAGTAGCAGCTACTACGGCAAAGGATATCAGGATGTAGAGCATCGTAAACCGAGCATCTGCAATGCCCGCCGCTGCCTGGACTGGGAACCCAAAATTGATATGCAGGAAACCATCGACGAAACTCTGGATTTCTTCCTGCGCACCGTTGATCTTACGGATAAACCATCATGACCAAAGTCGGCTTACGCATTGATGTCGATACCTTTCGTGGCACCCGTGAAGGCGTGCCGCGTCTGCTGGAAATCTTGAGTAAGCATAATATTCAGGCCAGCATTTTTTTCAGCGTCGGCCCGGACAATATGGGCCGCCATCTCTGGCGACTGGTGAAGCCACAGTTTTTGTGGAAGATGCTGCGCTCAAACGCGGCATCGCTTTATGGCTGGGATATTTTACTGGCAGGTACGGCCTGGCCAGGTAAAGAGATTGGTCATGCCAATGCCGATATCATTCGTGAAGCGGCTAAACATCACGAAGTCGGCCTGCACGCCTGGGATCACCATGCCTGGCAAGCCCGTAGCGGTAACTGGGATCGGCAAACAATGATCGACGATATTGCACGCGGCCTTCGCACTCTGGAAGAGATTATCGGTCAACCGGTAACCTGTTCTGCCGCTGCGGGCTGGCGTGCCAACCAGCTGGTGATCGAAGCAAAAGAAGCGTTCCATTTGCGCTACAACAGCGATTGTCGTGGGGCCATGCCGTTCCGTCCACTGCTCGAATCAGGAAACCCTGGCACTGCGCAAATTCCGGTGACCTTACCCACCTGGGATGAAGTGATTGCTCGGGATGTGAAAGCAGAAGATTTTAACGGTTGGTTACTCAACCGCATCCTGCGAGATAAAGGCACGCCGGTTTATACCATTCATGCAGAAGTTGAAGGCTGCGCTTATCAGCATAATTTTGTGGATCTCCTCAAACGCGCAGCTCAGGAAGCGTGACATTTTGCCCTTTAAGCGAACTGTTATCAGAGACGTTGCCGCTCGGACAAGTTGTTCGCGGAAATATTGCCGGACGTGAAGGCTGGGTGGGTTGCCAACAAATTGCGGGTAGTCGCTGATGAAATCGGTACGTTACCTTATCGGCCTCTTCGCGTTTATTGCCTGCTATTACCTGTTACCGATCAGCACGCGTCTGCTATGGCAACCCGATGAAACGCGTTATGCGGAAATCAGTCGGGAAATGCTGGCATCCGGCGACTGGATTGTGCCCCATCTGTTAGGGCTACGTTATTTCGAAAAACCCATTGCCGGATACTGGATTAACAGCATTGGTCAATGGCTATTTGGCGCGAATAACTTTGGTGTGCGGGCAGGCGTTATCTTTGCGACCCTGTTAACTGCCGCGCTGGTGACCTGGTTTACTCTGCGCTTATGGCGCGATAAACGTCTGGCTCTACTCGCCACAGTAATTTATCTCTCATTGTTTATTGTCTATGCCATCGGCACTTATGCCGTGCTCGATCCGTTTATTGCATTCTGGCTGGTGGCGGGAATGTGCAGCTTCTGGCTGGCAATGCAGGCACAGACGTGGAAAGGCAAAAGCGCAGGATTTTTACTGCTGGGAATCACCTGCGGCATGGGGGTGATGACCAAAGGTTTTCTCGCCCTTGCCGTGCCGGTATTAAGCGTGCTGCCATGGGTAGCGACGCAAAAACGCTGGAAAGATCTCTTTATTTACGGCTGGCTGGCGGTTATCAGTTGCGTACTGACGGTTCTCCCTTGGGGACTGGCGATAGCGCAGCGGGAGCCTAACTTCTGGCACTTATTTTTTCTGGGTTGAGCATATTCAACGCTTTGCACTGGATGATGCCCAACATAGAGCTCCGTTCTGGTACTACGTGCCGGTCATCATTGCCGGTAGCCTGCCGTGGCTGGGATTACTCCCCGGTGCACTGTACACAGGCTGGAAAAACCGCAAGCATTCCGCAACCGTCTATTTGTTGAGCTGGACGATAATGCCGCTGCTGTTTTTCTCCGTCGCTAAAGGTAAATTGCCCACCTATATTCTTTCCTGCTTTGCATCTCTGGCAATGCTGATGGCGCATTACGCTTTGCTGGCAGCAAAAATAATCCTCTGGCGCTGCGGATTAATGGCTGGATTAACATCGCTTTTGGCGTCACTGGCATTATTGCCACATTTGTGGTCTCCCCGTGGGGACCAATGAACACGCCGGTGTGGCAAACCTTCGAGAGCTATAAAGTCTTTTGTGCCTGGTCGATTTTTCGCTATGGGCATTTTTCGGCTGGTACACCTTAACAAACGTCGAAAAGACCTGGCCTTTTGCCGCGCTTTGCCCGCTGGGGCTGGCGTTGCTGGTAGGATTTTCAATTCCTGACAGAGTTATGGAAGGAAAACATCCGCAATTTTTTGTCGAGATGACACAAGAATCACTTCAGCCAAGCCGCTATATTCTTACTGATAGCGTCGGTGTTGCCGCAGGTCTGGCATGGAGCCTGCAACGCGATGACATCATCATGTATCGCCAGACAGGTGAGTTGAAATACGGCCTTAATTATCCGGATGCGAAAGGGAGATTTGTCAGCGGTGATGAGTTCGCAAACTGGCTTAATCAACATCGTCAGGAGGGGATTATTACTCTCGTGCTTTCGGTTGACCGCGATGAAGATATCAACAGTCTCGCCATTCCGCCCGCAGATGCCATCGATCGTCAGGAGCGTCTGGTGCTGATTCAGTATCGTCCCAAATGATCTGGCTAACATTAGTCTTTGCCAGCTTGCTTAGCGTTGCCGGGCAGTTGTGTCAGAAACAGGCAACCTGCTTTGTGGCGATAAACAAACGGCGCAAACATATCGTGCTGTGGCTGGGACTCGCGCTGGCTTGTCTTGGTCTTGCCATGGTGCTCTGGCTGCTGGTCTTGCAGAACGTACCGGTAGGCATTGCCTACCCGATGTTAAGTCTGAATTTTGTCTGGGTGACGCTGGCTGCAGTAAAACTGTGGCACGAACCGGTATCGCCGCGTCACTGGTGTGGGGTGGCGTTCATTATTGGCGGCATTGTGATCCTCGGGAGTACGGTGTAATGGGCCTGATGTGGGGATTATTCAGCGTCATTATTGCCTCAGTTGCGCAATTAAGCCTGGGTTTTGCGGCGAGTCATCTGCCGCCGATGACGCACTTATGGGATTTTATCGCGGCTCTGTTAGCTTTTGGCCTGGATGCCGGATACTGTTACTCGGGCTGCTGGGTTATCTGCTTTCCGTTTTTTGTTGGTATAAAACGCTTCATAAACTTGCGCTAAGCAAAGCCTATGCCTTGCTCAGTATGAGTTATGTGCTGGTATGGATTGCTTCAATGGTACTTCCCGGCTGGGAAGGGACTTTTTCGCTGAAAGCACTACTGGGAGTAGCCTGTATTATGAGCGGGTTGATGCTGATTTTCCTGCCCACGACAAAACAACGTTACTGAGTTTTCCCTGCCACTTTACACTGCCGTTCCCACTCATCGGGCTATAACTGCTTGCCGAGAGGACTTTCACCGTATGCAGCTTTTCACGATTAATACAATAAAGCGCATTCTGCAAAGGCGAGAGTAAATCCCCCACTTTCACGGCGAAGTCACTCTTCACTTCGGCGATCATTTTTATCGCGCCGCCAGCATCGCAGAGCATAAGTACATGTCTGTTATCTTGTTTATTGCAGCACGATTTTTTGACCAGCCATTCCATTGCATTATCCTGTTTGCTAAGAGTTTTCACATCAATTTAAAGATTAACAGATAAACTCTTTATCAACGGCAATGGAATGGCAGAAATGAGAAGTGAAACGGAGGGTTAATTATTGCTGACGTTGCACCCACTCTTTTAGCGCCTGACGTGAAATTTTAATACCGCCGTTTTTCAGCTCCGGCGGCAGAGTTAGCCAGCGCACCGGTTGTTGAAAACGGGCCAGCTTATCTTTCACCCATTCACTAAGATCAACGCTCTCGTGGTCATACTCCATCACCGCCACCGGTCGATGACCAAACTCCTTGTCGGCAACGGGGACGATAAACACCTGCAAAACCGCAGGATGTGCAGCAATTACGCGCTCGACTTCTTCCGGCTGAATACCCTCTCCGCCACTGAAGAATAGATTGTCTAAACGTCCGACAATGGTCAGCTTGCCATTATGCATCTCACCGCGATCGCGCGTAGCGTACCAGCCTTCGTCATTAACCAGTGAAACCAGTTGCCCGTTACGCCAGTAACCTTCTGCCATACTGGCAGCCCGCAGCCACACTTCATTATTAACGATTTTCACTTCCCGACCCGGCAGCGGCGAACCAACGTCTGCCAGGCCGTCGGCTTCTTTCGCACACACCGTGGAGGCAAACTCGGTCAGACCATAGCCGCAAAAGCAACGAATCCCCTGCTCGCGCGCCTGTTCCGTCAACTCGACCGGGATAGCCGCGCCGCCAAGTAAAACCGCTTTCAGGGAGACGGAACTACGGTTAACCAGCAAACGCCAGAGTTGTGTTGGCACCAGTGAAGCGTGAGTACAGCCTGCCAGCATCTGCTCCAATGGCTGTTTATCACGCACCGTCATCCGCGCACCAGCGTATAACCAGCGCCACATAATTCCCTGACCGGAGACGTGAAACAGCGGTAAAGAGAGCAACCAATCATCGTGATCGCCAAACGGAATCAGCGATAACACACCTTGCGCACTGGCAAGATGGGCCTGATAAGTATGGACAGCGGCTTTCGGCAAAACCGGTAGAACCCGAGGTCAACGTCATTGAGCACAGACGCGTCGGCTGCCACGTAGCGGCATGTGCGCCTTCAACCAGCTGAATGTGCAGCGACGTTAATGCCGGAAACGAGTTTTCCCCATCCGGCACCAGCGCAAATTGCAGCGTCAGATTGGGCAGCAATTCTTCAAGCAACGGTTGCGGCAGCTGAGGGTTCACGGGCAACACCCGCGCCCCGCATTGCAGTAACGCCAGCCAGGCGAGCAGCGTTTGCGGCGTATTCCACGCCCGCAACATCACGCCGCAGCCCTCAACCACACCCTGCACCGCAAATTCGGAGGCTAATTCATCGACGCGAGCACAAAGCTCGCGCCAGTTGAGTTGCTCGTCATTAAGACGTAAGGCGATGGCTTCTCCCCGCACTTGCCGCCAGTGACGCCACGGCCAGTCAGAGAAGATCATAACAACCGCTCCAGTGCATCAACTTCCACGACAGGCAGCGTGCTACCCGGCCAGCGACGAACCTGCTGCGCCTGCATCAGATCCAGTGTGTCTAGCCCCGGAATGGTGTCTGGCGTTAACCAGGCGGCAATCCGCGCCAGTTGCGTTAAGCCTAAGCTCGATTCAATGGAAGAACTGATCACCGCCGTCAGCCCCAGCGCGTGCGCCGCCTGTACCTGCTCGCGTACTTTTTCCAGACTGCCCGTGAGCGTGGGTTTGATAACTACCGCGCGCACGCCCTCTTCAGCCACAAAGGCAAAATCCGGCTCGCGCAGACTTTCATCCCAGGCAATGGCAATGCCGGTTTCACGGGCAAACGCACGCGAATCATCGCGGGTTTTGCACGGCTCTTCGAGAAACGCGATGCGGTCGCGATAATCCGGGTTAACGTATTTGGCAAACTGCTGACCTTTCAGCGGTGTCCAGGCGCGATTTGCGTCAAGACGCAAATGCAGATCCGGAATTGCCTCCAGCAACAGATTAACCACCATGCCGTCGCGCACTGCTTCGTACAATCCCACTTTGACCTTCGCCACTTTCTCGCCTGGCATATCTGCAAGTTTGAGGATCAGATCGTCCGGATCGCCATTACACAGTGGTGCCGCACGGTAATTGGCCGCCTGCGGGAGCGTATCTGCCAGCTCCGCCAATGCACAGCTTACGCCAAAGGCGACGGAAGGCAGCTGCGGTAATTCGCAATCGCCTGCCAGCCAGTTATTTACCCAGGCAAGCAGCACACTTTGCGCCTCTTCCCAGGTTCCTGACTGAAGCCCGGCAGTGGGAGATCTCCCCCCACCCTTCGCGCTCGCCTTCACGCAGGCAAACATACAGCCCGTCGCGGGTTTTTAACCGCCTGTCGCGCAGAACCACCCCCGCGTCCATGGGGATCTGCCAGCGGTATACCTGCGCGCTACGCATTACGGATTCCGTTTAAATTTGCTGAAATCAGGCTGACGTTTCTGGTTGAAAGCGTTGCGACCTTCCTGACCTTCTTCCGTCATGTAGAACAGCATGGTGGCGTTGCCCGCCAGCTCCTGCAGCCCCGCCTGCCCGTCACAGTCGGCGTTCAGCGCAGCTTTCAGGCAGCGCAGCGCCATCGGGCTGTTTTGCAGCATTTCGCGGCACCAACGGACGGTTTCTTTTTCTAGATCCGCCAGCGGTACCACGGTGTTGACAAGGCCCATATCCAGCGCCTGTTTTGCGTCGTACTGACGGCACAGGAACCAGATTTCACGCGCTTTTTTCTGCCCGACGATACGAGCCATGTAGGAAGCGCCCCAGCCGCCGTCGAAGGAACCGACTTTCGGGCCAGTCTGACCGAAGATGGCATTATCTGCCGCGATAGTCAGGTCGCACATCATGTGCAGAACGTGACCGCCGCCGATGGAGTAGCCAGCCACCATCGCGACAACCGGTTTCGGACAGGTACGGATCTGACGCTGGAAGTCCAGCACGTTCAGGTGATGTACGCCGGAATCATCTTTATAGCCGCCGTAATCACCACGCACTTTCTGGTCACCACCGGAGCAGAACGCTTTATCGCCTGCGCCAGTCAGAATGATCACGCCGATATTGTCGTCATAACGCGCATCTGCCAGTGCCTGGATCATCTCTTTTACCGTCAGAGGACGGAAGGCATTGCGCACCTGCGGACGATTAATGGTGATTTTTGCGATACCATCGGTGGATTTTTCATAACGAATGTCCTCGAAACCTTCGGAGCAGTCGTGCCATTCAACCGGTGCGTAAAGCATTGCTTCATCAGGATAAATCATATTGTGTCCTTTAGTCAGAAACGCAAGATCTGCGCCAGACTTGCGATAACGCCAGCGGGATTTTCCCGATGCGCGTTATGTCCGGCGCGAGGAATGACATGGCAGTCGGCAGCCAGTTCCGCCGCCAGAGCGCGGAATTTGCTGTCACGTTCACCACATAAATAATAAAACGCAAATGTGCGGGCGCTAAGGTTAGCACGTAAATCAGGCTGGACGGCGAGAGAAGTCGCCTCCAGCATGGCGGCAAGGGTTGCGCCATTATTGTTGCTGCGCAGTGCCACCAGCTCCCGGCGTTGATCGTCATTGAGCGAGGCAAAAACAGGCTGTTGATACCAGTCGGCAAATACCGCCGTTAACGGTTCTGTGCGAAAACGCTGCGCCCATTGGCGATCGGAACGCTGACGTTCCGCACGTTGTTCAGCATTTTGCAGCCCCGGATGCCGCCTTCGACAATAACCCCACAAAGCCCCGCCAGCCCCTGGCAAGCGGCCATCATCGCCACCCGTCCGCCGAGCGAGTACCCATCAACCAGAAGTTAAGGATGTTGTAACTAACCAAGGTTTTACGCAGTAAGTCGGTGACATCATCAAATCCATCGACGCTAATCGCCGCCGAACCACCATGACCTGGGAGATCAACATACAACCGTGAGTAGTCGGCAAACGCCTCGCCCACTTCTTGCACTTCGTGGCAATCGCCGGAAAAACCGTGCAAAAACACCAGCCAGGGTAAACCTGGTTTTCCGTGTTTTGCCTGCGCGTGCAGGATCATAAATGGCTTACCTGCGCCAGAAGTTGCTGGAGCGTTTGCGCACCATCGGTGTCGTTAACCACCATTTCAATCACCGTGGTGGTTGGCGTGCGCCAGGCGTCGGCAAATGCCGTTTCAAGTTCCTGCCAGTTTTGCGGACGATGATATTTCAGCTCGAACATCGCGGCGGCGTGCTCAAAATGGACGTTTTGCGGCATCAGATAGAAACGCTCGCGCTCGCTTTGCGGCGTTGGCAGCAGCGAGAAAATTTGCCCGCCGTTGTTGTTCACCACAATTAATACCAGCGGCGCGGAAACCTGACGCAATAACGCCAGCGCGTTGAGATCGTAAAGTGCGGAGAGATCGCCCACAATCGCCAGCGTCGGTTTGCCGCTTGCCCGCTGAACGCCGGCGGCGGTCGAAAGCAGTCCGTCGATACCGCTGGCCCCACGGTTGCTGTACACCGGGTAACCTGCTGGAAGTTGCGAAAGCGCATCAATCAGACGTACCACCAGGCTGTTACCAACAAACAATTGCCCCTGTTCAGGCAAGTAGTCGCTGATGCGATGCGCCAGTTGCGCTTCGCCAAACGCATCGCGACGGGCAATAACCGCCTGCATTGCCTGTTCTGCCAGGCGCGGGATTTCAACGCACCAGGCTGGCGTTTTTCTGCCGGATGCAGCTCCAGCCAGTCGGCAATATTGGCAATTAAGCGGCGTCCACGATGGTGTGCCGGATCAAGTTGCCCTTCAATGTCATCAACAATCCAGTACTCTTCTGGTTCACAGCTTGCCTGCCATTGCAGGAGCCGCTTGCCAGTCAGGCTGCTTCCCAGTTGCACACAATTTGCGCCTGTTGCAGTTCGCTGGTCGCTTTGGCATTGCCTAACCAGAGATCGGCACACGGCAGCGGCTGTCCGGTTTGCGACAGCACATCGCCAATCAGCGGCCAGCCAAGAGTTTGCGCCCACAGGGCAACTTTTTTGCCCTCTTCCGCACTCATGCGCCCGGCAACCACCACGCCGCGTTTTTGCCGCCAGAAGAACCAGTCGCGCTGTTTTTCACTTTCCAGACGAGGCGCTTCCCGCAGCCACGGCTTATCGTCCTGCCACCAGTCGCCCAGCCGCTGTTGCCAGCTAAGCCCGGTGTCGTCCATCTCGCCATACAGCGGTTCAGCAAACGGACAGTTGATATGGACTCCACCAGCATGAAGCGTACCGAGAGCGTGGTCGATGGTAGAAACCAGCCAACGTGCGGGGATATCCTGGGTCGGGCGCGGCAATGAAATACTGTGCGTGGGGTGAGAGGCGAACATTCCCGGCTGGCGAATTGCCTGATTCGCGCCGCAGTCAATTAGCTCCGGCGGGCGATCGGCGGTTAAGAGAATCAGTTTTTCTCCGGTTAACCCGGCTTCAATCAGTGCCGGATAGAGATTTGCCACCGCCGTGCCGGAGGTCACAATCACCGCCACCGGCTGCTTGCTGACTTTCGCCAGCCCCAGCGCCAGATGCCCCAACCCACGCTCATCGAAATGGGTGTGGTGAATGAATGCGGAATTCTCCGCCGCCGCTAACGTTAACGGTGTAGAACGCGAGCCTGGGGCGATACAGATGTGTCTGACGCCGTGACGCGTTAATGCTTCCAGAATGACCGCCGCCCAGCGTCGGTTAAATGCGCTTACTGACATGAGTTTGTCCGGTATCAATATTGCGGCTAAGTATAAGGAGCTACAAAAATAGATTATTGATATGAATCGGTAATGATACGACTCATTACTATTCCATTTGTAATAAAGTACGCAGCCCTGCCGCTTTGTTGTCGATTTCCTGCCACTCTTGCTCGGGGTCGGAACCACGGACAATGCCCGCGCCAGCATATAATCGCACGACATTGCCGCTAATTTTTGCTGAGCGCAGGGAAACGCAGAATTCGCTTTGTTGTAATGAGAGATAGCCCGCAGAACCGGCGTACCATTCTCGGGTGAACGGTTCGTGACGGGCGATAAACTGTCGCGCCAGATCGCGCGGTAAGCCAGCAACTGCTGCCGTTGGCTGCAACTGATGTAAACAGATCACATCATCCGCTTTGTTGAGTGAAGTCCAGATACAGCGGCGAAGATGCTGCACTTTACGCAGACGCAGTACCTGCGGCGGTAAAACATCCAGCGTCTGGGTATCGGCCTGTAATCGTTGGCAGATATCTTCCACCACCAACATGTTCTCGCGCTGGTTTTTATCATCCGCCATCAGCCACTCACCTAACTGCTGCGCCTGCTTATCATCAGGATGATTTGCTACCGTTCCCGCCAGCGCTTCGGTACGCAGCGCTTTGTCACGCCGCCGCCATAACCGTTCCGGTGAAGAGCCAAGAAAAGCATTTTCGCCATCAAAGGCCATGTAAAAATGGTAGCAATTCAGATTCAGTCGACGACTGGCAGCCATCATCGCCGCCGCGTTGATCGGACTTGCGAAATGCAGGTCAGTTGCCCGAGCGAGCACCACTTTGTCGAGCTCACCTTCGGCGATGGTTTTCGTTGCCAGTTCGATTAATTGCGTCCAGCCCGTTTTGTCCGGCCAGTGTTGTTCTCGCGTGGTGGTTAAATGTAACCCAGGCAAGGGCTTGATACTCACCAGTGTGGCGATAAATTCTTTTGCCTGAATCGCATCGTGCTGAAGGGAGCTTTCGCTGAATAGCGTCAGCCGCAGCGTGGCTTTACCGCCACAGCGTCGCCATTCCAGGCGGGGTAAAAGTAAATTGCCCTGCGACGGGTCAAAAGCATTCAGCCCCCAAATGCGTAAGTCGGCGTGTTCCGGGTGCTGGCGAAGAAAACGTTGTGCCTGGTCCAACGACGTAAAACGGGTAATCGCGCCCAGGACGACAGCTTCTTCATCACCATTACGTTGTTGCCAGTAGAATTGCGGGTATGTTTGCTGACTGGCCAGCCAGCTCAAGGCATCAAAAGCGTCTTTGAGAGGGAAAGGAATATCGATAACCCGAATGCCGGGTGTCGCCGGAATCTCTTGCGACAAATGGCGCAGTAGATTTTCCAGCGCCGTAGTAAGTGATTGCACGCGGACCTCTCCCTGTTAAAAGCCTCACATTATACGGGGTACTACAAAAAAAATGCAGTACCCCGGTGTAGGGAGGTTTTAACGGCGTGCCAGCAACAGTCCTAGTACCAGCCAACGGCCGCGCCCACACCAATTCCTTGCCAGGGTTTTTCGTGGACGTAGTCATCAGCACGATAAACTGCCTGCTTCGCCCGATAGTAATAACTGTCTGAAGCCTGGCTAACCCGTTTTTTCACATCATCCAGCGCTTTTTCTGCACGCGCTTTTAGCTCAACATATTTCTGATCGGCGGGATCGCCAGAGGAGCGGAGCACCTCTTCCAGTGTTTCACTAAGCAGCGTCAGGTCGTCATCGATACGTGTATCACCAAACTGATTAGACATTCTCGTTCTCCATTTGCGTAAAACCTGTCACTAACTATAGACAAGGGTTGTTGATTACGCCTGAATTACCTCGCGTGCCATCCCAATGTGTGGGATACCATCTTCTTCATAGACCTCCGTCACAGGGATAAAACCGAAACTCTGGTAGAAGTTTTGCAGATGCGCCTGCGCCCCGAGGTAAACAGGCTTATCAGGCCAGTGATGCGTACATGTTTCGAGTGTTTTACTCATCAGCTGCTGCCCCACTTTTCGCCACGCAACGCTTCACTGACAATCACCCGACCTATAACGACCGGCTCAAGATCATCATCACTTTTCAGAATCCTCGCATACGCCACCAGTTCATCATTTTTCCAACCGAGAATATGGCGATTATCCCCAGTCAAATCATCACCATCGATATCCTGATAAGGCAATTCTGCTCGACAACAAACACCGCGCAACGCAGTTGTAATAAGGCATAAAGCTGGGAAACCGATAATTCAGAGTGATGCAGATCTTGCCATTCAATCATAATGCTCTCCTTTTAGATGTATGCCTTATACTAGCCGGAATATTTTTTGAAACGTGATGAACTCATGGAATTAATTTTTTAGGTACTTCAGCCGGTGTGCCAACCCGCACGCGCAATGTCACGGCAATATTGCTTAACCTGCAACATCCGACCCAGAGCGGACTTTGGTTGTTTGACTGCGGTGAAGGCACCCAGCATCAGCTACTGCATACCGCCTTTAACCCTGGAAAACTGGACAAGATTTTTATCAGTCACCTTCATGGCGATCATCTTTTTGGTTTACCCGGCTTGCTGTGCAGTCGTTCTATGTCAGGCATTATCCAACCCTTAACGATTTATGGTCCGCAAGGTATCCGTGAATTTGTGGAAACCGCGCTGCGGATTAGCGGCTCATGGACCGATTATCCGCTGGAAATTGTCGAAATTGGCGCTGGCGAAATTCTCGATGATGGCCTGCGCAAAGTAACCGCTTATCCGCTGGAACACCCACTGGAATGTTATGGCTATCGTATTGAAGAACATGATAAACCGGGTGCATTAAATGCCCAGGCATTAAAAGCTGCTGGCGTGCCGCCTGGCCCACTGTTTCAGGAATTAAAAGCGGGCAAAACAATCACGCTGGAAGATGGAAGGCAGATTAACGGCGCAGATTACTTAGCTGCTCCAGTGCCAGGTAAAGCGCTCGCTATTTTCGGCGATACCGGCCCCTGCGATGCCGCACTTGACCTGGCTAAAGGTGTCGATGTCATGGTGCACGAAGCGACGCTGGATATAACCATGGAAGCCAAAGCCAATAGTCGCGGCCATAGCTCTACACGCCAGGCTGCGACACTAGCCCGTGAGGCTGGAGTCGGCAAGCTAATCATTACCCACGTCAGCTCGCGCTATGATGACAAAGGTTGTCAACACCTGTTACGTGAATGCAGGTCAATTTTCCCGGCGACTGAACTGGCGAATGATTTCACCGTGTTTAACGTTTAACTCTGCTTATTATTAAAAACAGGGTGAAACTTGCCCTGTTATAGCAACCCGCGCTACATATATCCACCCACACGGGCATATTGAGCGATTTTTGATATTTATTCATCTCCTTACGCACTATATTCAGAGCAATAAGTTGCCTCTTTTCATCTTGATTCAGCACAACCTTTGCGACTAAAAGGAGCCCATGATGGTTACAGTTGTCAGCAATTATTGTCAATTATCTCAAACCCAACTCAGTCAGACATTTGTAGAAAAATTTACTGTGACCGAGGAATTACTGCAGTCTTTAAAAAAAACAGCGTTATCCGGAGATGAAGAAAGTATTGAGTTACTGCATAATATTGCGTTAGGTTATGATGAATTTGAAAAAAAAGCTGAAGATATTCTTTACCATATTGTTAGAAACCCAACAAATGAGACCCTATCGATTATCCGACTTATTAAAAATGCCTGTTTAAAATTATATAATTTGGCACATACCGCAACCAACTCCCACCTTAAACCAACTGGTCCGGATAATTCAGATGTTCTCCTGTTCAAAAAGCTATTCTCCCCTTCGAAATTAATGACAATTATCGGTGATGAAATTCCTCTTATATCTGAAAAACAGTCGCTTTCAAAGGTGCTTTTAAATGATGAGAATAATGAACTGAGTGATGGTACAAACTTCTGGGATAAAAATCGTCAATTAACCACAGATGAAATAGCTTGCTATCTTCAGAAGATCGCCGCTAATGCAAAAAATACTCAAGTCAATTATCCTACTGGTCTCTACGTCCCCTACTCCACCAGAACTCACCTGGAAGACGCTCTCAATGAAAATATTAAGAGCGATCCATCATGGCCGAATGAAGTCCAGTTATTCCCCATAAATACTGGCGGACACTGGATATTAGTTTCGCTACAGAAAATAGTAAATAAAAAAATAATAAACTACAAATAAAATGCGTCATATTCAACTCATTGCGTGCACTAGGCCATGATAAAGAAAATTCACTTAAGCGTGTCATTAATAGCGTTAATTCTGAACTCATGGGAGAAATGTCGAATAATAATATAAAAGTTCATTTAAATGAACCAGAGATAATATTTTTACATGCCGATCTTCAGCAATACTTAAGCCAAAGTTGCGGTGCGCTTGTGTGCATGGCAGCCCAGGAAGTGATTGAACAAAGGGAAAGCAATTCTGACAGCGCCCCCTATACGTTATTAAAAAACTATGCTGACAGATTTAAAAAATATTCAGCAGAAGAGCAGTACGAAATTGATTTTCAACATCGACTGGTAAACAGAAATTGTTATTTAGATAAATATGGCGATGCACGAATCAATGCTTCTTATACACAATTAGAAATAAAACACTCACAACCCAAAAATAGAGCATCCGGCAAAAGAGTGAGTTAACATCATTGTTAATCAATTCGACAGTCAGTAAATATGCTGACTGGTCGAACATAATTTGCTAAAAAGTCATCACTGACTGATGTCAGTCCCACCATCTGCCAGTTCAATCTACGGGTATTTCCAGCGTATCGCGGCACGCGATTGCTGGTCTGTTGATGTAGTGGATTGTAGTTGCTGACTTTTCTTACCCTCAGATTTCTGCCCCACTTGTCAATTCAATCTGCCAATAAATAACATAATTATATTTTTATTCCTCACAGAAATTCCTTTTTAAAAATAGCGAACCCACTGTAAAAAACACTTTTTGTATATCTCTACCAAGCGTAATAAAATAAACGCTCATAATTCATTATAAATAATAAGGAAATAACGCCTTTTATTGATAATTTACATATGAAAAAAAAATTTTCCTTTTGTTATATTATTTCTGTTTTCACTCCCTCTGATTATTTTTACCAACCCTGGGTCACTGCATTACCGCCAACGCCCCGACACGTCAGTCCTGAGCAATTAGAAAAAACAGTTCGTTATCTTACACAAACTGTGCATCCACGTAATGCCGACAATATTGATAATCTGAATAGGTCCGTAGAGTATATAAAAGAGTTCTTTGTCAGTAGCTGTGCCAGAGTTACCGCGCAGGGCGTCCCCGATTGGCTATTACGACTCTGCGCCTGGTAGCCAAGATTACCCTTACCCGCAATGTCCTGGCTTTATCCCGATCGGGGGGACTTTATTGCCTGGTCGGCAGAATACAGGATATCAACGCCGTTCGTCAGGTAAGAACGGCATTGTTATCATCCCGGGATTTATCTGTTTATTCTATGAATGCCCCAGGTTTTATTCCCGGTATTGATTTTTCTGATCACCTTAATTATTGGCAACACGATATTCCCGCCGTAATGATTACTGACACCGCTTTTTATCGTAATAAACAATACCACTTGCCCGGTGATACCGCAGACAGATTGAATTATCAGAAAATGGCTCAGGTGGTGGATGGTGTTATAACCTTGTTATACAACAGTAAATAATAAAAATTTCTCGAGGCGGGTCCAGAAACAGCGACATGTACATTTTATTTTCCCTCGTCTGTTTTAAGATGCGAAACATAAAATTCAATGGAGGAAAAATAAATGGGAATGATTGGCTATTTTGCAGAAATTGACTCAGAAAAGATTAACCAACTGCTTGAGTCTACTGAAAAACCTTTGATGGATAATATACATGACACGCTTTCAGGATTACGCCGACTGGATATTGATAAACGCTGGGATTTTTTACACTTTGGGCTGACAGGCACCTCTGCTTTTGATCCCGCGAAGAATGATCGCTGAGTCGTGCCGTGCTTGGTGAACACAGCCTCGAAGATGGCATAGATGGCTTCCTGGGATTGACCTGGAATCAGGAATTAGCCGCGACAATCGACCGACTGGAATCACTGGATCGAAGTGAGCTGCGTAAACAGTTTTCCATTAAGCGACTCAATGAAATGGAGATTTATCCGGGAGTGACCTTTTCAGAAGAGTTAGAGGGGCAACTCTTTGCCTCGATCATGCTTGATATGGAAAAGCTGATTAGCGCGTATCGACGTATGCTGCGACAAGGGAATCATGCGCTGACGGTTATTGTTGGGTGATGGTGTCAGGGCACCAAAAAAAACCGCCGAACATGTCGGCGGCTTTCTGACTTACAAACTAACAGATTACATCAGTGGCATTGCTAACCGCACAATGCTAATCAGCGGTTGTGGCCATACACCCAGCACCAGTACCAACAGTGCAGAGATCAGCACCACGATACCGCCCGCGCTGTACTGCCAGTTTGACGGCGCATCGCGACCCGGTTGTTCCGGAGCGTGAAGATACAGGCTCACCGCCACGCGCAGGTAGTAGTAGAGGCCGATTGCCGAACCGACAACCACGGCACCCACCAGCCACCACAGGTGTGCCTGGACACCGACCGCCAGCACGTAGAACTTACCGATAAAGCCCAGCGTCATCGGGATACCGGCCAGAGACAGCATCATCACCGTCATCACCGCCGCGAGGATCGGACGATGCCAGAACAGACCGCGGTAAGAGAACAGGGAATCAGCATCTGGGCCACGATACGGGCTGGACATCAGGCTGACCACGCCGAACGCGCCGAGGCTGCTGAACAGATAACCGGCCAGGTAAACCCCTACCGCTTCCATCGACATCTCTCCAGTTTGCAGCGCAATCAGCGCCACCAGCAGATAGCCGAGGTGAGAGATAGATGAGTAACCGAGCAGACGTTTGATATTGGTCTGGCTCAGCGCCATCAGGTTACCGAAGATGATGGAGGCAAAGGCGATAATCGCCAGCACCACCCGAATCGCTTCGCTGTCACCCACCGGTGCGTAGAGGAACAGACGCATCACCACACCGAAGATAGCGATTTTGCTCGCCGTCGCCAGGAAAGTGGAAACCGGCGCAGGCGCGCCCTGGTATACGTCTGGCGTCCACAGGTGGAACGGCACCAGAGAGAGTTTGAAGCCGAGGCCAACAATCATCAGGCCGAAACCTGCCAGCAACAGCGGCTCGTTGAGCATACCGTCGCCAAGGTTTTTACCCAACGCGACAAACGACAGGTCGCCAGACTGCGCATACACCAGCGCCATACCAAACAGCAGGAAAGAAGACGCTGCGGCAGAAAGGATGGTGTATTTGATACTGGCCTCCAGCGAACGCTTCTGGCGGAAAGCGTAACCGACCAGCCAAACAGCGGCAAAGAGATCAGTTCAATACCGAGGAACAGAGACGCCAGATGGTTTGCATTCGCCAGCAGGATCCCGCCCAGCGCGGCAATTAACACCAACAGGTAGAACTCATCCTTGTTGTCGTTATAGCTTCAAGCCACGGTAGGCGAAAGTACAGGTGGCGAGGCTCGCCAACAATACCAGCCCGGTGTAAAGCATGGCGAAACCATCAACGCGCATCAGCGGCGTAACGTCCATAGCGCCCGCCTGGCCAACAAACCAGAGCGAAACCAGCGCCGCGTTAAGCCCAATAACCGAGAGCGTAGCGTTGAGGAAATGATTGCGTCGCCACGCAATGGAGAGCATCACAACCACCACCGTCAAGCCGACGATCAGCAACGGTAGCAGTGCGATCAGGTTTTGTGGAGTTATTGTCATGGCGATTTACGGCCTTGTAGTAGTAACGGAATTAACAAACCACTGCTGGATATTGCCAATCGCGGAGTGCGAGGTATCCAGAATCGGCTGCGGATAGAAGCCCAGCAGTACCAGCAGCACCACCAGCAACAGGATCATAAACAGCTCACGCAGCGACATCCCTGGCAGTTCCTGGCTGGCAATCTGGCTTTTCGCTTTACCGAAGTAAGCGCGATGCAACATCGCCAGCGAATAAACAGATGCAAAGACCAGCCCAAAGGTAGAGATAACGGTAATCACCGGGACAACCTGGAAGCTGCCGAACAGAATCATAAATTCGCCGACGAAGTTACCGGTGCCAGGCATCCCAAGCGTTGCCACCGCAAAGAACAGCGACAGTGCTGGCAGCCATTTCATCTTGCTCCACAGACCGCCCATCATGCGCATGTCGCGGGTATGGATACGTTCATAAAGCTGACCGCAGAGAATAAACAGACCCGCTGCCGACAAGCCGTGCGCAATCATCTGGATTACCGCGCCCTGGTAGGCCAACAGGCTGCCGGTGTAGATTGCAATCAGCACGAAGCCCATGTGGGAAACCGAGGTGTAGGCGATCAGACGTTTGATATCGGTCTGAGCGAAGGCCATCCACGCACCGTAGAAGATGCCGATAACACCCAGCCACATAGCGATTGGCGCGAACTCTGCCGACGCGTTCGGGAACAGCGGCAGGGAGAAACGCAACAAACCGTAAGCGGCGGTTTTCAGCAAGATCCCCGCGAGGTCCACGGAACCGGCGGTCGGAGCCTGGGAGTGCGCATCCGGCAGCCAGCCATGCAGCGGAACCACCGGCATTTTGACTGCGAAGGCGATGAAGAAGCCCAGCATCAACAGATATTCCACACCACTGGACATTGGCGTATTCAGCAGCTCTTCATAGTTGAAGGTCCAGACGCCGGTCGCATTGTAGTGAACAAAAACCAGCGCCAGGATGGCGATCAACATCACCAGACCACTCGCCTGGGTGTAAATGAAGAACTTGGTTGCCGCCGTGATACGCGTTTTACCGTCAGAGGCTTTATGCCCCCACAGTGCGATCAGGAAGTACATCGGCACCAGCATCATTTCCCAGAAGAAGAAGAACAGGAACATGTCGATGGCAAGGAACACGCCGATAACGCCGCCCAGGATCCACATCAGGTTGAGGTGGAAGAAGCCCTGATATTTTTCGATCTCTTTCCACGAACAGAGTACCGCCAGCACACCGAGCAGACCGGTCAGCACGACCATCAGCAGCGACAGACCGTCAATGGCAAGATGAATAGAGATACCAAAACGCGGGATCCACGGCATGTCGAATTCAGACTGCCACTGCGGAATTCCGGCGGATTGCGTCAGTGAATAACCGCCCTGCAACCACAGTTGCAGCGACAGCGCCAGCGTCAATCCCATGGTGATCAGCGCGATCCAGCGTGGCACCTTGACGCCAAAGCGTTCGGTCTGCCAGCACAGGAAGCCGCCAATAAAGGGAATTAATATTAGCCAGGGTAGTAACATGGCGATCTTTATTCCTTGTAAAAGTCCCGTCAGGACCGGATTTTCAACGAATTCTCACGACAGAAAATTCTCTTCGGACTGGGGGTAGTGTCGGATGCGCCGCGAAGGCAGCTTATCGACCTACGTTCTTATATGCCCAGGGGCAATCCCACAATCCTTAACTCAACGCAGTACCATCAACAGTGCCAGCACCACGACCGCACCGATGCTCATGGATGCCACATACCAGCGCAGATAACCGTTCTCGCTTAACAGCAGGCCTTTACCTGCAAAGCGGGAAAGAACCGCCGGAATGTTCATCATTGAGTTCAGCGGATCGCGTTTCAGCAACCAGGCAATACCCAAGAACGGCTTGACGAACACTTTGTCGTACAGCCAGTCAAAGCCCCAGGCGTTGTACACCAGGTGCCCAGCAGACGGCCCGGCGCACTGTTGGCAATGGAGGTCACCAGAGTACGTTTACCCAGCCACAGCCAGGCTGCCAGCAGAATGCCGACCACCGCGACCACGCCAGAGGTAATTTCCAGGGTCAACATGCTGCCGTGCGCCAGTTCCGTCGTTTGCGGAAGCACGCCCTGCAGCGGCGGTACAATCAGTGCGCCAACGAAGGTGGAAAGGATCAGCAGCACAATCAGCGGCAGGCTGTGAGTTACCCCTTTCACGGCGTGAGCGTGAATTTGTTCTTTTCCGTGGAAGACGATGAAAATCATACGGAAGGTGTAGAGCGAGGTCATAAACGCACCGACCAGACCTGCCACCATCAGATTGATATGACCATTCGCCATCGCACCCGCGAGGATCTCATCCTTACTGAAGAAGCCCGCAGTGACCAGCGGCAGTGCCGACAGTGCTGCGCCGCCCACCAGGAAGCAGAGATAAACCAGCGGAATAGATTTACGCAGACCGCCCATCTTGAAGATGTTCTGTTCGTGATGGCAGGCCAGAATGACGGAACCGGATGCCAGGAACAGCAGCGCTTTAAAGAACGCGTGAGTCATCAAGTGGAAAATCGCCGCATCCCATGCCTGCACGCCAAGCGCGAGGAACATGTAGCCAATCTGGCTCATGGTAGAGTAAGCGAGAACACGTTTGATGTCGGTCTGTACCAGCGCGGCAAAACCGGCCAGCAGCAGCGTAACCGCCCCGACAATACCCACCAGATGCAGAACTTCCGGCGTCATCAGGAACAGGCCGTGGGTACGGGCGATCAGGTAGACACCCGCGGTTACCATCGTTGCGGCGTGGATCAGCGCGGAGACAGGCGTCGGGCCCGCCATCGCGTCAGCAAGCCATGTCTGCAACGGCAACTGCGCAGATTTACCGACCGCACCGCCCAGCAGCATCAGCGTCGCCACATCAGCATGTTATTGCCGTCAGCAAAGTGCGCTGGTGCCAGTTCCACCATTTCGCGGAAGTTCAGGGTGCCCAGTTCGTTGTAAAGAATGAACAGTGCGAAAGCGAGGAAAACGTCACCCACACGGGTCACGACGAACGCTTTCATTGCCGCTGCGCCATTCTTCGGATCGGTGTAATAGAAACCGATCAGCAGATAGGAGCACAGGCCCACGCCTTCCCAGCCGAGGTACATCAGCAGCAGGTTATCGGCGAGAACCAGAACTACCATGCTGGCGATGAACAGGTTGGTGTAGGCGAAGAAGCGAGAGTAGCCTCTTCACCGCGCATGTACCAGGAGGCGTACATGTGAATAAGGAAACCCACACCAGTGACCACCGAGAGCATGGTCAGCGACAGGCCGTCCAGCACCAGGTTAAAACCGATGTTAAAGTCGCCTACCGACATCCACGTCCACAGCGGCTGGCTGTATGCCTGCTCGCCGTTAGCGAAGAAATCAACGCCGATAAAGGCGGTTACCAGCGCCGCCAGGCCCACAGAGCCAACGCCGACGATCGCCGAAACGTTTTCAGACCAGCGCCCACGGGAGAACGCCAGCAGGACGAAGCCAATCAATGGCAAAATAATGGTTAAGGCAAGCATGTTCATCCGCGCATCTCACTTACTGAATCGATGTTCAGGTTCTGGCGACGACGGTGAAGTTGCAGCAGCAGCGCAAGGCCGATACTCGCTTCTGCCGCCGCGAGGCTGATGGCGAGAATGTACATCACCTGACCGTCGGTCTGACCCCAGTAGCTTCCGGCGACCACAAAGGCCAGCGCGGAGGCGTTAATCATGATTTCCAGACCAATCAGCATAAACAGCAGATTGCGACGGATAACCAGACCGGTTAAGCCAAGAATGAATAAGATTGCCGCGAGGATCAGTCCATGTTGTAAGGGGATCATGCGTGCTCCTCCGTTTTTCTTTTCGCGCTGTCGTCTTTACGATTGCTCAGCACTTCACCCGCACGCTCTTCACGACCGACGTGGAAGGCCACAACCAGACCTGCGAGCAGCAGCATAGAAGCCAGTTCCACCGCCAGTACGTAAGGCCCGAACAGCGTAATACCCACTGCTTTAGCACTGATTGGCGTACCGTCGATACCCTGATCGTTAACACCGAGGATGGCGTAAACAATCACCACCAGCATGATGGCCGACAAAATTGCCGGACCAATCCACACCTGCGGTTTCAGCCACTGGCGTTCCTGTTCGATTTCTGAACCGCCCAGGTTGAGCATCATCACCACGAACACGAACAGCACCATAATGGCACCCGCGTAGACGATAATTTCCAGCGCACCGGCGAAGTAAGCGCCCAGTGAGAAGAACACCCCGGAAATCGCCAGCAGCGAAATAATCAGGTACAGCAGTGCGTGTACCGGATTGGTATGGGTGATCACTCGCAAGGTCGCAAGTATGGCTATCAGGCCACAGATATAAAAAGCGAACTCCATTGCCCCTCTCCTTACGGTAACAGGCTCTTGACGTCGATAGGCTTGGCTTCGTTCTCTGCTTCGCCCTTATCTTTGCCGTCGATTGCCATACCTGCCATCCGGTAGAAGTTATATTCCGGGTATTTGCCCGGACCGGAGATCAGCAGATCCTCTTTTTCGTAAACCAGATCCTGGCGCTTGTATTCCCCCATTTCGAATCCGGGTTAACTGAATCGCCGTGGTCGGACAGGCTTCTTCGCACAGACCACAGAAAATGCAGCGTGAGAAGTTGATGCGGAAAAATTCCGGATACCAGCGACCGTCTTTGGTTTCTGCTTTTTGCAGCGAGATACAGCCGACCGGGCAGGCTACCGCGCAGAGGTTACAGGCTACGCAACGCTCTTCGCCGTCCGGGTCGCGGGTCAGAACGATACGACCACGATAACGGGGCGGCAGATAGACCGGCTCTTCCGGGTACATTCGCGTTTCGCGTTTGGCGAACGCGTGCAGGCCGATCATCCAGATACTACGAACCTGGGTGCCGAAACCTACTAACAATTCTTTTAAGGTCATGGTCTTATTGCCCCTTATTGCGCCTGCCAGAGAATGACAGCCGCCGTTACCAGCAAGTTGATCAGCGTCAGCGGCAGGCAGATTTTCCAGCCGAAGGACATTACCTGGTCATAACGCGGACGCGGTAACGACGCACGAATCAAAATGAACATCATCATAAAGAACGCGGTTTTCAGCGCGAACCAGATGAATGGCGGTAACAACGGGCCTTGCCAGCCACCGAAGAACAGCGTCACCATCAATGCAGAGATGGTCACAATCCCGATGTACTCACCCACGAAGAACAGACCGAACTTCATACCGGAATATTCAATGTGGTAACCATCCGCCAGTTCCTGCTCGGCTTCCGGCTGGTCAAACGGGTGACGGTGACATACCGCCACGCCCGCGATGGCAAAGGTAATAAACCAAAGAATTGCGGGATAACGTTCACACATGCGCCTGGCTGTTGACGATGTCGGTCATGTTGA
>ENA-OQIG01000385-OQIG01000385.1-human-gut-metagenome-genome-assembly--contig:-NODE-385-length-25871-cov-2.743940_pt1 | contig 25871 bp, 35 predicted proteins | sample MGYA00242576_ERZ504741 | MGnify/ENA primary metagenome ERZ504741 (study PRJEB26092, sample SAMD00036436) | human gut metagenome | host: Homo sapiens | study: EMG produced TPA metagenomics assembly of... | reverse complement strand
TGCGGCACGGAAGCCTTTCTCTTCCAGTACGCGTACCGCCTCAATGGTGGTGCCTCCCGGTGAGCAGACATATCTTTCAGTGTTCCCGGATGTTCTCCCGTTTCCAGCACCATTTTTGCGGAGCCCATTACCGCCTGAGCGGCAAATTTATACGCCTGGCGCGTGGCATCCCGCCCAGCACGGCGGCGTCGGCCATCGCTTCGATAAACATAAATACGTAGGCTGGCGAAGAACCGCTCACACCGACCACCGGTGGATCATCGGCTCAGCAATCACTTCCGCTTCGCCAAAGCAGCGGAAAATATTCAGCACATCAGCGGTATCTTCTGGGGTTACCAGCGCGTTTGGCGTTACGGAGGTCATCCCGGCATTAACCAGCGCGGGAGTGTTCGGCATGGCGCGGATAATTTTCCGGTCATGGCCCAGCGCGCGGGCAAGTTGGTCGAGCGTGACACCTGCAGCAATAGAAACGACCAGAGAGTCTTTATTCAGGCTGGAGGTGATTTCGCTAAGCACTTTAATCATGATGCCAGGTTTAACGGCAGCAAAAATGATGTCGGCGATTTGCGCCACTTCTTGCGCCGATTCTGCGGCGTTGATGCCGAACTGGTCATGCAGGGCGGCGACTTTATCCGGGGAGGGGGTATATACCCAGATTTGCCCTGGAAGCACCTGACCGCTGGCAATCAGACCGCGAGAATGGCTTTCCCATATTGCCGCAGCCAATAAAACCGATTTTCTTTTCCATTGCCTCACTCCTGCCGTGAAATTCATTGTTTTGATAATCGCTGGCAGAAGCATAAACAGAACTATGCCGGAAGGCAAAAGCGCGACACAATAGAGGATTACCCAACAAAGGATGACTTTATGACAATTTGGGTGGATGCCGACGCGTGTCCCAATGTAATTAAAGAGATTTTGTATCGCGCGGCGGAACGTATGCAGATGCCGCTGGTACTGGTAGCAAACCAGAGTTTACGCGTGCCGCCATCGCGATTTATTCGTACGCTGCGCGTCGCGGCAGGTTTCGACGTTGCCGATAACGAAATTGTCCGGCAGTGTGAAGCGGGCGATTTGGTGATCACCGCAGATATACCTTTGGCTGCTGAAGCCATCGAGAAAGGCGCTGCGGCGATTAATCCGCGCGGCGAACGTTACACGCCAGCGACCATTCGTGAGCGCCTGACGATGCGCGATTTATGGATACCTTACGTGCCAGTGGGATCCAGACCGGCGGACCAGATAGTCTTTCACAACGTGACCGCCAGGCCTTTGCTGCGGAGCTGGAGAAATGGTGGCTGGAAGTGCAACGTAGTCGCGGCTAAATGTAATTTATTATTTACACTTCATTCTTGAATATTTATTGCTATAGTAAGGGGTGTATTGAGATTTTCACTTTAAGTGGAATTTTTCCTTTACAATCGAAATTGTACTAGTTTGATGGTATGATCGCTATTCTCATGACACCGGCTTTCGCCGCATTGCGACCTATTGGGGAAAACCCACGATGACACAACCTCTTTTTCTGATCGGGCCTCGGGGCTGTGGTAAAACAACGGTCGGAATGGCCCTTGCCGATTCGCTTAACCGTCGGTTTGTCGATACCGATCAGTGGTTGCAATCACAGCTCAATATGACGGTCGCGGAGATCGTCGAAAGGGAAGAGTGGGCGGGATTTCGCGCCAGAGAAACGGCGGCGCTGGAAGCGGTAACTGCGCCATCCACGTTATCGCTACAGGCGGCGGCATTATTCTGACGGAATTTAATCGTCACTTCATGCAAAATAACGGGATCGTGGTTTATTTGTGTGCGCCAGTATCAGTCCTGGTTAACCGACTGCAAGCTGCACCGGAAGAAGATTTACGGCCAACCTTAACGGGAAAACCGCTGAGCGAAGAAGTTCAGGAAGTGCTGGAAGAACGCGATGCGCTATATCGCGAAGTTGCGCATATTATCATCGACGCAACAAACGAACCCAGCCAGGTGATTTCTGAAATTCGTAGCGCCCTGGCACAGACGATCAATTGTTGATTTTCGAGCGCCTATACTTAACGTTCATCCCGTGAAATAAGGAAGAACGATGCCAACGAAACCGCCTTATCCTCGTGAAGCATATATAGTGACGATTGAAAAAGGAAAACCAGGACAGACGGTAACCTGGTACCAACTCAGAGCCGATCATCCTAAACCAGACTCGTTGATCAGTGAACATCCGACCGCTCAGGAAGCGATGGATGCGAAAAAACGCTATGAGGACCCTGACAAAGAGTGACCGCATCAGACTGCTCGGAAGGGATTCTGAGTGCACTACAAGGGATCTGCGTCACATTTTTCATAATTCATGTTTTTCTAATAATTAGAATATTAAACAATAACAATCCATTACTGGAATCATTTGGAATCTTTACATTATGCCGTGCACGTCTGCTGCTACGCTTTTTGTCATTTGTAGCACAAGTAAGTGTCAGCAGTGGTGCTTCACACTTGCCCGGTAATTAACGACGAAAGAAAAGTAAGGTGGATGAACAATGAGTGCGTCGTTGGCGATCCTGACCATCGGCATTGTACCTATGCAGGAAGTTTTGCCGCTCCTGACGGAATACATTGACGAAGATAATATTTCCCATCATAGCCTGCTGGGGAAGTTAAGTCGTGAAGAAGTGATGGCGGAGTACGCGCCAGAAGCAGGCGAAGACACCATTCTCACATTATTAAATGACAACCAGCTGGCCCATGTTTCGCGTCGCAAAGTGGAGCGTGACCTGCAAGGTGTGGTTGAAGTACTCGATAATCGGGGTTACGACGTCATTATATTAATGAGTACGGCAAACATTAGTAGTATGACTGCGCGTAATACGATCTTTCTTGAGCCGTCGCGGATATTGCCACCGCTGGTTTCCTCTATTGTTGAAGATCATCAAGTGGGGGTTATCGTTCCGGTTGAGGAGATGCTGCCCGTTCAGGCGCAAAAATGGCAAATTTTGCAGAAATCGCCGGTATTTTCATTGGGTAACCCCATTCATGATTCAGAACAAAAAATCATTGATGCCGGGAAAGAATTACTGGCAAAAGGGCTGATGTCATCATGCTGGATTGTTTAGGATTTCACCAACGTCATCGCGATTTACTGCAAAAACAGCTCGATGTTCCTGTCTTGCTGTCTAACGTATTGATTGCACGGCTGGCTGCGGAATTACTGGTGTAATTTTGCGTGACAGTCAGCGCCTCTGGCCCTATAGTGAAGTAGATATTCAACTACCAGACAGGGCCAGTTTATGCTTCAAAGTAATGAGTACTTTTCCGGCAAAGTGAAATCGATCGGCTTTTCCAGCAGCAGCACTGGTCGCGCCAGTGTGGGTGTTATGGTTGAAGGCGAATACACCTTCAGCACCGCTGAGCCGGAAGAGATGACGGTAATCAGTGGCGCGCTGAATGTGTTACTGCCTGACGCGACCGACTGGCAAGTGTATGAAGCCGGTTCGGTGTTTAATGTTCCCGGTCACAGCGAGTTTCATCTGCAAGTTGCCGAACCCACCTCTTATCTGTGTCGCTATCTGTAATTCCTCGCCTTCCCCTTGAACGGGAGGGCATTTTTCTGAAATATCCTCTCATAAACCCATAATAATATTTCCTTTGCTGCGATTTTTTCGATTTCCGGTATATTCATAATTCATCAAGGTTGATATAAATATCAGTGAAGATCTCCATGTATTTTTTGCGGTACTGGCTACGATAAAAGATAAATCAGATGATGAATGGTGGCGTGCATTGCTGCAAAGTCGCAATGATCATTTGCGCCAAACGGCATTGCGCAACGCACATACCCCGGCGTTGTTGTTAACGACATTGACTGAGCCTCAGGATCGGTCGCTGGCTATTAATAATCCACAGCTGTCTGCCGATGTGAAAACGGCGTGGTTAAAAGAGGATCCATCATTACTCTTATTTGTCGAACAACCCGATCTTTCGCAGTTACGTGATTTAGTGAAAACCGGGGCAACGCGGAAAATTCGCAGTGAAGCGCGTCACCGGCTTGAGGAAAAACAATGACACAACGTCCATGGAGCAAGTTACAGCGTAAAAAGCATAATATTGCTGCGCTAAAAATTATTGCTCGCCGTAGCGAATAATTATATGCCTGGTGTGGCTTCGTACGCCGGATAAGACGCGGCAGGCGTCGCATCCGGCATTAAAGGAAAATCAGCAATTAACGTTGTGCTTCGCCACCTAATCCTTCAATCAGGTTTTGAATTAACGCTGCCAGTTCACCAGTCATCAGGATGAAATCGGCATCAAAACGCTGGGCGAAATCTTCACGGTCGATATCTTCGTTTTGATCGCGCAGCTCGTCGCAGAACTTCAGACGCTTGAGCGAACCATCGTCGCACATCACAAACTGAATGCGCTGCTGCCAGTCGAGCGCCAGTTTAGTCACCACTTTTCCGGCTTCAATGTGATTGGTGATCTCTTCGCTGGTCAGATCTTGTTTCTTCGCGCGGATCACGCCGCCATCTTCCAGCAACGATTTCAGCTCGGCTTCATCAAGCAGCTGGAAGCCTGTGCCGCACTACCGGAGCGAACCCATTCGGTCAGCGTCAGTTCAATCGGGTTTTCCATGCTCAATGGTACAACCGGTAACGACCCCAGCTTTACGCAGCAGTGCCAGCGTATCTTCGCTTTTTTCGGCACTGGCGCAGTCCACCATAATCAAACCGTTAACCGTGTCGATCCACATCATTGTCTGGCTAAAACGCTGAAAGCACGCGGCAACAGAGAGTGCAGCACTTCGTCTTTCAGCGAATCTTTTTCGGTTTTCTTCAGCTTACGCGCCTGTTCCGCTTCCAGTTTGGCGATTTTCGCTTCCAGCGCCTGTTTAATCACCGGAGACGGGAGGATTTTTTCTTCTTTGCGCGCGCAGATAACAATTTGACCATTGGCAACGTGCGTTAACGCATCGCTGTGCGATCCCATCGGAGGAACCCAGCCCATCTTCGCCATGTCCTGGCTGCCGCATGGGGTAAATGCCATCGAGGCTAGCTGTTTTTCCATCTCTTCTGCACGCAGCGAAATCTCGCGGCTAAGACGGTAAACCATTAAATTTTTGAACCACAGCATGATAATTTCCACGGCCTTGTCGTTAAATTTAGCGGGCATGATAACGAATTGTCGGCGGCCTTGCATTGCCAATCCGGTTGTCCGTCTCTACGCTATTGATATTGAAAAAAATAAGGAGAGTACCGTGCGTATAGGTATCGATTTAGGCGGCACCAAAACTGAAGTGATTGCACTGGGCGATGCAGGGGAGCAGTTGTACCGTCATCGTCTGCCCACGCCGCGTGATGATTACCGGCAGACTATTGAAACGATCGCCACGTTGGTTGATATGGCGGAGCAGGCGACAGGGCAGCGCGGAACGGTAGGTATGGGCATTCCAGGTTCGATTTCGCCTTACACCGGCGTGGTGAAAAATGCCAATTCAACCTGGCTCAACGGTCAGCCATTCGATAAAGATTTAAGCGCGCGGTTGCAGCGGGAAGTGCGGCTGGCAAATGACGCCAACTGTCTGGCGGTTTCAGAAGCGGTAGATGGCGCGGCAGCGGGAGCGCAGACGGTATTTGCCGTGATTATCGGCACGGGATGCGGCGCGGGCGTGGCATTCAATGGGCGGGCGCATATCGGCGGCAATGGTACGGCAGGTGAGTGGGGACACAATCCGCTACCGTGGATGGACGAAGACGAACTGCGTTATCGCGAGGAAGTCCCTTGTTATTGCGGTAAACAAGGTTGTATTGAAACCTTTATTTCGGGCACGGGATTCGCGACGGATTATCGTCGTTTGAGCGGACATGCGCTGAAAGGCAGTGAAATTATCCGCCTGGTTGAAGAAAGCGATCCGGTAGCGGAACTGGCATTGCGTCGCTACGAGCTGCGGCTGGCAAAATCGCTGGCACATGTCGTGAATATTCTCGATCCGGATGTAATTGTCCTGGGGGGCGGGATGAGCAATGTAGACCGTTTATATCAAACGGTTCCGCAGTTGATTAAACAATTTGTCTTCGGCGGCGAATGTGAAACGCCGGTGCGTAAGGCGAAGCACGGTGATTCCAGCGGCGTACGCGGCGCTGCGTGGTTATGGCCACAAGAGTAAAAAACGTAGGCAATTGGCGCATCATGCCTGATGCGACGCTTGCCGCGTCTTATCAGGCCTACAAAATGTGCCAGAACCGCGTAGGGCGGATAAGGCGTTCACGCCGCATCCGGCAATAAGCAACGCGCACCGTGACAGTAATCTACCCCAGTGGTTTCGCCAGCACCGGACTATCCGCCGCTTGCTGCGCTTATAGCGACCATACAGCAGCAACGATGACATCGCAGCAAACGAAAGCAGGGCGGCAGGCAGCGCCACGTAATTATATGCCAGCCCCAGCGTCAGCATCATACCTCCGCAATATGCGCCGACGGCGCTACCGAGGTTAAACGCTATTTGCCCACCTGCGGCACCTAATAACTCTCCGCCTTTGGCATTTTGTAGTAATAATATTTGCAGAGGTGCTGAAAGGGCAAATAATCCCGCGCAACAAATAAAAGCAAAAATAAGCGACGTTGTTTCATGCCGCCGCAGAAAAAGAGCATCAGCAGTGCCAGTACAATTATAAAGTCAGTCACTGCTGCAATGCGCAGTGGTGAATAACGTCCTGAAATCCTGCCACTTAGCATATTTCCCAACACCATCCCTAGCCCAACTAACATCATAATAAAGGTCATCGCCGTTTCCGAAAAACCGGAAATAAACATCATGTATGGCTTTACGTAGCTGAACCAGGCAAACACACCTGCGTTGCCAAACATCGTGGCGGCGAAAATTAACCACGGGGCCGGGCTGCGTAAAAAGTGAAATTGTTCGCGCAGCTTTCCTTTCGCCTCGTCGCGAATATCCGGCACCCAAAAATAGACCGATGCCATCACGCAATATTAAAAACAGCGATCAATAAAAAGGTGTAACGCCAGCTAAATTCCTGACTTAAATACGTTCCCAGCGGAATGCCCAGCAAATTGGCGACTGTCATCCCGGAAACCATCCCCGCCACGCGGCGGTGACTTTTCCGGGTTTGATAATTTTTGATAACACGATCGCGCCGACGCCAAAAAATGCGCCATGCGGAAAGCCGGAAACCAGGCGACCAATGGCAAGCATCAGGTAAGACGAAGAGAGCGTGAACATGGCGTTGCCAATGACGCACAACGCCACCAGAAACAACAAGATATGTTTGAGTGAGTAGCGGCTGGAAAAGAGTGCGATGATTGGCGCACCGACCACCACTCCCAGCGCATAATACGAGATCATATGCCCGGCAGCAGGAATCGAAATTCCTACGTTATGCGCCAGCTCCGTGAGCACGCCCATAATGCCAAATTCGGCCATCCCCAAACCAAACGTGCCCAGAGCCAAAGATAAAATGACTTTTTTCATACCACCATCACAACTACCAGAACGGCTACCAATCACCGTAGCCAATAAAGTGATAGCTTGCAGGATAACGACCAGCAAGGCCAAGAGATAATTCGCCCCTCTGTATTCATTATCCTGCTGAATAGTTATTTCACTGCAAACGCACTTTCCAGTTTGCTGTAGCCCAGGCCGTTGATCTTCTTCACTTTGATCTGCACAGGAATACGCTCTTTCATCGCTTCAACGTGGCTAATCACACCGATGGTTTTGCCACTGGCGTTCAGGCATCCAGCGCATCAAGGGCGGTATCCAGCGTTTCGCTATCCAGCGTGCCAAAACCTTCATCAAGGAACAGCGAGTCAATACGTGTTTTATGGCTGACCAGATCCGAAAGCGCCAGCGCCAGCGCCAGACTAACGAGGAAACTTTCGCCGCCGGAAAGGGTACGGGTATCGCGTACCGCATCTGCCTGCCAGGTATCAACAACCTCGACTTCCAGCGCCTCGCTGGCTTTGCGCTGTAACAGATAGCGCCCGTGCAGCCGGGTAAGTTGCTGATTAGCGAGATGGACTAAATTATCCAGCGTCAGCCCCTGGGCAAACTTGCGGAATTTATCGCCCTCTTTGGAACCTATTAGCGAATTCAGATATCCCCAGTCCTCAACCTGCTGCGTCATTTGAGCAATTTGCTGCATTAAGGTTTGTTGTTGCTGACGGTTATCTGCATCCTGCTTCAGCTGCTGGCGAATCTCGCCTTGACTCGTGGTGTTTTCACGCAACTTTTGGTGAGTTTGCGCTAACTCTTGCTGAATCTGCTCCACCGTCACAGTGAGAGCCAACCCGTCAGGTCGGTGTTGTTGATGCTGTGTCAGCGTTTCTGCTGTCTGAGTGACCAGCGTTTGCGCCTGACGGCGCTGGTTTTCCAGATTCTGCTTGAGCTGTTCCAGCTGCGTTAGTGTTTGTTCATCCATTAGCGCCGCAAGGAACGCCTGCTGATCGTCAAAGACGCTGGCCTGTAGCGCGGTGTCAAACTGCGCCTGGGCTTTTTGCAGACTTTGCGCCGCCAGAACATCCTGTTGCTGTAATGTCTGCTGCTGGCTGTGTAATGCGAGACATTGTTCATGAACCTGCCGCCAGTTTTCCAGCACCACAGTTTCTTCGCTGTGCGGGAGATCATCACTTTGCGGCAACGTTTCCAGAATCGGCGTCAGCTGCTGAATACGGTTTTGCAGCGCGGTTAATTCGTTCTGGCGTTGCTGCCAGCTCTGCGCTTCTTGCTGACGTGTCGCCAACCAGCTCTCTTCTTCATCTTCCTGTGGCAATGTCAGTGCATAACCCGCCAATGCCGTTAAGAGCTGCTGCTGGCGTTGTTTAATTTGCTGTTGATACTGGATAATTTGCTGATTATGCGCGGCAATCTGCCCTTGTAATTCATGTCGTTGGCTGAGTAACCGCAGCTGGCGTTCGTGCTTATCTTGTGCATCCAGCCACGGTTGAATATCGTCCTGTGGCTGCAAGGTGATATTGAGGCTGGCCGTGACGGCTTGCCATTGTTGAGTAAGTGCTTGCTCATCTTGTCGGAGGCTTTGCGCTTCGTTTTCATCGCGCTGAAGCTGCTTCGTTAATGCATCCAGTTGCCCGCGCAGCGCCGCACCTTCTTCGCCGAGCTTTTTAACTTCGTTTTCCAGCGCCAGTAATCGAGACTGATTAACGCCAGGCTCCAGCGCCTGATACGCCTCGACCGCCGGATGGCTGGTGGAACCACAAAGTGGACAAGGCTGACCCGCCTGTAACTGTGCACGCTGGGCTTCCAGCGTTTTGATGCGCGCTTCCTGCTCGCAAATGGTTTTCACATCGGCAAGTTGCTGCGTCTTTTCTTTATAACGCTGGCGCATTTCGTTAAGTGCGACATTACGTTGCGTCTGTTCCAGAGTGACATTCTGGATAGTGACCATTAACTGCGCCAGACGTTTTTGTTGGGGAACAATCTGCCCATGCAGCGCGACCAGGCGCTGACGCAGTGGGCGTTGCTCAGCATGTTGCGCCAGGGCGGTAGCAACTTCATCGGCGGTTAACGTCAACGTGATCGCCGCAAGCGCATTAAGTTTTTGCTCAGCATGGGTTAACTGTTGCTGCCATTGCCGCAGATGCTCGCGATCGCTGGTTTGTTGGGAGAACTGCGCACGCCAACCCGCCAGTTCGTTGTTCCACTGACGGAAGCGGTCGTGTTCCTGTAACCAGGTATTCAGGCTTTGTTGCTGCTGCTGTAATTCTGCTGACTGCTTCGCCGCGTGGTGGCGAATGCTCGCGCGAAGCGCCATTGTGCTCTGTAAGCGAGTATTTACTTCTTCAATCTGCTGGCGAATATGCGCCAGCGCCGCGCTGTGTTCTGCGATGCGTTCCCAGTGTGGACGAAGATTTCGTGCCGGTTGTGCCAGACTAAGCGCCGCCAGTTGAGGTTGCGCTTTTTCTTCTTCGGCTAACGCCTGTTGCAAGGCCTGCTGACGGCGGCTGGCTTCTTGCTGCAATTCGTCCTGACGCGTTAACCAGTTTAGCGATTGTTGTTCTTGCTGCTGCGCGGTAATTAACTTGTTTTTCTTCGTCAGTAAGTACCTGCAAACTCGCTGTCAGCGATTGCACTTGTTCCGGCGTGAGCAACGTGACGCCGCTGGCCTGCGCTTGCAGCTTCTCCAGCTCTGTGCGGGCCGATTTGTGCTGCTCAAAAACCATCGCCGAGATTTGCCCGTAGATTTCAGTGCCGGTTAACTCCTCGAGCAATTCCGCGCGTTCTTTGGGTTTGGCATTCAGGAAGGCAGCAAATTGCCCCTGCGAAAGCAGCATCGAACGGGTGAAGCGCCCGTAATCCAGCCCGGTTAACGTCGCTGTCAGTTCCAGCTTATCTTTCACTTTGTCGGCGAGAATTTTGCCGTCGGCGCAGCGCGCCAGCTCTACGCGTGGCACCTGCAAATTACCGTCGGGTTGGTTACGCGCCCGATTCTGGCTCCAGAATGCACGGTACGCTTCACCTTTCACTTCAAACTCCACCTCCGCCAGACATTCGGCGGTATCGCGGGTCATGAGATCATTTTGCGATTGTGAAACGTTAGAGAGACGCGGAGTTTCGTGATACAGCGCCAGACAAATGGCGTCCAGCAGGGTGGTTTTCCCCGCACCTGTTGGGCCGGTAATAGCAAACAGCCCGTTGCTGGCGAACGGCTCGCGGGTGAAATCAATCTTCCATTCGCCTTTTAATGAGTTCAGGTTTTTCAGGCGCAGGCTGAGAATTTTCATGCTTCGTGTTCTCCGGCGAGGGTATGCAACGTCGTGGTGAAAAGATGCTGCAGACGTTGCTGCTGCGATTCATCCAGTTCTTCCAGTGCCAGACGGCGATTGAACACCTCTTCGACGCTGAGTTCGCTGAGGGTTTCACGCTGTTGGCTGGCTAACACACGCTCGCGCTGTTCACGACTCCGACGTACCAGCAATACTTCGACAGGCAATGATTCGGTTAATGCCTGGATTTTGCGCTGAATATCATGCAGATACTCATCAGTAGTGATTTCGATATCCAGCCAGACAGGTGCTCCTGCGATACATCGCGCCACTGTTCCAGCTGTGCGGTAATCGACGCCAGATCGCCTTTCAGCACTGCCATGGGTTGCGTTACCGGTACGTTCAGGTTTTCCACGCTCTCTAATTTGCCGTTTGAAAATGTCACCAGATGGACATATTTACTCTTACCGCATTCATCAAAACTCAGTGGAATGGGGGAGCCGCAATAGCGAACATGTTCCATGCCGCCAATAATCTGTGCGCGGTGAATATGCCCGAGCGCGATGTAGTCGGCTGGTGGAAAGTTTTGTGCCGGAAACGCGTCCAGCGTGCCAATATAAATGTCACGCACGGCGTCACTTTTACTGGCCCCCACGGTCGTTAAATGTCCCGTGGCGATGATGGGCAGAGGCTGATCGCCGCGCAGTTTGCAGGCATCGGCATAGTGTTGTTGGTAATAATCGGTAATCGCTGCCAGTAAATGCTGCTGTTTTTCAATACCGTTAAGCCCCGCCTGGCTGGTAATAATGTCACGCGGACGTAAAAACGGAATGGGGCACAGCACTGCGCCTGGCGTCCCGTCGCGACGAGGCAAGATTTGCGGCGCATGTCCGGCGCTGGCGACCACGGTAGTATTGAGGAACGCCATGATATCGCGCGATTCATTCAGCGTGGCGACCGAGTCATGGTTTCCTGCCAGTACCACCAGATGACAGCCCGTTTGCTGTAAATTGACAACAAAACGGTTGTATAACGTGCGGGCGTAACTGGGCGGCGAGCCGGTATCGAAAACATCACCGGCAACAATAATCGCATCCACCTGATGGGTTTGTGCTGTCTCCAGCAGCCAGTCAAGAAAAGCCTGATGTTCAGCTTCGCGGCTTTTACTGTAGAAGTTCTGGCCGAGATGCCAGTCTGAGGTGTGAAGGATGCGCATAACGGTTCCCTGGCGAAAAAGCATGGGCGCGATTATACCCAAACAGATGTGCCATTTGCTTTTTTCTGCGCCACGGAAATCAATAACCTGAAGATATGTGCGACGAGCTTTTCATAAATCTGTCATAAATCTGACGCATAATGACGTCGCATTAATGATCGCAACCTATTTATTACAACAGGGCAAATCATGGCGAGACGTATTCTGGTCGTAGAAGATGAAGCTCCAATCGCGAAATGGTCTGCTTCGTGCTCGAACAAAATGGCTTTCAGCCGGTCGAAGCGGAAGATTATGACAGTGCTGTGAATCAACTGAATGAACCTGGCCGGATTTAATTCTCCTTGACTGGATGTTACCTGGCGGCTCCGGTATCCAGTTCATCAAACACCTCAAGCGCGAGTCGATGACCCGGGATATTCCAGTGGTGATGTTGACCGCCAGAGGGGAAGAAGAAGATCGCGTGCGCGGCCTTGAAACCGGCGCGGATGACTATATCACCAAGCCGTTTTCGCCGAAGGAGCTGGTGGCGCGAATCAAAGCGGTAATGCGCCGTATTTCGCCAATGGCGGTGGAAGAGGTGATTGAGATGCAGGGATTAAGTCTCGACCGACATCTCACCGAGTGATGGCGGGCGAAGAGCCGCTGGAGATGGGGCCGACAGAATTTAAACTGCTGCACTTTTTTATGACGCATCCTGAGCGCGTGTACAGCCGCGAGCAGCTGTTAAACCACGTCTGGGGAACTAACGTGTATGTGGAAGACCGCACGGTCGATGTCCACATTCGTCGCCTGCGTAAAGCACTGGAGCCCGGCGGGCATGACCGCATGGTGCAGACCGTGCGCGGTACAGGATATCGTTTTTCAACCCGCTTTTAACGCCTTGCTCATCGGACGCAGAGCAGGGCTTATGATTCTTAACTGGAGTATCTTACGTGCTGGAACGGCTGTCGTGGAAAAGGCTGGTGCTGGAGCTGCTACTTTGCTGCCTCCCGGCTTTCATCCTGGGTGCATTTTTTGGTTACCTGCTGGTTTTGGCTGGCATCGGTAACAGGACTGCTTATCTGGCATTTCTGGAATTTATTGCGCCTTTCATGGTGGCTGTGGGTGGATCGCAGTATGACCCCGCCACCGGGGCGTGGTAGCTGGGAACCGCTACTATACGGCTTACACCAGATGCAGCTGCGAAATAAAAAACGCCGCCGTGAACTGGGCAATCTGATTAAACGCTTTCGTAGCGGCGCGGAGTCGCTGCCCGACGCGGTGGTGCTGACCACGGAAGAGGGCGGTATTTTCTGGTGTAACGGTCTGGCGCAACAAATTCTTGGTTTGCGCTGGCCGGAAGATAACGGGCAGAACATCCTTAACCTACTGCGTTACCCGGAGTTTACGCAATATCTGAAAACGCGTGATTTTTCTCGCCCGCTCAATCTGGTGCTCAACACCGGGCGGCATCTGGAAATTCGCGTCATGCCTTATACCCACAAACAGTTGCTGATGGTGGCGCGTGATGTCACGCAAATGCATCAACTGGAAGGGGCGCGGCGTAACTTTTTTGCCAACGTGAACCATGAGTTACGTACGCCATTGACCGTGTTACAGGGTTACCTGGAGATGATGAATGAGCAGCCGCTGGAAGGCGCGGTACGCGAAAAAGCGTTGCACACCATGCGCGAGCAGACCCAGCGGATGGAAGGACTGGTGAAGCAATTGCTGACGCTGTCGAAAATAGAAGCCGCACCGACGCATTTGCTCAATGAAAAGGTTGATGTGCCGATGATGCTGCGCGTTGTTGAGCGCGAGGCTCAGACTCTGAGTCAGAAAAAACAGACATTTACCTTTGAGATAGATAACGGCCTCAAGGTGTCTGGCAACGAAGATCAGCTACGCAGTGCGATTTCGAACCTGGTCTATAACGCCGTGAATCATACGCCGGAAGGCACGCATATCACCGTACGCTGGCAGCGAGTGCCGCACGGTGCCGAATTTAGCGTTGAAGATAACGGACCGGGCATTGCACCGGAGCATATTCCGCGCCTGACCGAGCGTTTTTATCGCGTTGATAAAGCGCGTTCCCGGCAAACCGGCGGTAGCGGATTAGGGTTAGCGATCGTGAAACATGCTGTGAATCATCACGAAAGTCGCCTGAATATTGAGAGTACAGTAGGAAAAGGAACACGTTTCAGTTTTGTTATCCCGGAACGTTTAATTGCCAAAAACAGCGATTAATCCGCCTTTGTCATCTTTTATTGCCATAAGCCAGTCGATGCTGGCTTATTTTCTTTGCAGTCAAAATACGGGCGTTAGATTTTACAACGGTTGGTGATTTTTTGTTCGCATGATTAGCCATGTCTTTTTCACGGAAATAGTGTTTTATACTGGTTGGTGATTTCTTATCGCTATATACCTCTGGTTTTTAGATCCCTCCTTGCTTTAAAACGTTATAAGCGTTTAAATTACGCTTCAGGTGCTGTCATACTGACTGCATTAACGCGGTAAATCGAAAAACTATTCTTCGCCGCGCCTGGTTGGGAGTATTTCCCGCTAAAATTGTTTAAATATACCGCTGTATCATCCCAGGGATTGGCACAAAAATTTAACGTTACAACACCACATCCACAGGCAGTATGATTTATGACCCATCAATTAAGATCGCGCGATATCATCGCTCTGGGCTTTATGACATTTGCGTTGTTCGTCGGCGCAGGTAACATTATTTTCCCTCCAATGGTCGGCTTACAGGCAGGCGAACACGTCTGGACTGCGGCATTCGGCTTCCTCATTACTGCCGTTGGCCTGCCGGTATTAACGGTAGTGGCGCTGGCAAAAGTTGGCGGCGGTGTTGACAGCCTCAGCACGCCAATCGGTAAAGTCGCTGGCGTACTGCTGGCAACGGTTTGTTACCTGGCGGTGGGGCCGCTTTTCGCTACGCCGCGTACAGCTACCGTTTCCTTTGAAGTGGGGATTGCGCCGCTGACGGGTGATTCCGCGCTGCCGCTGTTTATCTACAGCCTGGTCTATTTCGCTATCGTTATTCTGGTTTCGCTCTATCCGGGCAAGCTGCTGGATACCGTGGGCAACTTCCTTGCGCCGCTGAAATTATCGCGCTGGTCATCCTGTCTGTTGCCGCTATTGTCTGGCCGGCGGGTTCTATCAGCACGGCGACTGAGGCTTATCAAACGCTGCGTTTTCTAACGGCTTCGTTAACGGCTATCTGACCATGGATACGCTGGGCGCAATGGTGTTTGGTATCGTTATTGTTAACGCGGCGCGTTCTCGTGGCGTTACCGAAGCGCGTCTGCTGACCCGTTATACCGTCTGGGCTGGCCTGATGGCGGGTGTTGGTCTGACTCTGCTGTACCTGGCGCTGTTCCGTCTGGGGTCAGACAGCGCGTCGCTGGTCGATCAGTCTGCAAACGGCGCTGCTATTCTGCATGCTTACGTTCAGCACACCTTTGGCGGCGGCGGTAGCTTCCTGCTGGCGGCGTTAATCTTCATCGCCTGCCTGGTAACGGCAGTTGGCCTGACCTGTGCTTGTGCAGAATTCTTTGCCCAGTACGTACCGCTCTCTTATCGTACGCTGGTGTTTATCCTCGGCGGCTTCTCGATGGTGGTTTCTAACCTCGGCTTAAGCCAGCTGATCCAGATCTCCGTACCGGTGCTGACCGCTATTTATCCGCCGTGTATCGCACTGGTTGTATTAAGTTTTACACGCTCATGGTGGCATAATTCGTCCCGCGTGATTGCTCCGCCGATGTTTATCAGCCTGCTTTTTGGTATTCTCGACGGGATCAAAGCATCTGCATTCAGCGATATCTTACCGTCCTGGGCGCAGCGTTTACCGCTGGCCGAACAAGGTCTGGCGTGGTTAATGCCAACAGTGGTGATGGTGGTTCTGGCCATTATCTGGGATCGCGCGGCAGGTCGTCAGGTGACCTCCAGCGCTCACTAAATCACTGAACATTTGTTTTAACCACGGGGCTGCGATGCCCCGTGGTTTTTTATTGTGTTGATGGGTTAGGAATTGATGGAAAGTAAGAACAAGCTAAAGCGTGGGCTAAGTACCCGCCACATACGCTTTATGGCACTGGGTTCAGCAATTGGCACCGGGCTGTTTTACGGTTCGGCAGACGCCATCAAAATGGCCGGTCCGAGCGTGTTGTTGGCCTATATTATCGGTGGTATCGCGGCGTATATCATTATGCGTGCGCTGGGGGAAATGTCGGTACATAACCCGGCCGCCAGCTCTTTCTCGCGTTATGCGCAGGAAAACCTCGGCCCGCTGGCAGGTTACATTACCGGCTGGACCTACTGCTTTGAAATCCTTATTGTCGCCATCGCCGATGTGACCGCTTTTGGTATCTATATGGGTGTCTGGTTCCCGACGGTGCCGCACTGGATTTGGTACTGAGCGTGGTGCTGATCATTTGCGCCGTAAACCTGATGAGCGTGAAGGTATTCGGTGAGCTGGAATTCTGGTTCTCGTTCTTTAAAGTCGCCACCATCATCATCATGATTGTCGCCGGTTTCGGCATCATCATCTGGGGGATTGGCAACGGCGGGCAACCGACCGGTATTCATAACCTGTGGAGCAACGGCGGCTTCTTCAGTAACGGCTGGCTTGGCATGGTAATGTCGTTGCAAATGGTGATGTTTGCTTACGGTGGGATCGAAATTATCGGGATTACCGCCGGTGAAGCGAAAGATCCTGAGAAATCGATACCGCGTGCGATTAACTCCGTGCCGATGCGTATTCTGGTGTTCTACGTCGGTACGCTGTTCGTCATTATGTCTATCTACCCGTGGAATCAGGTTGGCACTGCCGGTAGCCCGTTCGTGCTGACGTTCCAGCATATGGCATTACCTTTGCCGCCAGCATTCTTAACTTTGTTGTGCTGACTGCTTCGCTGTCGGCAATTAACAGTGATGTATTTGGCGTAGGCCGTATGCTCCACGGTATGGCAGAGCAGGGCAGCGCACCGAAAATTTTCAGCAAAACGTCGCGTCGCGGTATTCCGTGGGTTACGGTGCTGGTGATGACTACCGCGCTGCTGTTTGCGGTGTATCTGAACTACATCATGCCGGAAAACGTCTTCCTGGTGATCGCTTCGCTGGCAACCTTCGCCACGGTGTGGGTGTGGATTATGATCCTGCTGTCGCAAATTGCCTTCCGTCGCCGTTTGCCGCCAGAAGACGTTAAGGCGCTGAAATTTAAAGTGCCGGGTGGGGTAGCAACGACCATCGGCGGGCTGATTTTCCTGCTCTTTATTATCGGGTTGATTGGTTATCACCCGGATACGCGTATCTCGCTGTATGTCGGTTTCGCGTGGATTGTTGTGCTGTTGATTGGCTGGATGTTTAAACGCCGCCACGATCGTCAGCTGGCTGAAAACCAGTAATCCTTGCGTTCTGTAAGCCGGTTCAGGAGGAAATCCTGATCCGGCTATTCCGAAAGTTATCCGCCCCCGTCCTCCTCCCCCAAATATCCTTCAGATGATGAGTGATCCTGCATTAGGCTATGGCAAGGTGATCAGATTTTCATCACAGGGGAATTATGATGTTAAATGCATGGCACCTGCCGGTGCCCCCATTTGTTAAACAAAGCAAAGATCAACTGCTCATTACACTGTGGCTGACGGGCGAAGACCCACCGCAGCGCATTATGCTGCGTACAGAACACGATAACGAAGAAATGTCAGTACCGATGCATAAGCAGCGCAGTCAGCCGCAGCCAGGCGTCACCGCATGGCGGGCGGCGATCGATCTCTCCAGCGGACAACCCCGGCGGCGTTATAGTTTCAAATTGCTTTGGCACGATCGCCAGCGTTGGTTTACACCGCAGGGCTTCAGCCGAATGCCGCCGGCACGACTGGAGCAGTTTGCCGTTGATGTACCGGATATCGGCCCACAATGGGCTGCGGATCAGATTTTTTATCAGATCTTCCCTGATCGTTTCGCCCGTAGTCTTCCTCGTGAAGCTGAACAGGATCATGTCTATTACCATCACGCAGCCGGACAAGAGATCATATTGCGTGACTGGGATGAACCGGTCACGGCGCAGGCGGGCGGATCAACGTTCTATGGCGGCGATCTGGACGGGATAAGCGAAAAACTGCCGTATCTGAAAAAACTTGGCGTGACGGCGCTGTATCTCAATCCGGTGTTTAAAGCTCCCAGCGTACATAAATACGATACCGAGGATTATCGCCATGTCGATCCGCAGTTTGGCGGTGATGGGGCGTTGCTGCGTTTGCGACACAATACGCAGCAGCTGGGAATGCGGCTGGTGCTGGACGGCGTGTTTAACCACAGTGGCGATTCCCATGCCTGGTTTGACAGGCATAATCGTGGTACGGGTGGTGCTTGTCACAACCCCGAATCGCCCTGGCGCGACTGGTACTCGTTTAGTGATGATGGCACGGCGCTCGACTGGCTTGGCTATGCCAGCTTGCCGAAGCTGGATTATCAGTCGGAAAGTCTGGTGAATGAAATTTATCGCGGGGAAGACAGTATTGTCCGCCACTGGCTGAAAGCGCCGTGGAATATGGACGGCTGGCGGCTGGATGTGGTGCATATGCTGGGGGAGGCGGGTGGGGCGCGCAATAATATGCAGCACGTTGCCGGGATCACCGAAGCGGCGAAAGAAACCCAGCCGGAAGCGTATATTGTCGGCGAACATTTTGGCGATGCACGGCAATGGTTACAGGCCGATGTGGAAGATGCCGCCATGAACTATCGTGCTTCACATTCCCGTTGTGGGGATTTCTTGCCAATTACCGATATCTCTTACGATCCGCAGCAAATTGATGCCCAAACCTGTATGGCCTGGATGGATAATTACCGCGCAGGCTTTCTCATCAACAACAATTACGTATGTTTAATCAGCTCGACAGCCACGATACTGCGCGATTTAAAACGCTGCTCGGTCGGGATATTGCGCGCCTGCCGCTGGCGGTGGTCTGGCTGTTCACCTGGCCTGGTGTACCGTGCATTTATTACGGTGATGAAGTAGGACTGGATGGCAAAAACGATCCGTTTTGCGTAAACCGTTCCCCTGGCAGGTGGAAAAGCAGGATACGGCGTTATTCGCGCTGTACCAGCGAATGATTGCGCTGCGTAAGAAAAGTCAGGCGCTACGTCATGGCGGCTGTCAGGTGCTGTATGCGGAAGATAACGTGGTGGTATTTGTCCGCGTGCTGAATCAGCAACGTGTACTGGTGGCAATCAACCGTGGCGAGGCCTGTGAAGTGGTGCTACCCGCGTCACCGTTTCTCAATGCCGTGCAATGGCAATGCAAAGAAGGGCATGGGCAACTGACTGACGGGATTCTGGCTTTGCCTGCCATTTCGGCTACGGTATGGATGAACTAACGTTTTATAACGCCTTGCGTGACGCCTGCGCCATCATCCGCGGATAAAACTGCCAGAAGCGGGTTTCGAGGGCGTCATAATGAGCGTCTAAATCGTACCAGGAGTCACGCAGGGCATCCAGACGTGGGCGGCGGCTTGCCATGCCGTTTAACACGTTCTGGATGAAATCCATATCGCGATAGCGCACCAGCCACTGCTCTGACCACAAGTAATTGTTCAGATTGATAAAACGTGGCGGTGAGTCCGGCAAAATCGTCATCACTTGCTCGCGGGCATAACAGACAAATTCCTGTAGCGGAAAGTCCGGCGACAGCTGCGACCAGTGGCGGGAAAGAAAGTGATCCCACATGACATCCAGCGTAATAGGCGCAACGCGGCGCGTTTCACTACGAAACCACTCCCGTGCTTCGCGGACTTCCGGCAGATTGTCAGTCAATACGTCGATACGTCGATGCATATGAATGCCAGCCACGACGTCGGGCGGAAAACTTTCTTCAGGATTTCCGCGTACGAAATCAGCCAGTAAATTGCCGGAAAGCGAGCTTTCAGCGAGATGGGCTAAATGCAGGTGAGCTAAAAAATTCATATACACTTCATCCTTCAAACTGCCTCTTCGTTGGCTGCCTTCACTCACCCCAGTCACTTACTTAATGTAAGCTCCTGGGGACTCATTCAGTTGCCATCTCGATGCATCTTGAATGATTTTGTGTATAGATTATGTCATCCATCAAGGAGGGTAAAGGTTGCAGGGAGAGCGCCCCGGCACTAGACTACCCGCCTCTTATTTTAGTCTGAGTCAGTGTCATGCGCGTTACCGATTTCTCCTTTGAATTGCCCGAATCCCTGATTGCCCACTATCCCATGCCTGAACGCAGTAGCTGTCGTTTACTGTCGCTGGACGGGCCGACGGGCGCGCTGACGCACGGTACTTTCACCGATTTACTCGATAAGCTCAACCCCGGCGATCTTCTGGTTTTTAATAATACCCGCGTGATCCCGGCGCGTCTGTTTGGGCGTAAAGCCAGCGGCGGCAAGATTGAAGTGCTGGTTGAGCGGATGCTCGACGACAAACGCATTCTTGCGCATATTCGCGCCTCGAAAGCGCCAAAACCTGGCGCAGAACTGCTGCTGGGCGATGACGAAAGTATTAACGCAACAATGACCGCGCGCCACGGCGCACTGTTTGAAGTCGAATTTAATGATGAACGCTCGGTGCTGGATATTCTCAACAGCATCGGCCATATGCCGCTGCCGCCGTATATCGACCGTCCGGACGAAGACGCTGACCGCGAACTTTATCAAACCGTTTATAGCGAAAAACCGGGCGCGGTTGCAGCCCCGACCGCAGGTCTGCATTTTGACGAGCCTTTGCTGGAAAAATTGCGCGCCAAAGGCGTGGAGATGGCGTTTGTGACGTTGCACGTTGGTGCGGGCACCTTCCAGCCGGTGCGCGTCGACACCATTGAAGATCACATCATGCACTCGGAATACGCTGAAGTACCGCAGGATGTGGTAGACGCGGTACTGGCGGCGAAAGCGCGCGGTAACCGGGTGATTGCGGTTGGCACCACTTCAGTACGTTCGCTGGAAAGCGCGGCTCAGGCAGCGAAAAACGATCTCATTGAACCGTTCTTCGACGATACCCAAATCTTTATCTATCCGGGCTTCCAGTACAAAGTGGTCGATGCGCTGGTGACGAACTTCCACTTGCCAGAGTCGACGCTGATTATGCTGGTTTCGGCCTTTGCCGGTTATCAACACACCATGAACGCCTATAAAGCAGCGGTAGAAGAGAAATATCGCTTTTTTAGTTACGGTGATGCGATGTTTATCACGTACAATCCGCAGGCAATTAATGAGCGCGTCGGGGAGTAATTCCGCGGCGCTGGTTTAAAACGTTGGACTGTTTTTCTGACGTAGTGGAGAAAAAATGAAATTTGAACTGGACACCACCGACGGTCGCGCACGCCGTGGCCGCCTGGTCTTTGATCGTGGCGTAGTGGAAACGCCTTGTTTTATGCCTGTTGGCACCTACGGCACCGTAAAAGGGATGACGCCGGAAGAAGTTGAAGCCACTGGCGCGCAAATTATCCTCGGCAACACCTTCCACCTGTGGCTGCGCCCGGGCCAGGAAATCATGAAACTGCACGGCGATCTGCACGATTTTATGCAGTGGAAGGGGCCGATCCTCACCGACTCCGGCGGCTTCCAGGTCTTCAGCCTTGGCGATATTCGTAAAATCACCGAACAGGGCGTGCACTTCCGTAACCCGATCAACGGCGATCCGATTTTCCTCGATCCTGAAAAATCAATGGAGATTCAGTACGATCTTGGTTCGGATATCGTCATGATCTTTGATGAGTGTACGCCGTATCCTGCTGACTGGGATTAACGCAAAACGCTCCATGGAGATGTCTCTTGCGTTGGGCGAAGCGTAGCGTGAGCGTTTTGACAGTCTCGGAAACAAAAATGCGCTGTTTGGTATCATTCAGGGCAGCGTTTACGAAGATTTACGTGATATTTCTGTTAAAGGTCTGGTAGATATCGGTTTTGATGGCTACGCTGTCGGCGGTCTGGCTGTGGGTGAGCCGAAAGCAGATATGCACCGCATTCTGGAGCATGTATGCCCGCAAATTCCGGCAGACAAACCGCGTTACCTGATGGGCGTTGGTAAACCAGAAGACCTGGTTGAAGGCGTACGTCGTGGTATCGATATGTTTGACTGCGTAATGCCAACCCGCAACGCCCGAAATGGTCATTTGTTCGTGACCGATGGCGTGGTGAAAATCCGCAATGCGAAGTATAAGAGCGATACTGGCCCACTCGATCCTGAGTGTGATTGCTACACCTGTCGCAATTATTCACGCGCTTACTTGCATCATCTTGACCGTTGCAACGAAATATTAGGCGCGCGACTCAACACCATTCATAACCTTCGTTACTACCAGCGTTTGATGGCGGGTTTACGCAAGGCTATTGAAGAGGGTAAATTAGAGAGCTTCGTAACTGATTTTTACCAGCGTCAGGGGCGAGAAGTACCACCTTTGAACGTTGATTAATATTAATAATGAGGGAAATTTAATGAGCTTTTTTATTTCTGATGCGGTAGCGGCAACGGGTGCACCGGCGCAAGGTAGCCCGATGTCTTTGATTTTGATGCTGGTGGTATTCGGTCTGATTTTCTATTTCATGATCCTGCGTCCACAGCAGAAGCGCACCAAAGAACACAAAAAGCTGATGGACTCCATTGCCAAAGGTGATGAAGTTCTGACGAACGGTGGCCTGGTTGGCCGCGTAACCAAAGTAGCGGAAAACGGCTACATTGCTATCGCGCTGAATGACACCACTGAAGTAGTTATTAAACGTGACTTCGTAGCTGCCGTCCTGCCGAAAGGCACCATGAAGCGCTGTAATTAAAATTTTTCCCTAAGGGAATTGCCGTGTTAAACCGTTATCCTTTGTGGAAGTACGTCATGCTGATCGTGGTGATTGTCATCGGTCTGCTGTATGCGCTTCCCAACCTGTTTGGTGAGGATCCGGCTGTTCAGATCACTGGTGCGCGCGGAGTCGCCGCCAGTGAGCAAACGCTGATCCAGGTCCAGAAAACGTTACAAGAAGAAAAAATAACTGCTAAGTCTGTGGCACTGGAAGAGGGCGCTATTCTTGCGCGCTTCGACTCCACTGACACCCAGCTGCGCGCTCGTGAAGCATTAATGGGCGTTATGGGTGACAAATACGTCGTGGCGCTTAACCTTGCCCCGGCAACGCCGCGCTGGCTGGCAGCTATTCACGCTGAGCCGATGAAGCTCGGCCTTGACCTGCGTGGCGGCGTTCACTTCCTGATGGAAGTGGATATGGACACCGCGCTTGGCAAACTCCAGGAACAAAATATCGATAGCCTGCGCAGCGATCTGCGTGAAAAGGGCATCCCGTATACCACCGTTCGTAAAGAAAACAACTACGGCCTGAGCATTACTTTCCGCGATGCTAAAGCTCGTGATGAAGCCATTGCGTATCTGAGCAAGCGCCATCCGGACCTGGTGATTAGTAGCCAGGGCAGCAACCAGCTGCGTGCGGTAATGAGCGATGCTCGTCTGAGTGAAGCGCGTGAATATGCGGTGCAGCAGAACATCAATATCCTGCGTAACCGTGTAAACCAACTTGGCGTGGCGGAGCCGGTGGTTCAGCGTCAGGGTGCTGACCGTATCGTTGTTGAACTGCCAGGTATTCAGGACACTGCGCGTGCGAAAGAGATTCTGGGTGCGACGGCAACGCTGGAATTCCGTCTGGTAAACACCAACGTTGACCAGGCCGCTGCGGCATCCGGTCGCGTACCGGGCGACTCTGAAGTGAAACAGACCCGCGAAGGTCAGCCAGTTGTGCTGTACAAACGCGTAATTCTGACCGGTGACCATATCACCGACTCCACTTCCAGCCAGGACGAATACAACCAACCGCAGGTTAACATCTCGCTCGATAGCGCTGGTGGTAACATCATGTCTAACTTCACTAAGGACAACATCGGCAAACCGATGGCAACCCTGTTTGTGGAGTACAAAGACAGCGGTAAGAAAGATGCAAATGGTCGTGCGGTTCTGGTGAAACAGGAAGAGGTGATTAACATCGCCAACATCCAGTCTCGTCTGGGTAACAGCTTCCGTATCACCGGCATCAACAACCCGAACGAAGCCCGTCAGCTGTCACTGCTGCTGCGTGCCGGTGCGTTGATCGCGCCGATTCAGATTGTTGAAGAACGTACCATTGGCCCAACCCTGGGTATGCAGAACATTGAACAGGGGCTGGAGGCTTGCCTTGCCGGTCTGCTGGTTTCTATTCTGTTCATGATCATCTTCTATAAGAAGTTTGGTCTGATTGCGACCAGTGCTCTGATTGCCAACTTGATCTTAATCGTCGGCATTATGTCGCTGTTGCCAGGCGCAACGCTGAGTATGCCAGGTATCGCGGGTATCGTCTTAACCCTTGCGGTGGCGGTCGATGCGAACGTACTGATCAACGAACGTATTAAAGAAGAGTTGAGCAACGGACGTACTGTTCAACAGGCAATTGATGAAGGTTATCGTGGCGCATTCAGTTCTATCTTCGATGCGAACATCACCACGCTGATTAAAGTCATCATCCTGTACGCAGTGGGTACCGGGGCAATTAAAGGGTTCGCGATTACTACCGGTATCGGTGTGGCGACGTCGATGTTTACCGCGATTGTCGGTACGCGTGCCATCGTAAACCTGCTATATGGCGGCAAGCGCGTCAAGAAGCTGTCAATCTGAGGAGTGCGATGTGGCACAGGAATATACTGTTGAACAACTAAACCACGGCCGTAAAGTCTATGACTTTATGCGCTGGGACTACTGGGCTTTCGGCATCTCTGGTCTGCTGTTAATCGCCGCTATCGTTATTATGGGCGTGCGCGGCTTTAACTGGGGGCTGGATTTCACCGGTGGTACGGTTATCGAAATTACGCTCGAAAAACCGGCTGAAATTGACGTAATGCGTGATGCATTGCAAAAAGCCGGTTTTGAAGAGCCAATGCTGCAAAACTTGGTAGCAGCCACGACATCATGGTCCGTATGCCGCCTGCTGAAGGCGAAACCGGCGGTCAGGTGCTGGGCAGCCAGGTTCTGAAGGTGATTAACGAATCCACCAATCAGAATGCAGCAGTGAAGCGTATTGAGTTCGTCGGTCCGAGCGTGGGGGCAGACCTTGCGCAAACCGGTGCGATGGCGTTGATGGCGGCGCTGCTGTCTATCCTTGTGTACGTAGGTTTTCGCTTTGAGTGGCGACTGGCGGCAGGGGTTGTTATTGCGCTGGCGCACGACGTTATCATTACGCTGGGTATTTTGTCGTTATTCCATATCGAGATTGACCTGACCATTGTGGCATCGTTGATGTCGGTTATCGGTTACTCGCTTAACGACAGTATCGTGGTATCGGACCGTATTCGTGAAAACTTCCGCAAGATCCGTCGCGGTACGCCTTACGAAATCTTTAACGTGTCCTTGACCCAGACGCTGCACCGTACCTTGATCACATCCGGTACTACCTTGATGGTTATCCTGATGCTGTACCTCTTCGGTGGTCCGGTACTGGAAGGCTTCTCGCTGACCATGCTTATCGGTGTTTCCATCGGTACTGCATCTTCCATCTATGTGGCATCTGCGTTGGCTCTGAAACTGGGTATGAAGCGCGAACACATGTTGCAGCAGAAAGTGGAAAAAGAAGGGGCGGATCAGCCGTCAATTCTGCCGTAATCAAGTTCCCGTTGATGTTGAAAATCCCGGTCAGAAGATCGGGATTTTTTGATGTATGGAGATTGCGAAAATCCCCGCATCTTGGGAAACTGGGTGATGCTGCAACTTACTGATTTAGTGTATGATGGTGTTTTTGAGGTGCTCCAGTGGCTTCTGTTTCTATCAGCTGTCCTCCTGTTCAGCTACTGACGGGTGGTGCGTAACGGCAAAAGCACCGCCGGACATCAGCGCTATCTCTGCTCTCACTGCCGTAAAACATGGCAACTGCAGTTCACTTACACCGCTTCTCAACCCGGT
>ENA-OQIG01000384-OQIG01000384.1-human-gut-metagenome-genome-assembly--contig:-NODE-384-length-25889-cov-2.163652_pt1 | contig 25889 bp, 22 predicted proteins | sample MGYA00242576_ERZ504741 | MGnify/ENA primary metagenome ERZ504741 (study PRJEB26092, sample SAMD00036436) | human gut metagenome | host: Homo sapiens | study: EMG produced TPA metagenomics assembly of... | reverse complement strand
TTCTTATTGATTGGTTATCTCTCTTTTGTTGTTTCTTTAATGTAAGCAGTCAATTTTCGCCAGTATCGGAGAAGTTTAATGCTGATTATATTTCTTCTTCTGGTATTATCTTCATGGAAATTGACATCTAGCTGCCAATGTAGATTATTCTCAATTTCCCAGTGTTCTCTACTATTTTTAAGTATCTTCTGCGCATCAGGTTCCAAGGAAGATATAAAACATCTTTTTTCCACTGTAGTGCCTTTGTTTGTATTTCTGGTATTCTCTATATATCCGAAAGACTGTATATTTTTCCACTTCTTTCTAATATCTGCTCCCAGAAAACCAGGATCGTTGCAGCAATAGCAGATTCTCGACTCATTCCTGCCATGTCCTTCTTCATGCGTCTCATATTTGTCAAATCGTACTGTTGTACCTTTTGATACAATACTTTCTGTTACTGACAGTACTATTTCCTTTAATTTCGGTTGATTATCTTTCACTATAAAAATGTAGTCACCTTCTCCCTTTATGACTTTCTCTGCAATTGTACGCTGGCATCCTAAAGCGTCAATTGTAATAATACAATCTTTTATACACAACATATCTAATAATTCAGGAATGACAACTATCTCATTTTCCTTTTCTTGTGTGCATAACTGTCCAAGGGAGATTCCCAGTTCTGTTGCAAATGCACTAATAACATGCAATTTGTATTTTCCCGTATTCGAATCAGGAAGTACTCCTTGTTTACGACGACGCTTGTCCTCTTCGGATTCATAGGCTCCTCGTATGGTTTTACCATCAATGGCTATATGACCCGAATAACATTTGAGAATGCTTTGGACCCATTGTCTATAAGATTCTTCAAATTTTAAAGGATCTAATGCCGAGAAAAAGCGATTAAATGTATCATGAGAAGGGATGCCATTAAAATTGGAAAGCTTGGCTGCAAAAAAAGATTCTTTACTTTTACCAAAGTCTTCTATTGAATTCCAAGTATCAGCGCCACATATAACAGCAGAAATGGCAATAAGAACAATGGTACTGGCCTGATGCTTTTTACAACGCTCTATCCGGTTATCTATCAATATTAATGAATCAGCAAATTCATGTAGGTTGCTGATCTCAATCCTTCTTTTAGTTTCTTGCTTCATTTTAATTGTGATTTATAATCACGTAAATGTACTTAAATAATATTGTAAATGAAAGATAAATATCTTATTAATAAGATGAAAAGACGATATTCATGTAAGATAAATGTATAAAAGATAAAAGAAAAAGTATAATGCGTTTTCCCTGGGACGTGACATCTTTATTCGTTTTAATGGGGTAGAAGCCGGTTTTTATATTTGGGTGAATGGTAAAAAGGTCGGCTATTCGGAGGACAGCTACCTGCCTGCCGAATTTAATCTGACTCCTTATCTGAAAGCTGGAAAGAATGTTCTTGCTGTCGAGGTGTATCGCTTTACAGATGGTAGCTTTCTGGAGTGTCAGGATTTCTGGCGTTTCAGCGGTATATTCAGAGATGTATTTCTGTGGTCGGCTCCTAAAACGCAAATCAGAGACTTCTTCTTCCGTACGGATTTAGACAAGGAGTATAAAAATGCATCCGTCTCTCTGGATATAGATATTACAGGTAAAAGAAGTAATAACGAGATTCAAGTGAAGGTGACGGATCAGAATGGTAAAGAGATTGCTACCCAAAATGCGCGTGCTGTAACGGGAACGAATAAACTTCAGTTTGAGGTTGTGAATCCTTTGAAATGGACGGCAGAAACGCCCAACCTTTATAATCTCACTATTCTTTTGAAGCAAAAAGGGAAAACTGTAGATATTCGTAGTGTCAAGGTCGGTTTTCGTAAGATTGAACTAGCGCAAGATGGTCGGCTGTTGATTAATGGAAAATCAACTTTGTTTAAGGGAGTTGACAGACACGACCATAGTTCGGAGAATGGTCGTACGGTATCTAAAGAAGAAATGGAAAAAGATGTGCAGTTGATGAAGTCATTGAATATTAATGCTGTACGTACTTCTCATTATCCTAATAATCCTTATTTCTATGATTTATGTGACAGATATGGTATATATGTTCTTTCCGAAGCCAATGTAGAATGCCATGGTCTTATGGCATTGTCCTCTGAACCTTCATGGGTGAAAGCATTTACGGAACGCAGTGAGAATATGGTGCGACGCTATAAAAATCATGCTTCTATAGTCATGTGGTCGTTGGGCAACGAATCCGGTAATGGCATTAACTTTAAATCTGCTGCAGAGGCTGTTAAGAAGCTCGATGATACCCGTCCTACTCACTATGAAGGTAATAGCTCTTATTGCGATGTAACCAGTTCTATGTACCCCGATGTGCAATGGCTGGAAAGCGTAGGAAGGAGCGTTTACAGAAATTCCAGAATGGAGAAACGGTCAAACCTCATGTGGTTTGTGAATATGCTCATGCGATGGGTAATTCAATCGGGAATTTCAAAGAATATTGGGAAACTTATGAGCGCTATCCTGCACTTGTCGGTGGCTTTATCTGGGACTGGGTAGATCAAAGTATTAAGATGCCTGCTCCGGATGGTTCCGGTTATTATATGGCCTTCGGAGGAGATTTTGGAGATACACCGAATGACGGTAATTTTTGCACGAATGGCGTAATCTTTTCCGATCGTACATATCTGCTAAGGCATACGAGGTGAAAAAAATACATCAGCTGTATGGGTTGAGGCTATGGGAAATGGGACGTATAAACTGACTAATAAGAGATTTCATGCAGGGTTGGATGACTTATATGGAAGGTATGAGATTGAAGAGGATGGAAAAGTTGTATTCTCGGCTAATCTGGAAGAATTGTCTTGAACGCACAGGACAGTAAGGTCATTACTATAGCTGATAATCAGATCAATAAAATTCCGGGAGCCGAATACTTTATAAAGTTCCGCTTCTGTCAAAAGCAAGATACTGAATGGGAAAAGGCTGGATATGAGGTAGCATCAGAGCAATTCAAACTTTCTGATAGTGCGAAGCCTGTATTTAAAGCAGGAGAAGGTAGTATTGATCTGATAGAGACTGATGATGCATATCTGGTAAAAGGCTCGCAGTTTGAAGCGTCTTTTTCAAAGCAGCAGGGAACGATCTCTTCTTATACATTAAATGAATTGCCCATGATTAGTAAAGGGTTGGAATTGAATGCTTTCCGTGCTCCTACTGATAATGATAAGCAAGTGATGGTGACTGGTATCAGAAAGGCTTGTATCAGATGACTCTTGAACCTGGACATTGGAATGTGCGGAAAGAAGATAATAAGGTAACTCTGCAGATAGAGAATCTATATCGGGGAAAAACGGGTTTTGATTATCGAACTAATATAGAATATACGGTGGCTGCCGATGGTTCTATTTTGGTTAATAGCACTATTATTCCTTCAACAAAAGGTGTAATTACTTCCCGTATTGGTATCGTATGGAACTTCCGGAAGGCTTTGAACGCATGCGTTGGTATGGTCGCGGACCGTTGGAAAACTATGTTGACCGAAAAGATGCCACTTACGTAGGCGTGTATGATGAGTTAGTATCTGATCAATGGGTGAACTATGTCAGAGCACAGGAAATGGGTAATCGCGAGGATCTGCGTTGGATTTCAATAACCAATCCTGATGGAATAGGCTTTGTCTTTATTGCAGGTGATAAGATGTCTGCTTCTGCTTTGCATGCAACAGCGCAGGATATGGTTGACCCTGCCAATCATCGTAGGTTGCTTCATAAGTATGAAGTACCGATGCGTAAAGAAACTGTTCTTTGTCTGGATGCTAATCAGCGTCCGCTTGGTAATGCCAGTTGTGGTCCTGGCCCGATGCAAAAGTATGAACTTCGTTCCCAGCCTACTGTTTTCAGTTTTATCATACTACCTTTGGAGAGAAGTTATTCGACAGAAGAACTTATAAAGAAGGCACGCGTACAGATGCCCGTATGTATGCCTGTATTGATAGAAAGAGATAACAATGGTTATTTGAATTTAAAGACTAATACTCCCGGAGCTACTGTTCATTATAGTCTGAATGGCGGAGAAGAGAAGATATATACTGAACCTTTCGAATTTATTTCTGGTGGTCATGTGGAAGCATATGCCGTTTCAGAACAATTAGGAAAAAGTGCGAGAACTTCAGCTGAATTTCCGATATATGTGGATCGTTCACTGTGGAAAATTGTATCAGTTAGTAGTGAGAATGGGGGTGAAGAGGCCCGTAACGCAATCGATGGTGATCTGAATACTATCTGGCATAGTCGGTGGAATGATCCTGTGGCTAAACATCCCCACGAAATAGTAGTGGATATGTCTTCATCACTTGAGATTGATAAGTTTATTTATCAACCTCGTAACTCTGAGAACGGACGTATCAAGGACTATGAGCTCTATTTCAGTAAAGATGGAAAGAACTGGGAAAACAAGACTAAAGGTCGTTTTGAAAATTCATCTTCTGCACAGTTTGTAACATTGGAGAAACCAATTGTGGCACGTTACTTTAAATTGATTGCTTTATCTGAAATTTATGGTCGGGATTGGGCTTCGGCAGCAGAATTAAATGTCAATGCAGTCCGTAATTTATCGGGTGCATCTGAAGAGAGACAGAAGGTTGTATATGCGGATAGTGATGCTGATGGAAGTATGAAATTGGCTGCGGATGGTGATATTAATACATTCTGGCATACGGTACATAACCAGTTCTATCTGGCTCCTTATCCTCATGAGATACAGATTGCATTAGCTAAAGAAACTACAGTAAAAGGTCTTAAATATACACCTCGTCAGGATTCTTCGGAAGGTAGAATCGGTAAATATGAAGTGTATATCAGCCATGATGCAAGGAGTGGGGAAAAGCTGTGGCTTCTGGTACATTTGCCGATTCAAAGGAAGTACAGACAGTTGAATTTAATCCATGTAAAGCACGTTATGTAAAACTTCAGGCTCTGTCTGCTGTCATTAAAGAGGCTAAGATGGCTGCTGTGGCAGAGTTAGAGGTTCTCTTGGCTGAATAGGAAAAGCGATAAAGAGTGTTATGAAAAAGAGAGACTGCCTCATTTTTTGATTGGAGGCAGTCTCTTTTTTATGGGAGATATCTTGATTTCTACAGTATAGGCTTATTCGAGAACAGCTGAAAACCCACCATTTCTAGCCATTTTGACAGAAAGCTTTTGATTCTTATTCATTGCTGCCGATTTCATACGGTAATCCATTGCCTGATATCCTGCATTTATTCCATCCTCAAACGAGGTTACACGGTAGGTCCTGCCATCTTTCAGGAAGTCGAGATTTATTTCAAATTCTCTTTCATTTTCCTTATCATTAGTCATCCCACCAATAAACCATTTCTCTCCTTTACGCTTCGCAACGATTACATATTCACCTACTTTGGCTTCCAGAACAACTGTTTCATCCCATGTTACAGGTACTTGGGTAATGAAACGAGTGCAATCTTCATTGCGGTAATATAAGGTCGGATTGTCTGCCAACATTTGTAAACCGCTTTCGAATATGACAAATAAAGCCATTTGGTATGCACGGGTACCGATACTTGCAGAGTTAGGACGTTCGGAACGATAGATATTCGGTTGCATACTGATCATAGCTCCAGGAGTGTAATCCATAGGGCCTACCGCATTTCTCATGAAAGGCAAGTAGATGCTATTCTCCGGCTTACAGCTCCCATTTGTTCCATACCTCTGACCCCTTCATAGGATAATACATTGGGATACTTGTATTCCAGTCCGGCCGGCTTGAATGATCCATGGAAGTCAACAAATAAATGATGTCTGGCTGCTTCTTGGGCTACTCGTTCGTAGTAGTTAACCATCCATTGATCGCTGCGGTCCATGAAGTCTATTTTTACTCCCTTTATTCCCCATTCATTGAATGTTTTGAAAAGGTCAAAATTCTTTTCTACTGTTAACCAAGTCAGCCAAAGGACAATACCCACATTCTTTTCTTTTCCATAACGAATCAGCTCATGAAGGTCTACGTCCGGATTAGGAGTGTAAGGATCGCGTGTACTCTTGGCCCATCCTTCATCCATAATAATGTAAGGGATTCCGAACTTGGATGCGAAATCAATGAAGTATTTGTATGTTTCCAAATTACAACCAGCTTTAAAGGTTACATCTTGCCCATACGGGGTTGCTCCGTTCCACCATTCCCAACTTACTTGCCCTGGTTTTATCCATGACACATCTTCTAACTGATTCTTATCAGCCAGTTTATAGGTCATAGTGTTCTCAACTAATTGCTTGTCTTCCTTGGTAATGACAAAGTAGCGCCATGGAAAGTTCCTTTTTCCACTTGTTTTAGCGATATATTCCGCTTCTTTTTCGATTTTGAGGCTGCGGTCTCCGTCTTCACCAAATGCAAGGGGGACTTTTGGAAAAATGGAGGATATGCCATTGGTCCCGTTTCCTTTCAGAAACATGCAAGGATTAGTCCGACAGATCAGATTCACTGATTAGTATCTTATATGATTTACGTGTATCAATGAGAACTGGAAGTACGGACATTTTATCCGATGGTTTCCATGAGTGACTGGAAATGTGTGTGTACGGCTCTTCATAAGCTGTTTTGAACCCTCCCGGCTGTTGGAGATGTAATAAATAGTCTGTCGGGAACTGCAATGAAAGGTCTTCTCCCAATACTTCGATTTCTCCTTTTTGGCGGGTGATAAAACGATAGGCTATTCCATCGTTAAAAGCACGGAATTCTACTGAGTAGTTTCCTTTAAAATTGAGTAGAAGTTGGTTATATTCGTTATTGATCGTTGAAAATTTCAGTGGAACGACAGGGGTTAAGGTTTCTTTTATTTTGTTCTGTTTTTGTCCGGACAGTTTGGGATGTTCGCCCAATATTTTATCTTTTAGTTTAAGTTGGAGATAATTGTCTTTCAACAGAACTTCATCATTGCAGGCTACGTCATAGTAGATTTTGTCGGTGAGGCGGACGGATACTTTTATTTCTCCGTTCGGGAACTTAATTCTACATTCTTTTGTGCTTGTGCATGTAGCACTAATCCACAAATAAATAGGAATAATAAGAGTAACTTTCTCATTGTTTTAGATCATCAATATGTTATATTTATAATATGAGTTATTTCTTTATGAATTAAATTTGCCAAATATAAGTATTTTTAATCTAAGTAAGGCTGTTTATGAATAAAAAGTGACACTTATAGCGAAGTTGCTAACTAAGCTAAGTGTCACTTTTTATTTGGCAATAATTATTCTTTCTCCAATCAGATTGAGCATATAGTTTAAATGCTCCTTAGTATAGAATCAAACCATTGACTTGATATATTTCATTGAGTAGGGATATAATATTGCATTTTTACCATTGAATAGCTTGGTCTTGGTCTGGTATTAGAGTATTAATCTTTCGTTCCATGAGCAATGAACCGCTAGCTCTGTACGAAGTAGGAACATTGGATGAGGTTACGTCATCATAACTATATTCCATTCTTAATACATGATAACGATGCAATAGATAAGGCTGATTTGTATCCATTTCATCCCAAATCTCATAGGTAGGATTACCTATTATTTGGAAATTTATTGCCGGGTTGGTAGCTGTTATTGTCAGATTTACCTGTTTTTTTTGTTTCAGTTTTCTTCTATAGGTTTTTCGAACTTGACATTAATTTTGTAAGTTTCCCGGTCGATTGAGTTATCTTCCTTCGTTCCGACATAGAAAAATACTGTATTTTCATCAACGACGTGTGCTCTTCGATTATCAACTACTAATGGATCGTCATTAGAGCCAGCAAAATAAATATTCATTGCTGTTGCAGAATAATTGCCTGAGTAATCATTATATGGCAAAACATGGAGTAATGCTTTACGCCAGCCTTTCCGTTTATTGGTCACATATGAAGGATCTTCTTCAACGGTCAGAGGTAATACCCATTCTTTTGACAGGTTTAGTCCAGAAAACTTAAATTTGATAGGGAATAATTCCTTTCTTGTGCCTGCAGGCATATAGCAGGTAGGTGCTGTAAATTCATAGTTTTGCTCAGGTAATAATTCATACCATAAATCTTTTCTCAACTCATGGTAGTTGGCTAGATTTAGAGCAACCAGCGTGTCTGGGTCCACAGCAATACGAACATTCAAGTCTCTATCTAATGGGGTTGATCCGCTGACTAGCACCGGGAGATCATATACAACTTCTCCGTTAGGTTTGTATCGTACATAGATATCAGACACCTCTTCACTGCCTATAGGTGCTTTCAAGGAGATCATATGTGAATAAAGTTCGTCTTTCCATTCGTCATTACATGCACTAAAGAAAGATAGTGCAGCAAACATTGTAACTATATAAATTATTCTTCTTTTCATTTTTATCTTCTTTTTATATTAATCGAAAGTTTCCCAGCCAGGAGCTTGTGTCATCCGTCTATTCCACTGTAGCTCTCTTTCCAGAATAGGCCAGAAGTACATTTTACGTGAGAAGTTGGCTTGTAGATTCTCGACTCTTACACGTTCATAGAATCTTTCTTTAGTAGCTTCTGTCATTAATACATTGCAACCGTAGATCTGCTCCGATTCCTCGATAGCTACATTTTTCCAGCGTCTTAAATCGTGGTAGCGCTGGTTCTCTCCCATAAACTCAACTTGTCGTTCATGCATTAATTTTTTGCGGAATAATGTTTGGTCGTTATATACTTCCTGTTCATAATCTGGCATTCCGGCACGAATACGAACTCTTGAGACTGATTTACTCATTTCTTCCGTATTGCGTGAAACTACCATCGTTTCTCCTTGCCAGTTTGTTACCTCATAACTATTACCTGGAGTAAGTTCATTTAAAGCTTCTGCATACATCAAAAGAATATCGGCATAGCGAATTGCGACATCTACTTTATCATAGATCTTTCCATTATTTGTATTACAATCATTTGGATTGATGAATTTCATCATTCCAATTCCAGTTGGTATCCATTTATCAGATCCGTTTTTGCGTCCTTCTTTGTTGCCTCTGTAATACCATATTTGTTGGTTACGATATTCTGCATCTTTGGCACTGGCAAATGGCCAAAAAGCACCGCTAAATGCTACACTGGCATAAAAGCGCGGTTCTCGGTTGGCATATTCTTTCCATACATTCGGGCGAAGCTGCGGATATTTTCCTGCTTTGTATTCATCTTCGGTAACAAAACGTTTACTTGCGTCGCAAGTGTCCAAGAAATGTTGCAAATTAAAGCGTCACCATTTGCCATATCGTAAGCATCACATTGTTTAGCGGTTAAACCATGACGATTCTCTCCTCCTGCAAAGGTCGGCATTTGATTTCTGACGAGATAATTCACTTGATCTGCTAAAGAGTTATTACCACGAGTAAAGATTAATTCTTCATTTTCATTTGCATATAAATCTCCGTTAAAAATCGAACGATATGATTCAAACGGATCGATATTTGCCCACCCATCAGGAAAGTTTTTGGTAGAATATTTTGCGTTGTATGGAGGCTTAACTGTAGCTGGATAAGTATTGTCTCCTTTATCTTGATAGTCTGCGATATGTAACTCATAACGACCTAAATCAATTACATCTTTTGCTGCTGCAGCGGCTCTTGCCCATTTACTTTCATCATATGTTTGTGACATTAATATACGGCCTTGATCATCAACAAAGTCTGTAAACTTATCGGGATCATTTGGTAATGGATTATTGAGTGGACTAGCGGAGTATAATAAAACTTTTGCACGTACAGCTAGTGCTGCGCCCTTTGTTGCCCGCGCAATATTTTGTCTGTCTCGTCTGTCAGGCAGATCGTTAGCTGCAAGTATCATCTCTTTATCAATATAGTCTACTACTTCATCATATGTAGCTCTTGGACAGGACATGCCTATATATGTTTCATCAATACTGATTGTTTCATCAGGAATTAAGGGTACTGGACCATATCTTCTAAGTAGTAACCAATAGAAGTAAGCTCTTAAGAAACGGGCTTGTGCCTTTTTGTCTAAGATCTCTTCTTTTGTCAATTCTTCGTTAATATCTACATTATTGATCATGATGGAAGCTTGGCGTACACCTTCATAACAACGGATATAAGAGTCATTTACCCAACCGTTATCATATTGTCCAAATTTAAGAGCGTTGTAATTTACAGCACCATCGCTTTCATTAAAAATAATATCGTCCGAATAATTGGAGAGTGTAAATTTGATAAGTCCGTATTCTATATTCGAACCATTTAAAAGCCCATAGCATTTAGCTAACCATTCTTCAGTAAATTGTTTACTTTTGAAGATTTTTTCTTCACTTTGTCGGTCGTTGAAGAAACGTTCTACACTTAGATAGTCTGAACAGGAAGATAAACTAACTCCTAGTCCAATACTGAACGCAATGGCTAATAATATATGTTTCTTTTTCATGTCTTTGATATTAGATATTGATAGTTAATCCTAAAGTATATGATTTAGACAGTGGATATTTTTGTCCATTACTGCTACCTAATTCAGGATCCCAAAGTTTGAAACTGGAGAAGGTAACTAAATTGGTACCCATAAAATAAATACGGATGTTATTTAAATGCATTTTATTAACAAGACTTTTTGGTATTGTATATCCTATCTCTAAATTTTTCAAACGTAGGTAAGAACCATTACGCAACCAATAAGTGGAGGCGCGATAGTTATTGCTGTTTCCTCCATAGCTCAAACGAGGATATTTAGCATTTGGATCTTCATTTTCACCTAATATCCAACGGTTTGATTTTACTACATCAGTTAGAATGTTTCCCCAGTCTCCATTTTCAAATGGATATACAGTGGGACCATCAATGCAAAAAGTAGACTTTCCAGATCCTTGGAATAAAACATTAATGTCAATACCTTTCCATTGTCCGGAGAGACCGAAGCCATAAACTAAGTTTGGACGTGTTGTAGCTCCAATAGGAACTATATCATTATCATTTACATAACCATCACCGTTTACGTCTGCGTATTTGATATCACCTGGCATTACATCTCCCAAGATTGTTTGGGGCTATTGCGTATATCATCATAATCTTTAAATACGTCCAATGCGATAAGTCCACGGGTTTGATCAACTCGGAAACCTCTCTGGCTTTTGTATGGGTAGTTGCTATATTCTTCGTCATATTCCAAAATTTCGCTTTTGCTATAGGTGAAGTTGCCACGTAAAGTGAGGTTCACTCTCCGATACGTTGTTTGAATCCGAAATTTCCATCAATCTTGTATAAAACAGAGCCAATATTGGTAGATATCTCATAGCTCCGTTCAGACCAACAGAAATGGGAATGAAATTACGTTGTTGGTAAATACCGTCACGTTGTTCGTGGAAATAGTCAATTGTCCCAGTGAACTTATCGTCCCATAAAGAGAAGTCGATACCAATATCATGTTTAGTTGCTATTTCCCATGTTACGGCTGTAGTAGCGTAATGTGTGTAGCTTAAACCTGTAAATTCATATTTTTGTCCGATGTCCGCATAATTAAATCCCCCACTGGCACCGAAGGTAGATAAATAGGGGAAACGCTGGTCATTGTCTCCTACGACGTCATTGCCGACTTTGCCATATGAATAACGGAGTTTGAACATATTCATCCATTTCAAATGTTTTTTGATGATAGGTTCTTCTGCAATATTCCATGCTGCAGAATAAGCTGGGAAAAAGCCATACTGATGTCCCGGTGCAAAGTTTTCGGAACCGTTATACCCAAAGTTGAAATCGAAGAAATAACGGTATTTCCATCCATAGGTGAAGCGTCCAGCAAGTCCTTGATGGCGTTTATCAATACCTTGCATAATATCATTTCCATTCTGAGAGGTATCTATCGTTTTGTCTTGAGAATATTTAAATACTGCTCCAACAATGTGGTCTCCAAAGGTACGGTCATAATGCAGTTCGGCTTCTAGATATTCCTTACGATTTCCGTTAGAAGATGATTCTTGTGTCATTAGTTGTTCGTCTTTGATTTTTTTCATTGACTAAACTTCCATCAGAAGCACGATTTTGTTCTGCTCTCCACATTTCAGGGAATTTTTTACGGTTTATCCACTGATAGTTGTTTGTGTCAAATCCGTAACGGCCAATAAATTTTAATCCTTTTGTAATAAAGTTGAGGCTTTGTTCTAAAGTAGCATTGGCTTGCAACTTATTGTTCCATGTTTCTTGATAACCGGTTTGTGTAGCGGCTACCCACGGATTGAGTTGATCATTCTCCGAACCGTAGGCAGGAACGTATCCGTTGGAATACATCACAGGAACTGAGATAGGATTGTTGCGCATGGCTGATGCCCAAATGTTTCCTGCCATTCCTGGTTCGTTTTTTTATCTTAGTGAACCTGCGCTCCTACTTTCAATAAGGTGGACTTTGTGATATCCATATCTACGTTGAGACGGTAATTCCAACGTCTGTAATTTGCATTGGTGTTATAGTCTTTTAATCCTTCGTCCACTTTATACATACCTCCTTCGTCTACGTAACTAACAGATACATAATAACGGGCAAGCGAGCCACCACCGTTCAGATTTAAAGTTGCTCGATAAGTTGGTGCCCCTTTTTTTAAGAGTACATCCATCCAATCTACATTGGGGTATAAGTCTTTGTCCAATCCGTTGCGGAGTATGTATAGCTTTTCATCAGAGAAGAATGCTTCCTTATTACGAGTAGTACGTGCTTCATTCATTAAGTTGGCATAGGTATAGCCATCAACAAGTTCGGGGGTATATGTACGTGTGTTGTAAGTAGTTTCAACCTTTGCATCGATTTGAACCTTACCTGATTTACCACGTTTAGTAGTAATCAATACAACCCCATTTGCTCCACGTGAACCGTATATTGCTGTTGCAGAGGCATCTTTTAATACAGTAAATGATTCAATATCTTCAATATTGATCTCATTCATGTCTCTTTCGAATCCATCAATTAATACTAGTGCACCCGAACCTGCACCAAAAGTAGAAATTCCACGAATCCAAAATTCAGATATATTATTGCCTGGCTGTCCAGATGTTTGGCGTGCCATTATACCTGCTACATTACCAGCCAACGCATTTGTAATGCTTGAAGTGGAAGTTCTCAGTGTATTTACATCTACTGTAGTAGCCGCTCCAGTCATTGTAATTTTTTTCTGTGCGCCTGTTCCTGTGATAACAACCTCGTCGATAGCAGTTGCTTTTGCTTCTTGCATAATGACATTGATGCTCTTTTGTTCTTTAACAAGTATTTCTTGTTTATCAAATCCTATAAAAGTGAATACTAACCATTGATAAGGTTCAACCTTTATTTTAAACTTACCGTTTATATCTGTAATAGCACCTAGTCCGGGTATGTCTTTTACGGAAACGTTTACTCCGACAAGTGGCTCTTTATTCTGATCCAGAACAATGCCGCTGATTTCTATTTTTTCTTGTTGTTGTTTTTCTGTATGTGCGTATGTGTTAAGCACACAGCTAATTAGAAAAAACAAACTTAAAATATATTTTTTCATTCGAAATGTGTTTTTATAGTTTATTCTACAGAAATTGTGCGAATTTCGATGGTTTTCTCTATCTGCTATATAGAATGTTTGTGTTTCTTCATCATAAGCGATCCCACAAGGACTGTCGAAACGTGCTTCTGTGCGTAGCTCGCCGTCTATGTATCCGTTTACTCGTCCATCAGAAGATACACTACCTCTGCCGGCATAAGTCGAGATGATACCGTCAGGAGTTATTTTACGGATGCAATGTCCGTTTCTATCACAAAGATAAAAATCGTAAATATCTGATTTACCAGCTTCTATGTAATCCTTGTTTTTTACAAATGTTGCCTTGATAAGGCCATACGAAACGCCCTGATGTACCGGGAGAGTCTACCCAATCACTGGCTCCTTCAGAACCGGCAAACATTGTTGGCTTTTGGAATTCTTTTGTTTCTGGATTGAACATGGATTTATAAAGGCAATTTGCTCCTGTAATATACATATATTTACCTTCAGGGTGTACTGTTAGGTAGGCATGTTCATTCCTGCTTTCATATGTTGGGAATACTTCTTTTGCTACCATTCCTTGTGTTGTCGGGTCAAAAACGGCTTTGTCAATAGTTCCCTGCCAATAAACGGTATAATATAGAGTTTTTGTCAAAGGTTGATAAGCGCAACTATATCCAGTACGATCATAAACATAAGGTCTTGCTCTTCGGAAGTCTTCAGAGCGTAGCAGGTAGGCAATCTCTCTTCGGTCTTTGTTACTTTGTCCGTGGTCGTCTGATACAAATAAAGTGTCTCCAGTCGCATCGAAACACATGTAGTACATACCTCCAAACAATCCTTGCCCTTCAGTCATAAGTGTGGATACTTCTTGAGTTTCCAGATTGATTCTCCGGATAGGTCCTTTAAAACCATTAACGATCAAGCATTTTTGTATTCCGAATGTATCCATTAACAACCATTCTGCATTTCCGAACCTTGCGTTTTCAAAATCTCCATCTACATCAGAAGAATTGCCTTGTTCATCTTCGTTTCCTACTAATGTACCTACTGAAGTTTGAGATACATATTGGAAACGTCTCTCAAATTCATATTCTATGGGTGAAGACGTCCCATCAGCACTTTCGATAGATATTTTTATATTTCCATCAAAAGCTTTTGGGGGTATCATACAATAAATTTCATTATTGTTACAGCCAATTGTAGTGGTAGTTCGCCCTCCTACAGTAATATAAATTTTTGATGGGTCGTTTCCGAAGTTCTCACCGTAGATATGGAGCTGAGTACGGAGACTTCCCTGACTTGGAGAGAAATCTGTAAAAACAACAGGTTTAGACGGATCATATCCGCTAGAACTGATTTTGTCGTCTTGGCAACTACTAATACATGCCATCAGATACAGTAGCAATACCCCGCACCAATGGGGATATTGCTTTTTCATGTGCTCTTTTTTTCATAAAACTTTTTTTTAGGTTTCCAAACAAAGTATAGTGCTTTTTTATTAGTCTTATTTCAATACCTTTCCACTAGATTTCCACTGGCTTGACGTATGCTTGATTCTGTTATAATTTTAATCACTGCCATGTCTTTATTCTCAGTGTTGTATTTTCCGGTTTTCTTTGTTAGCTTTACAGTCACTTTATCACCATTTCGCTCTGCGACAAATTGTAGCAGGCTATAGTCCCCTTTTTTGTAAGACCAACCATCTCCCGCATCCCAATACATATTTCCGGAAGCTTTGCCCTGTTCGTCCAGACACACTAGTAATGTCAGAGGATCTAATGAATTTTCTGTAGTGTTCTGAATTATTTTTCCAGTCGGATGATAGCTCCCCCACGAATCTTCATTTTTGCCTGATATTTATCATTCTGATCTCCTTCTACAAGTGACAGTTCTTTCCAGATCCCTTTCGGAAGTGCCGGTTGATTAGCAAATGCTGGAATGATAAGTAAATTATCACCGACAAGGAAAGCTTCTTCCTCTGCTCTCAGTGACAAGTCTTTAGGTCGGAGAAGAAGACAGGACGCATAATAGGCATGCCATTAGTTGAGGCTTCGTGTAAGAGTGTATAAAAGTAGGGTAGTAGTATATATCTACGTTCCAAAGCGATGCGTGAGGCATCTTCTACTTTTTGTCCAAATACCCATGGTTCCTTGTTGTTTGTTCCGGCGCAAGCATGACCACGTGCGAAAGGATAAAAGGCACCGAAACCAATCCAGTTGCCGAATAAGTCAGCATCAGCATTGAATAAGAAACCGCCTATATCTGCACCACTAAACGGTTGACCGGATAATCCCAATGTTAATGACATGGGAACTGACATTTTTAGATGATCCAGCAAGAACCGTTGTCGCCAGTCCATGTAGCGGCATAACGTTGTCCCCCAAGGAAGTTGGAACGTGTCAGAATGAAAGGACGTTTTTCTGGACGAGCATCCAGTATACCTTCCCTGGATGCTTTAACCATCAGGAAGCCATATACATTATGATACTGAAGATGTGTACCTGCCGGAAGCTTTCCTCCTCCACGATGCAGGTTGTCTTCCGGCATTGTTTTGTTGGGCGTATCATTGATCTGGGGTTCGTTAACATCATTCCATACGCCATCTACTCCTTGTGCTAGAAAATCTTTATATAAGTTTCTCCACCATTTGTTTACTTTAGGAGAAGTAAAATCAGGGAATGCTGCTGCTCCCGGCCATGCATCACCGTGGAAGTTCTTACCGTCTGCTGTTTTCACCCAAACGTCATTTTCTGTTCCCGATTATATACGAAATAGTTAGGGTCAACTTTTGCTCCCGGGTCAATCATCCATGCAGAATGGAATCCACGTATGTGCAAATCACGGTTCACCGCTTTAGGATTCGGAAAACTTTTCGGATTAAAGGTAAAGATGCGGTATCCGTCCATATAATCAATGTCCATCCAGATAACATCACATGGTATTCTTTTTAGTCTGAAGTATCTGCTATTTCAATGACACGGCTGTCGGGAGAATATGAGAACCGGCATTGCTGATAACCTAGTGCCCAGCGAGGAATCATTGGCATTGTGCCGGTCAGTTCGGATAGTCCGCGAATGACTGCTTGTGGAGATTCCCTGTCAATGATGAATACCCGAAAGGGTATTCCTTCACTTTTTAATTCGATTTTTTCGTCTGTACTGCTTAGTTCTGCTTTCCAAGTAGTATCGAATAAAATTCCAAAAGCTGTTCCGTCCTTTCGCACTCCCATCATCCAAGGATGTGATTGATACAGACGAGTACCTTTGTCTACACCATAAGCTCCTGAGTCTGTATTCCATAATTTGATGGTCTTTCCATTTCTCAGAAGTGAACCGGTCACTTCACCACCGCCATAGATGCTTGTACCTTCCGGCACTGTTAATGATGCGTTTGCTTTACCATCCGTGAGTGAGAACTCGGGAACAAGTACCCAGTCGGCAGGAAGTGCTCCTTGTTCGCGTGGTTCTTTTTCTATTGCAAAAGAAGGTATCTTTTGAGCGTCGAAGCCTTCCGGGATGAATTTTGCGATTCCGTCCCCAACCATGACGCTATGTGTAATTTTTACCTTGTGTGTTGAGGCGTTCGCCAATAAAGGTAAGGTTGCGAGCAAGTAAATTGCTACAGTTTTGATACAAATATATTTCATGTTACTTATTGATTATGCAATCTATAGTGTATATTGAATATTTTTTTGTGCTTTAATATCTCTAGAGGAGAAGCCAAGCATTATATTGTAAATACCCGGATCAGTGACGAACTGAGTTCTGTTGACATCAAAATACATAAATGATTCTTTAGGTAATGTCATCTTGACAGTTGTGGATTCTCCGGCTTTCAGGAATATCTTTTCAAATTTTCTCAGTTCTTTTTGGGGACGTTCTACTGGGCTGTTTTCTGCTTTGCCACATAGGCTTGTATGACTTGTGCACCATCTCTTTTTCCTGTGTTGGCAAGACGGCAGGTTACTTCTACTGTTCCATCAGCATTTGGCTTTGAGACTACTATATTAGATAGCTTAAAGGTGGTATAAGACAATCCGTAGCCAAAAGGATATTGTACTTCACGTTTCAATTTGTCATAGCCGCGATAGCCGATGAATATTCCTTCCGTATATGCTACATGTTTGTCTTTATCCGGGTCATGATAGCTGTTGTAAGCGGGGCTGTCTTCCCATTTCTTTTCAAAAGTCATAGGTAATTTTCCTGATGGGTTAACTTTACCGAATAAAGCTTCGCCGATAGCTGTTCCCGCTTCCTGACCTCCATAAAATCCCCAAATAAGCCCCTTCAAAGACGGTTCCCATTTTTGCATTTCAATATTACCTCCGGCATTTACAATACCGATAACAGGCTTTTTACATCCGGATAAGCTGGCCAGCATTTTTTTATCTACTTCGGGCAGTTCGAATGTGCGGTCGCTTGCTTCTCCTTCTGTATCGGAACTATGACCGAAGCAGGCAATCACTAAATCTGCTTTGTTCAGGTAATCGGCAAACTTATTCTGAGTCTCGTTCTTACGTTTCCATAAAAAGCAGATACCTGCTCCACCACCCTGCTGATAGTATTCTACACGTACATGATATTTTTCACCGGCTTTTAGTGTCTTGGTAACATTGGTCGTTCTGAAACCTCCGGGCGTCCAGTCATCAATAATCGGTTGGTCGTTGATAAACAATTTATAACCATCGTCGCCTCCTAATGTGAACTCATAGTCAGCGGTTTCGTCTACGCACATTGTACTGTACCATTTCACAGAGAAATAATCTTTGGGCATACCTTCCAATTCTGTGCCTGCAGCCCAAGAATAATTGATTTTTTTCTCAGTCTGTTTTACCACAGGGCTCCTTCGAAGTGAATATTCTTGAAGTATTCGGCATGAAATCCCTTTTCGTTGAGATTGTCGTCTGTATACATGATGGACGGCATAAAGTCGAGTTCATCAATATATTCTACTTTTACATTATTCAGTTTACCTTCTTTTTGGATTCCGTCGAATAAATTGGTATAATGGAAAGGAACTACAGCGCCACTACCACCACCATGTACATATCCATGTGCATTTTTGCCGGTAACGATAATATGTTTGTATTTTTGGGGATTGATAGGAAGAATGTTGTTTTCATTCTTCAAAAGAACAAGTCCCTCTCTGGCAACATTTAATGCTGTTTCTACAGATTGAGGGTCATCCAGAGCGATACTTTTGTCAGCTTCCGTACCATCCTTGAATCCGAAAGCAATGAGTATGCGTAAGATGTGGCGTACTTTTTCGTCAACCATATCCATAGTCACATCTCCTGTTTTAAGATAGTAAGCCATATCTTTAGGATTCATCTTTTCTCCTCCTGCCATTTCCAGATCTAATCCGCTTCTTGCAGCTGGAACACAGTAATGAGTCGATCCCCAGTCAGACATCACTAATCCTTTGAAGCCCCATTGATTTCTGAGTACTTCTTTCAATAGCCACGGGTTTTCAGTGGTGTAGATGCCATTCATCAAGTTATAGCTTGTCATGATGGTCCTACTTCTGCTTCCTGAATGGCAGCTTTATAAGCAGGGAAGTAAATCTCATTCAAGGTTCTTTCATCAATATCATTACTGATATTATTACGGTCATAGTCGGAGTTGTTGGCAACGAAGTGTTTGACTGTAGCCATGACACCTTGATCTTGTACACCTTTGATGTATCCTACACAGATACGGGATGTTAAATACGGATCTTCACCCATATATTCAAAGTTACGTCCACACATTGGGGCACGGTAGATATTGACCGCTGGACCTAATATGACATTGATGTTTCTTGCTCTGCAATCACGTCCCAAAGCTTTTCCGTATTGATAGGCAAGATTCTCGTTCCAAGTAGCTGCTAGTGTCACTGTAGCCGGGTATGCGGTAGACTTGCCTTTTGTGCTATCCTTGCGGTCCATCGGACATTCTCATGCGATGAATACCCAGGCGATCAATGCTTTTAGTGTACATCCAGTCAATGCCACCGATATATCCAAGTTTTTCTTCTACTGTCATTTGGCTCAGTAGCTCTTCAACTTTTAGATCAATCTCTGGTTTATACCATTTTGAGCAGATGCACAAAAAAGGTTGGAGATTAACAGGAGTAAAAACGTAAGTCTTTTTTGTTTCATATTAATTTTCTTTTGAGTATTGGTTTTTGTGTAGCTATTATTTTGTGCTGTGTTGTGACGGAAGACCTTTATATTATATAGCCTTAATTATTTATTGTTTTAAATTTGTACTTATTGTATAGTTGCTAGTCGCTATACATTTCGACCATGGCAGCTTGCGTTAGCAGCCACTTCTTCTCATTATTGTTATTGCCAGTTAGGTCTGTGCTGAATAAGCCGTTTTCATCACGGGCATTTATCCCAAGCATATGATAGGCATTGATTGAAAGCGTCGATAAAAGTTTTGTTTTGGTCCAATTGGTAAAGTTCAATGAATCCTCTTAACATGACAGCAGTAAACCAGATATTTCCTTGTTTCAACATTTTAAGGCTTTCTCCTGTGTCAGTTGTAAAGTCTGTGAAGAAGTAATTATAGCATTCTTTGGCAATGCTCTGCGCATCTTTCAAGTAATCCGGATTTTTGGTCAGTTGATAGAGTAGGGCAGCCGATTGCATCATTTGTCCGCTGTTGTAGGCAAATTTGGCTTTTCCTATCTTACCGTCAAGACGGATATTGTCAAAATAGAGGTAGTCTGTAGAATCTTGCAGATTCTTTTGTGTCCATTTATATAATTCTTTTCCCCGTTTGAAATAGAGGCTGTCATTGGTTGCTTTAAATAGTTTGAGGGCGAATACAGAACCGGGAGCATTTGAACAAGTGTTTTTGGACTCTTTCTTTTGTTCACACCAATAGATGCCATCTCCTAGCAGACTATCAGTACCGCTTTCTATGAAATTCCATATGAGTTGAGCTTTATCCAAATATTTTTTTTCTTTGGTAATCTGATAGATATCGATGAAGTCAATGCCTACCCAGATATTATCGTCATAAAAGCGGTCGGAGGTCGGAGCAGTTCGGATATACGATGAGTAAGCAATAGGAGTTCTTTCTGTATCGAAGTATTCTTCCAAGCCGGGTAATACCTGTTTTTCTAATAATTGCTGGTATTTCTTGTCGTGGGTGGCTTCTAATAATGAGTTTACTGCGGAAAATGTACCTGAATATGGCCATAAATAGGAGAACTGATTAGGCATGTTTGTTTGGTTTTCCGATGCCAGATAAGTGACTTTATTATTGTTCGTTGAAGGATAGTTTTCACGAAGCAGATAAGAGTCCTTTGCTGAGTAATGTTGATAAAGGGAATCCAATGTCTGCTGGGCTTTTCCCAAACTTGAATCTGAGTCTGCCTGCTTTGTTGAGGCACAACCAGTCAAAGAGAGGGTGCAAACTATGATTAGTAAAATACACGGTGATTTCATTCTATATAATATTATATTCATTATTAACTAAAGATTTTCCTTCCAAAATACAGGTAGCTGAATATGCTACCTGTTTGTGGATTACCTATTTCAAACTACAATCCTTTTTATTTTGCTTTTTACCTTATTCCGTTGTCTGATGCTGCAAAGTTATTATGGTTAGTATAAGATGATGTACGGACCCATGACATAAATGTCTCTTCTCGATGAAATGTCGCAAAAATATATATATGTGTCGTAAAAGCGTACTCCTGTTATGTTAATTTTCAGATGATCAGAATGTTTTTTGTGCAGTTCTTGGACGTTTTCCCGATTTTCCATATCTTTCCGTCGATTTTTGTGTCTTGATTTAAAACAAGAGAATGCTATATGAAAAAACACAATGAATGGACGAAGAGAACTACTCTTTTAAGAAGAGTTCTGCTGATACTGGTTTCTTTTCTTTTGATAGGAGTAGACATAAATGCTTCGTATAGTCTCCGGCAATTTTCCAGTAAGAACGGATTATCCAATAGTGCTATTCTTTCGATGTGTCAGGATAGGCATGGCGTGATATGGATCGGTTCATGCGATGGGCTGAATATCTACGACGGCACTTATCTGGGATTGTACAAACCAACCAATGTGCACCATAGTTTCTCCGGTAATCTCATCGAACGGATTATCGAGGCGGACAACGATGTGCTTTGGATACAGACTAATTATGGGCTCGACCGCTTTGATACACGCAGACAGACCATACAAAGCTTCAAAGACTTTAAATACATAAACCGTATGGCGATAAGTCCGAAGATGATTTCTTTATTATTAAGGATGATGGCTACATTTATTATTATCAGCCGGAGCAGAAGGACTTCTGTAAACTTGATGTGAAAAAGATACATTTTGAGGAAGTACAACAAATGGCTATTGATAACTTTGGAGTACTTTGGATATTCTCTTCGGATAATGATAACCGGAGTTATATAATAGAGAAAAACGGAAATCAAGTGAAGCTGGTTCCCAGTAATTGCCTGAATCATTCGGAAAAGTTGTTGTGGACGTTTGTAGATGGCGATTTTCTCTATTTCATAGACAGTACTTATGCACTTTATGAATACGATCTGAATAATCATAAAGCGTATTTTATAGCAGATATGGAGGCAGAGATACTTCGTCGGGGTGAGGTTTCTTCCATTATAAAACAGAAAACTGATTATTTTATCGGCTTTAAGAGTAGTGGATTAATCCAATTAAAGTATATGCCGGATTCAAAGGTAAAATATAGCCTCCAGTCCATAAATGTTCAGTCCGGTATCTTTTGTCTTATGAAAGACCGGTTTCAGGATATAATCTGGGTGGGCGCTGACGGTCAAGGGCTTTATATGTATTTTACAGATGAATTTTCTATTGACAACATCATGTTGGATGTACCGGAGTATCGGGTAGATAATCCGGTTCGTGCTCTATATCAGGATCAGGATCAGACATTGTGGATAGGTACGAAGGGAGGGGGAATATTAAAGATGTTTGATTTCCATCCTGATATGGAAACTTTGCCTCGGGCAGAAAGGATCCTGGCAAGTAATAGTCCGTTGATGGACAACTCGGTGTATAGTTTTGCTCCCAGCCGGAGGAAACTCTTATGGATTGGAACGGAGAGCGGACTTAATTACTACTCCTATTCACAAAAGCGGATACAGGAATTTCCGGTCATGGCAGATGGCAAGATGGTGAAGTATGTACATTCTGTCCGTGAGACAAATGATAGTACGTTGTGGGTGGTTTCTGCCGGTGAAGGTATTGTGAAAATCATTCTGGATGCTACTTCACTTTTACCTAAAGTGAAGTCTGCCCGTCGCTTTACACTGGATGGCGGAAAGAGAAACTCCAATTATTTCTTTGTCTCTTTTCAGGAGAATGATTCGGTTTATTTGGTTTGGTAACCGTGGATATGGTGCGTATAAAATGAATACGCATACCAATCAACTAACTCCCTGCCGCATTGACGATGTAGTGAAGAATCAGACTGTAAATGATATTTTTGCTATTCATAAGAATGACGAAGGATACTGGTTTGGTACGAGTTTCGGATTGACCGGCTTTATCAGGGCGAATATAGGGTATATAACGAGACTGACGGCTTTCCCAACAATACGATTCACGGCATATTGGAAGGAAGGGACAATAACTTGTGGCTTAGCACCAATCAAGGGTTGGTGAGGTTTAATGTCCGCGAAAACACAGTTCAGACGTATCGGCAGCAGGGCGACCTGGAAGTGATTGAGTTTAGTGACGGTGCTTTCTTCAAGGATCAGCAGACGGGGACATTATTTTTTGGTGGTACGAACGGATTCATTACGATTAGCGAGAATGATCAACTTTCGGAAGATACATGCCTCCTTTGCATTTCAACCGCCTCTCTATTTTTGGTAAAGAGTGCAATATTTATGATTTTCTGCAAGGCGCTACGAAGCAAGAAACTTTGGTGCTGGACTATAGTCAGAACTTCTTTAACCTTTCATTTATTGCTGTCGATTACATTAACGGGAACAATTATACTTACTCTTATAAGATAGACGGTTTGAGCGATAGTTGGATTGAGAACGGATTGTCTACGGTGGCGGTTTTCTCTAATCTATCTCCTGGAGAATACACCTTGCTAGTGAAGTACCGAAGTAATATAACAGGGAAAGAGAGTGAACCTTATTCATTATTGATCCGTATCACTCCTCCCTGGTATATGACTACTTGTGCTTATATTGTCTATTTCTTATTATTAGCCGGGGTAATTGCAGGAGCTATCCGGATGGTGATAAAACGTTATCGCAGAAAGCGGAATGTTATGATCGAGGAAATGAACCGCCAGCAGCGCGAAGAACTGTATGAATCGAAATTGCGTTTCTTTACTAACATTACCCATGAATTTTGTACTCCGTTGACATTGATCAACGTCCGTGTGAAAAAATCCTTTCTTATAGCCGGGTAGACAGTTATGTCCGGAAGTATGCTCATGATTCAGCAGAATGCGTTGAAACTGAATGCGCTGATATTGGAACTGATTGAGTTCCGCCGACTGGAGACGGGGAACAAGATTTTGAAGATAAAACATGTTCCTGTCACAGAACAGATACGGACTATTGCCGAATCATTCGGAGAGCTGGCGGAAAGCCGGAAACTGAACTATCGATTGCAGATAGAAGATGGAGTTTTTTGGAATACGGATGTCAGCTGTCTGAGTAAAATTGTAAATAACCTGATTTCTAACGCTTTCAAATATACTCCGGAGAATGGTTCCATTACGGTAGAGCTGCGTATTGAAGGAGAACAACTTTGCATTCGGTATCTAATACGGGAAAAGGAATCAAGGAGCTGATCTCACGAAAATATTCGACCGTTATAAGATTCTGGATAATTTCGAAGTGCAGAACAAGAATGGGATTTCTCCGCGAAATGGATTGGGACTGGCCATTTGTCACAGTATGGTAAATCTGTTGAATGGACAGATTCAGGTATCCAGTATTCCTAATGAGGTGACTACTTTTGATGTATGGCTGCCTGTTATGGAGGTTACGGTGGATAATGAAGATGAAAAAGTAGCTGAAGAATTGGTTTTGTCATCAGATGAGCAAGCAGTCGAACTCAAGAATTCGTCGGTTGAATTTGATAAGAACAAGCAGACGATTATGATTATTGACGATGACCCTTCTATGTTATGGTTTGTTACGGAGATATTTGTCGGGGCATACAATGTTGTCTCTTTAGGCAGCGCAGAGGAAGCCTTGAAGCAGTTGGGCATCCAGTTACCGGATTTGATTATTTCGGATGTAATGATGCCCGGTATGGATGGAATGTCGTTTGCCAAAAAGATAAAGTCGGATAAACTGTTGAGCCGTATCCCGTTAATACTGCTTTCGGCACTGAATAATATTGACGAGCAGACGAGGGGAATTGAATCCGGCGCGGAAGCATATATCACGAAACCTTTCAATGTGGAATATCTCGAGAAAGTCGTTAGAAGGCTGTTACAGCGCGAAGAAGGACCTGAAAGAGTATTATAGCTCTGTTCTTAAGTGCTTTGAACTGGATGATGGTCATTTTCTGCATAAAGAGGATAAATCCTTCTTCGAGAAGATGATGCAGATTATTGATAGTCATATACAGAATACGGATTTATCAGTGGAATTGTTGAGTAGTTCATTAGGATACAGTACCCGGCAGTTCTATCGGAAGCTGAAAAATGTCACGGAGAAGACTCCTGCCGACATCATCAGAGAGTATCGCCTGACGATTGTAGAACGCTTGTTGCTGACAACGCAACTTTCCATTGAAGAGATTATGGATAAAACCGGATTCTCGAACAGGGGGACTTTCTATAAAGCATTTGCCCAGAAGTTCGAGATGACGCCCAAGCAGTACAGGAATATCAAGACGAAGGATGTTCATGAGGCTTCTGAGGAAGGAGGAGGAACTATGAACGTATAAAACTCCTGAAGGTTGACAAACGGCTTTTAATGTTGTATATTTGTAAGCAGAACAATAATAAACCTATAAAACCGTAACCAATGAAAAGAAGTCTGTCTTTCAACATACCTGCTGTAATGTATCACATGAACGGTAACATACAGTCAAGATTGATCAGTCCGTAAGGAAAGTACAATATTACAACAAGACATATCTATTTCCCTATAACAAATAAGATATGAGTCATCAGTATACAAGCTGAAGGCTGCGACTTCCAATGGAAATCGCAGCCTTTTTTGTTGCCAAATTTCAGCACAGAAAGCCATAAACGGGATTACATCGTTTATAATAAACTCAGATACCGTTTTACTAAAACTATCACAAAGTTTATTATAAACACAAACACCGATGATTCATAAATCATACATTTTTTTCATTGTCACCGGAAGGAGAAATCCACTGTTCCGGTTCACGCACTTCAATGAATAAACAAAAAGCGATAAAATAATACGTTTCATTGAAAATTTGTACTACTTTTGTAAACATCA
>ENA-OQIG01000383-OQIG01000383.1-human-gut-metagenome-genome-assembly--contig:-NODE-383-length-25943-cov-2.393593_pt1 | contig 25943 bp, 32 predicted proteins | sample MGYA00242576_ERZ504741 | MGnify/ENA primary metagenome ERZ504741 (study PRJEB26092, sample SAMD00036436) | human gut metagenome | host: Homo sapiens | study: EMG produced TPA metagenomics assembly of... | reverse complement strand
TATAATATAATAAAATAATTAGAGTACAGTCTTTTCTTCTTAACTTTCCGTGTCATCATACCATGATCAAGAAAATTTCTGTTTATTACATCTGGCTGCATCTTAAAATCCTTTCCCCTTCAAATACCTTTGTAAGACATGAGAAAAGATTTGTATAAAACATAGCTATTGAAAATAATTCTGTATTTACCTCTATCTCCGTGCGTTTTTTTGCTTCATTTACAGCATATATCCACCTTACGCCTTTTTCCGTCTAAATATGATTTTTTCTGTAACCTAATCAAAATAGCATCAATTAATGAAAATAGAATAAGTGCACATGATTTATACTGTTTATGTTCATAATCAAACACAGCTTCTTCAAAATCAGATTTTTTCACTCTCTTATTTTCACTTATAAATTTAAAAATCTGTTTCATTTTTTGCCCTGAGCATTGCTTTAATGCTATTAAATCAGCAGATTTTTTATCGACCTTTTTACTGAATATCATTGCTACATTGGTACACGGATTAATTGTCCAACCGTAACTTCCCCACAATTCGTAAATCTCTATTAATTCTCTCTTACGTTCTTCTGAAATTGATGGAAACGTAATTTTTTGTACCGACTCTGAAATTTTTCTTGATATCCTTCGAACTGCTTCGTAAACTCCACTTAATTCAAAATTTATAGAAAATGCTCCTTTTAATGAATCAGCAAATTCCTGTGTCCGAATTGCTTCAGATATAGATACTTTTATTGATTCTATAAATGTTTCTGCAGTTAAATTCATATCGGTACGTAATGCTGCATTTATACTATTATACCTTTGTATTATTGGTTGAAATACTCCCTGTATTTGTTCTTGTATGTGTTCCACCCTATTTTGCATTTCTATAATAGGTGCCACATTTTTAGTTATATGATCTATAGTACTTTGCAAGTTCTGAGATACAATTTCTACCTCATTATTGTTAATTTCTACATTCCCCTTTGTATCTAATTTGTTTTCTTTTTGGTTACCTTCATTATTTTTCATTATTTCCCCTATATCTTGCTTAATTCAGCTTGATTTCGTCGCAATTCTTCAGTAACTGTTTCAGCTGAGAACGAATCTTCTCTACATAATCATCAATATCTGCTTCGGTCTGCAAGGTCTTTGCCTGGAATACGACCTGACGGTTATAGGCACGGACAACCTTTTTCTTTGCGGTCGCTGTTTCTTTTTCTGGCTGTGTCGGCTGTACTGGCGGCTTTGGTGCAGGCGGAGCCAAAACAGACTCGATATTGCCGACCGTATCATCCTTGTACTGACACATCGGCAGGAACATAGCATCCAAAAGGGCAAGACTCTTTAATTCTGCGATTTTTTCTTTACACTGGCTAAAATACCGGTCTGAGTTTTCAATCAGTTTAAGTGCTTTGGAATCGCCGTTTGCGGCAGTGTGAGTTGCTTCCATGCACTGACGAACCGTTTCCAGAACCTCGGCACGTTTTTCTTCCAGCATCTTATCATGGGCGGTACGAACCGTATCCATCAACGGATTCAATTCACGAATCCGGTTATAGTTGAACTTGCTTCCGGTCTGAACCATGGTAATCAGACGGATGGTATTCAGTGCCTTGTGTGCTTCCTCATTTTCTGCAATACGGTCAAGATCATCATGCAGAGATTTTTCAAACTGCACTGCTTGGTCGAATACTGTTACCTGGGTCTTGAAGAAATTTTCAATACCATTGCTCATAGCTTCTTTGTTATCAAAGAGATCATCCTCTTTTTTCAGGACACGTTCAATCAGGGCTATATTGTCTTTTTTCTGAGAAAGTACATCATCCATCAAATGAATGGCTTCCTGTACCAATGCACGATCCGGGTATTTATGCCCATCATAACGGGCATCCAGAGAAGCATAGTAATCACGCTGTTCACCGAATTTCTCGGTCACAAAGCGAATCAGACCATCTTCATCGTCCGGCACATCCATAACATCGAAATAGTCACGGAGCATTGATTTTACATCACGCATCATCGTAGCAGAAATAGTTTTGCGCTTGCTGATGGAAGTCTTTCCGATCTCACTCTTTTTGCGGAGCATATCCGGCAGTTTCGGGTCATCCTGGCGTAATAGGATTGCTGTCTAACTTTAATAGTCACTTTCTGGAAATAAAATCAGCTGTGCCGTCAACCGCAGCAATGTCAATTTCTTTCCAGCCATACGGAATTCGCACTGTATTTGCTTTGCACATCTGCCATGGAAGTCGGCAGCTTTTTCGCATCCTGCATTTCCAGATATTCTTCCATAGCAGAAGCAGCATCACGGTTCGGTTCCATGCCTGGAAGTGCTGTTACCGCACCTGTCAGAATCGCTATAATATCTGCATCACTGCCTGCATTATCTGTAATCAGGTCGAGCTTGCTATATACATGAGCAACCAGATATTCAAGAGACTGATCAATCTTGCTCTTGGCATTTCCGGCTTTGATTTCCAGATGCTCACCGTCTACATAGAACTGCGCTCCTTCAATGGCATTTTGCAATTCAGTCATGGCACTTAGCTCATATTTTCCGGCTTCATCTTGCTGGTCACTGATAATTTTCTGCACGCTTTTTGGAAGCTGGCTTACATTTCTCTGCTTTACATACTTGCGAATCTTCATGGCAGATTCCAGAGATTCATAGTAAGGTGTGTCAGCCAGAACCACGATTGCTTCGTTGCCTTTGGATTCTGCCATCAGGCGGTAATCTGTTTTTTCAATGGCATCGGTAGCAACGGTCAGGAAACGCAGACGCATACCGCCTGTTGCCACACCAACGGTAATTCCATCTACCATCTGATCGAAAGCAAAGTCATATTTTCCATAACGGAACTTCTTAGTCGTGAAAATATCACCGTAAATCATCTGGCGATACGTTCCACGATAGAAGCGGTATCCACATTGATGTCTCTGATTTCACGCTGAATGTCCTGCTCTTCGTCTGTCAGGAAGTTGTAGGTGTCGCCAGTTCTGCCAATATAGTTCTGGCTCATCAGGCGGTCAAGGCATCCACGGACAGCTTCACGCATGACAATCTTATCTACACGAATATCATCTGCCATAAGGATAACAATATTGTCCAGATTAGAAGGAATATCATCAATATATCGAATCAAATACAAAAGTTTCAGTACATCTACATCCTGCTGTTCGATGCCATCGCCGTTATCGGCAGCTTTCTGGCAACGCTCGATTACCCGGCGGATAGAACCATCCAGGAATGTATGTACGGTATCATAAAAGCGGAAGAACGGCACCAGTGCGTATTCATCCTTCTCCTGAATTTTCTGTGCTGCCTCCTGGAAGCCGGACAGCATGGAACGCTCACCACCAGACAGGTGCTTGCCGGAATTTCCATGTTTCCGGATTTCAGCAAATACTTTCTGCATGATGATGAACTGATACGGCACGAATGGGAAGTTCTCTGTAAATTCCCTCGGACCGGAGTAGCCTTTAATGTCAAGAATAGAGCCACTGAAGCTGAACAGGTTACGCAGAACAGAATCATTCTGCTCATAAACACCTTCCAGGTCTTTCGTTGCTTTCGGTTTCTTTTTCAGAATACGCTTTTGAATAACTTCATCTACAGAAGAAGATGATAAGCTCAGTCTTGTTTTGAAACGAGCCTGGATACGGGAAAACTCATCGGCACGAACTTTGATGATTTCATCAATGGCTTCCTGGCCTGTACAGATTACCCAAATCTTTCCTTCACACTCACTTCCGATTTTCTCGGTCAAAGACTGAAGATTTAAAAGCATATCTGTATCAGTGCCAACATACTGCCCTACTTCATCGATTATAAACAGCAACCGGAAATTAGCAGGCTTTGTATCTACATACGCTTTCATATCTTCTACAAGCTGTGCAATCGAAATTTCTGTTGCTGTTTTATCATTGAACCATGCCTTGGCATCGTCCTCACTCATATCCAGAACTTCCATCAGTGTCGGATGATGAACTTGCCATTAAAAGCAAAGGCACGGCGCATTTCCAACCAGGACTTTCCTTTCTTTTCTTCAAAAACTCTGCGGAACTCCTCGGTCTTGCCCTGCTGATCAATATAACGCTCCATCATGGCAACTTTCAGATTTTCACCGTAAAATCCCAGATGGTTGTAGAACATCTTTGCAAAGACACGAAGAACAGCAGTCTTATCTTTATTGCTGAAGCCCTCAATATCAATATTGAACAGAATTGTCTCCGTCGGTCCTTTTGTGGCGCGATCGATCAGCATAAAGGTTGCTGGGTCGTCCTCAAATTTTTTACGGAAACGCTCTACACTGCGGATGCCTTTTACCTCTTTATTTTCCAGAAGGTAGGAAAGTATTTTCAGGAAGTGAGATTTACCACTTCCAAAGAAACCTGAAATCCAAACACCCATATCAGCGGTCGGCTGGTCAAAGGCATCTCCATAATAGTTGAAGAAAGTAATGAAGTGTTTCTTCAATTCTCTGGTGATGACATATTCGTTTAACTCCTGCTCGATTACATCGTCAGCAGCCTGATCTACTTTAATTACACCATTGATTTTGCGGTTAATGTCGTCCGCAAACATATCTCGAATCATCATGGTTTTATCCCCCCTTAATCTATGACATTGAATGCCCGGTAATAATCATTTGGTGTCAGACGATTGAACAGTTTTACATGACGACCATCAAACTCACCCGGATACATAACCAAAATCGGAACATCCGAAAAATATGGCTGCAAGGCTTCCAATAAAGTATGAATTCTCATAAACGGGAACACCTCACCTACGCCTGTCAGCATCAGCACATCACCCGATTCATGCGGCTCATACTGGATTTTATCAATAAACTCTCCATTCCCGATTGCAGAGCTAAGCTGTTCCAGAAGATAATCACTTCCGTCGGCTTCTTCCATATCAGGAATCGCATCTGTGATGTCCATATCATCGCAGATAGAGAGAAATGTTTTATATAAATTACAAACAATCAAATGGCAATCTAAGGATTGATCCGTTTCCAGCTGATTCACAAAATGGCGGACAACCATTTCATTCTCCGGTTCATAACAGAAGATTCTGATATTCACCTCATTGCTAAGTCCTTTACCTTCCAGAAACTCTGGTTCCTGGACCAATGCCCGAACTTTATCCAGGCGCATCTTTATGTCACTCATTGGCTACCTCCTACATAAAATGCTCCATCGGAACATTTTTTCACGCTTAGGCGTATGAAAAGCAATTAAACGCTGGCAGTATCGCCGTGTCTCCATTGTTTCTGATGGCATCCTCCAAAACAGGATGCAGCCATACTGGATTCAAATGATCTGCCTTGAGGTTATCGAGATATTCTGTTTCGACAAGCACCCTGGCAATGATCTGTTTTAACTTTGTTATTGTAGTATCGCTCCAGGAAGCCACTGTATCATTCTGCTCCTGCAAACGCATAAAAAATGTATTTAAGTCTATCTTACCAAAAGACGTGTCCCTTAATCTGTACTTCTCTCCAATGACTGTCAACATAAATTCCCAGACCAGTCGGCTCTGCTTCATCAGCGCATACAGACAAATCTGTTTTGATACATCTGTTGGCTGTGATGCAATCGCAGAAACCAGTAAATCATCTTCCAGTGCATGAAGTCGTTTGATACAGGCTTTTGCCATGCGTGTAATAGATTTTTCCGTTGGATACTGGAAAAGATTTTGTTCTACAATCTCTTTTACAATCGCATCATCGGAATTTCCTTCTACCATTAGCTTTGCGGTAGAACGCATCTCGTAGAAAAGGAACGGTTCTCTGGTCAAAGACGCAATATAAGGATAAGAATGATCCATAATGCTATACCTCCTACTGCCCCTCTTTTTTGCCCGGAACAAATTCCATAATATCTCCAACATCACAATTTAACACCATACAAATCTTTTCTATTACATCCATGCTGACATTTTCATCTTTAGATAGTTTTGACATTGTTGTTGTGCTGAATCCAGTTTTCAAACGTAAGTCTTTTTTAATCATGTCTTTATCAATCAGCATTTTCCAAAGCTTTTTATAGCATACGGCCATATTGTCACCTCCTATGATTATTCCTGTCAAAAATTCATTATCCACGCTTCATTTTCTTACTCCCACTATCATAACACAATGCTATGAATAGTACAATCAAACTATCAGAATATAAAACTTGTGCTTTACAAATTCGCACTTATAACATGATCTATTAAAATCTACTTAAATAGAATTATTTGTACATTTGCATATAAAAAGCGGCAAGGATTTTCTCCCCACCGCTTATCTCTCTTTTTACTCTATCTTATCAAAATCTTATTTCAGCGCAATCCACTTCTCATCATATCCATCTACACCATCAACTTCCAAAGCTGCCATCTGCACAAAGTGTATCACGTTCTCTTCTGGATTCCAAATTATTCCGTCCATATCAGTTGCACCAAGTTCCCAACCAGAATTGCTCATTAACCGAGCATTTCCTGGCACACCGTTTCTATCCATTATTTCTTTCATCTTTCAAGAGTCATCCGCAATACCTCTTTCCACTTTCAACTAATAAATATAAACCGCAAGCCTCATCTGCTCATAATCACGATAAATGCCAGCACAATCATCAGAATAGCTCCGATCAGTTCATTCATGGCACCTACAATACTGCCTATCACAACAATTGCAATGGCAATCCAGGCGCCGCCACCTCCTCCACTACTTTTTCTGCCACCAGAATGATGTCCATAATTCTTTTCATCACAATCGCAGCCATAGCCTGTACAACTTCTTCCATGCTCTCCATCATGCGGAAAATGATTACCACTCATAGAAATCACCTCTTTCAGATATCACTTATTAACAATTTTTCTAAAAACTAACTTAGCAAGCGTTTCCTTAAATTCCTTAATGCTACAATTTATCTCTTTAATTTTAACTTCGACTATAATACTACCCGCTTCATTCTTATATGTAGCAAGATATGGCCTTTTTTCAAAACAACTACACAAAATAGCCAAATCTTGTCGATTGAATTTCACCGTTATTTTGGGCGTATATACATTTTGACTGGAATTGAAATAAATTGCGTATATCTTTGTTAAAATATCTAATACTTAGTCCCTACTTTATATTCAGACTTAAATCTATTTCTCCATTATTATCATCGCCTCTTCCATCGACGGGTGGCAACTCACAAAACATTTGATACAAATAATTTATCATTATCTATAACTAGCATAATTAAAAAATTTGATGTCATTTTGGCAAGCAATAATTCTCAAAAGATTTCTTACCTTATCAAGATCATTTGATATAAATTCGTTTTTGGCACTTACTATTGAATATAAAATCTTTTCATAATTCTCCTGTAAAAAATTATTTTTAGCACTTAATACATTTTTTTGTCGTTCTAATATATCTTTCTTTAAAGTCGCCTTATTTAATTCGCCGGCTTTATAGCATCTTTTATTATTGATAATATTATCACATGTTATAATTTCGTCATTTATAACTTGAATTTGCATAAGATTGGATTCATAATTAATTGCTTCAGCAATCTTGTTTTTCCAATCAGAATTATATTTCTCTGTATTTTTTATATCAATTATACTATTGGAGCCAAATGTTTTCATTTGTCACCTTTTCATTATTTTCTTTTTTTAAATAATCCTCTCCCTTAAACCGTTTAATTTTCTTTTGGATATCTTCATTGTCATATTCTGGGGATAATTCCAATTTCTTGCAATATTTCCAATGATCCCATCCGTCTATAGGAAAATATACTGGTTCAATACTACAAGATTTATCATCTGAACAATAATGAACACATTTATTGCAAGACATACTCGTACCATGATATTCTTCTTTTTCAATTATATAACGATCTCCCCAACTCCCAGGTGCTGGACCCCCTTTAGCTGGCGCACCTTTATATATTCCCTTCATAACACTATCACCCCTGCAATACAAATTATCAATAAATCTTTTAAATTTCAATTTTTTACATCTTCGGTGTATTTTTATATTTGCTGTAACCTTCTACACTCTCATTCTACGCTTCCTTCCCCGCTTCGTCAATGAACTATAAATAGAAAATATGGCAACCATGCATAAACAGAAAAGGAGTAGAAAAGGAAATTCCCCTCCTACTCCTAAAGCTTACATAACAATCATCATTATAAACCATTATGTTTTATATAGAATTGTTCCATTGCATCTACAATTTTTTCTGCCAACGGTTTAATATATTTAAAATTCAAATACCGAACGACCAACATCGCAGGTACCTCAATGATTGCGCATCCAATTAGAAAATGATTGACTTTTGTCAACTCGGCCATTGCCGTTGCATCAAGTTCTACTCGAACAGCCGCTTTACACATCCAATTCACAAAGAATAAGATTGCCGCTGGAACAACCACCAAGCAAATCTTATAACCATAAAAAACGTATAAATACGACCATCCCATAACAATCAAAACCGCACAGAGCAAAAGTTCCAGGCTTTTGATTTCACTAATCCCCATACTGCTGAGAATATCAAAAAGTACACTATGTATGCGAAGTGCTTCTAACATTTATTTTTCCTTCTTTCTTCTATATCAAAAAAAAATGCTCCAAGCGATATAAAAGATCACTCGGAGCGTTGCCAGTTTCTTACTAAGAATCTATTGTATGTGCTCCCCCTTTCATTGGCTTAGTCATAATACCGATTATCTGAATCATCATCCTCATCGTAGTAGTCCGAGTTATCATCACCATATTCTTCAATACAGCGCATCTCGTTGTAATCTTCAAGGCTGATGTCCTGCTCATCATCATCACGGTCAAGCCATTCCTCATAAAACTCGTAATCTTCTGGATCCATAATAAAACCTCCTGTTTGTTTGATTATTTTGGTACCATCCTAACACATATTGCCAGTCTGTGTTAAGGATGGCATTTTTATGTTCTGTCTATACCTTAACTATTACGCGCACATACTCTGCAAAAAATATTCCAAGTACATTCTCAAATCATGTACCGCTATATCATTGAGAAGCTTAGGATATTTCTCTGTAATTACAGGACAGTTAATAGCATCTGCTGCAGATAAAATGCTCGGTTTACTGCCTGTCTTAAATTCCTGTATATATTCCCATTGTTCTAAAATTGGTACTGCTCTTATTAAAAACGCACACCCGATTTTCTCTGCATCATTGCACATTTCTGGATTCTTATTATATAATGGTACTGGAGTAACAAGGCGATCCAAATATGCAGGGTTATCTGCAAAATACTTTTTTGCAGATTCAGCATAGATTCGTGAAACAATGATTTTCTCATAATTGTCATATCCTGGAAGAAAATCAATATTTCCAGTTCCATCTTCTTCACAGATATTTGTTAAACCGAATACTGCTTCTGGTTTTGTAAACTCTCTTACAGATAATGGACTGGACTGTGGAATAACAATCATAGGTTTCGCATTTTCATTTGTTAAATAATGCTGACCTTTTCGATTTACCACAAAATTATGTGGATCATAGATTGTAATATCGTGATTCACTCCATTGTAAGTCTTATTGCTAAAATACTTCAGTAAGTGGTTATAGCTTGGTAAATGATTATTCATATTGCTTTCTCTCCTTTGTTTTTTTGTAATTCGAATATAACACAGACAATATTAATTTTCATGGGGGAGATTTGGGGGAAATTATATCTTACAGATATTTGACAATGAGGTGTTCTTATGGAAAAATCTATCAACAAAGATGACCTATGTGATTTTTTTATTGAATTATTAGAAAAATGTATTGGAATATATCCAAAGGATCATTTGAGAGCTTATAATTTTTGCAAAGATTTATGCCTATACGTAGCGGAGGACAGAATCTTTAGGGAAATTGAAAGAAAAAAGCCCAATATGATTAAAGATAATCCAATATGTTATTTCTTAGAACTATTAATTCGCAAAGATTCCGATACATATCCGGCAGTTTACAAAACAATTAATCTTATAAAAGCAAACTTTTTATTTGGTGCAGCATACCATGATAAAGGACAGGACAATAACCTATATATAAATTGTCCAGATAAAAATTTAATACCAAATAACTTTTGTAAATGTATAAATAGATTTTTATCCAAGAGTACGGATATTGATTCAAGTTGTAAAAACTGCCCTATTTACAAAATTTACAAATCCTTAAGAGAAATGTGGGATTCATATGAGCTTGTTAAAGAAAACACTGCTAAAAGATATAACATATATGTCCTGGATACCGAAAATCCCAATACATCTACGATAGATGACGCTTATAACTCTATAATGGATTATGAGAGTAAAGAACATCTATACTACAAGTCACCTTATAAAACGATGGATCAAATTTCAAAATTCAATGAGATATTTGAGTATACCAATACTCCTAACGAGCAAATGGCATATGTTAAGTGGTATTCGGGTCATTTAGCATCATGACTTATCTGATTGATTTATATAAAAAGAAAAGCGATCATTATAAACAAGGCTCTTTCAGCACATTTATAAAAAATAATGAAGAATATATATGGCGTTCAGAAATGGCCGCAGTAGCTATTTGTTTAAAGCTCATTGAAAAGGGAGACCATAAATGGACTAATCCCAATTTACCTTATAATGCTGCAATAGATAGGCTTGTCTCAAGTTTATACATGCATCATAAATATCATTCATATTATTATTTACCATTGCAATACGACACAATTATAAACGAGTGTAATAAGATATTAACAATTCCTGCTGATATAAACGCAAAGCTTGGACTATACATAGAAATGTGGAATTTTTCATGCTGTTTAGGTCAATACGGAAATGCTGATATGTATGCTGATAAAATAGAAAATCTTTTTAAAACGAAATCTCTTACCACGCAAGCTGAAAACACCTTAAAAATTCGTTATCTAATATATAAATATTTTAATAATCAGCTAAATTATGTGGAGACTATAAAACAAATAATAGCATGTGCAAAGGCATTGAGAAAAGCCAATCAATATAATGACACTGTAAAATATATGACTGGATTTTTTAAATCTACTATAATCTCTTCTTATGAATGGGATAATATAGCATCTGCATTATTGGGTTTAGATGGTTATGATGAGAGAACTGTTGATTCTGAACAGCAGACAACCAATGTATTTCCTGAAAATCCACCCAGTGCATATTCCCGTATATATTGTGATTGTTTATCCTGTATTTTTTATTTATATCTAAATGGATACCAAAGTCTTTATTCTTTTTCGTTTAACGATAATAATGTGAGATAAACTATAGGATAAGCAATGAAACTGGCTTATCCCTATTATATTGATAAATTTTTCTGTAAAACACTCAGGTACTGCACAGGCACTTTATTTGTCAGCCATACTCCATTTACCGACAAATAAAACTTATAGCCATCTGCTGCCATCTTTCCTGCATTTACCCGATATACAATCGGCTTTCCATGTCGGCTCCCAACTGTTTTTGCTGTCTCATAGTCTTTTGACAGATGCACATACAATCTGGATTTAGGAATTAATCCAATATGATTAATGGAGTCCGCATATTTTTCACCTGTCCCATGCCACAAAATATCCGGTGGAGTTTTCTGTTCCGGCTCAACATCTACTGATATGGAATGGCCTGATTTGCCGGATCAGCGTTTTGTCCTCATTAAAAGAATATCTCTGCTTGGAATCTGTTCTTACAATTTCTTCCAACATCTGCATATCGAATTTTCTGCTTTTCGCTATTCCGGAAATTAAGTCTTCCGTCTGTGCCCAGCCATGTTCATCCAACTTAATGCCTATCGCTTCTGGATGATGTCGTAAAATAAAGGATATAATTTTCCGGTATTATCCAGATGTCCATATCTCTGCCTTCCTCGCCACTTTCATTTGTTCTCATTCTATATCTGTGTTATATCATTTATCCTGTTGAAGTTCCAGCTTTTCACCGAAATATAATGTGGCATTTTCAAGAGCAATCAATCCCTCTGCCATTGTTAGACATTCTTGATCTTCTTCAAACTCGTAAATACTCCGTTCTGTTTCGATTCGAATCTTCCCATCTTGAATCTGCAGTTCACCACATGATGAGTGCATATACTCATCTGACGGCAAAAAGAAATAGACTGCGTATTTGTCCGGTCTGCTATCCGACTGAAAAATTAAGATAAGACCTGCCTGATCTATGTAATGTTCCCGCCAGTCTTTATAGGCTTTCCATCTCTGTTGCTTGCGATTCGCATAAAACCTGTATACGTTTCTTCTAAATGCATTATCTTATCTCCCTTTTCTACTCAGAGCAACCTCAAACATCTTTCATCTACACCATACTCAATCAGTACCTTTGAAATCTCATCAAGCAGTTTAACTACTTCTATCGCTTTTCTGGACGGTTTACTGTTTCACTTGTCTTCTGTATATAAAAACAGCATCCGGATTTTTGCTTCTCCCTATATTCCAGGCAGTCAATTTTTCTTTTTATCACCAGTAGAAAAGATAAATTCTTGATACCGTCCCTCAAAAAAATCAGGGCATTCCAATTCATCATACGTAAAAATAACCTCATGTTCTGCAATGATATTTTTGATTCGCTCCACAACATCTGTATCAGCTGAAATTTCCTTCTGTTTTTTCTCATCGGTAAAACTGATCACCACTCCAGAATCTGTTTCGCTAACAACTGTTTCACAAATCGTACCCCAGACTGTCATTAACTCATACATAAATATAATATCATCATACATCCTCTTTCACCATCCTTTCCATTTATATTATCACATATCTTACCGTTCAAATATCAACCAGCAGTTGAAAGCATATTTCATTTTCAAAGCTATCCTCCATATTCTGGACATCAAAATATCAGGAGGATAAAAATTTATGACAGAAACCAAAACGCTTCAAGACGGAAGCATCCAGATCACCATCCCACTTCCACCAATCACAAAGAAAAACCATCAGAGATCTGCTGGAAGAACAGTTCTGGAGGTAAGAAAATTCCCTTTGTACGCCCATCTTCACAGTATAGCCAGTATGAAAAGGACTGTGCTGTACTTTTAAAACCATTTGGCATTGATCAGCCCGTTAATATCGCCGCTAAATTCTATATGCCAACTAAGCGCCGTGTGGACCTTACTAATCTAAATGAAGCATTGCACGATATTCTTGTAAAATATGGTGTACTGGTAGATGATAATGCAAAAATCATTGTTTCTACAGATGGAAGCCGAGTCTTTTGCGATAAGACATCCCCACGCACAGAAATTATTATTACTGCAGTTGAACCTACTTTTGAGTAAAGAAGAAGCCTGGATGAATAATCCGGGCTTTTCTTAGAATAATGATATTTGCTCATAATCCTGTTTACGTTCCAATAATGGTGGAACCTTACTCAATATCTCTTCTGCTATCTCCCAATTTTGAATCCATGGCTGAATCTCTTCAGGCAATAGAACCAATGGCATCCGGTCATGCACAGGGGATACAGAATCATTAGGAGCTGTAGTAAGAATTGTAAATTGATTCCCTTTATCAGATGGCTGCCAAATCCCAGCCATATAGAGTATTTTAGACTGTGGCATTGTAAAAGAAACCTGCTCTTTTTCTTTATTCCACTCATAAAAACCAGCTGCCGGGATAACGCATCGACAATTTTGTACACTATTTCGGAAAGACGGTTTGGATAATACTGTCTCTGCTCTGGCATTGATAAGTAAACCATCCTGATGTTGAGAAATAAATCCCCAATGCATCTTTTCTGGATGAATCCCTTGCATTCCAGCCAACACCCATGCCAGATCTGTTGGATGCACATCAGCCCTTGTTACTTTTAATTTAGCATCATCAATCTGTCTACAAATCTTCTTAATTTCCCGCCACATCTCATCATCTATGAAATATCTTCCACACACGTTCTTTCCCTCATATCAGCATCACCCATTTGCATGCTTCCAGATAAAATATCAATTTAAACTCACGGATCAGCCTCCAATGACAGCCTCACATCCGTACTCCCGACTTGGAATACCAGAATAATTCTTATCTTCTGTATACTTCACCAGAATATCCCTAACCATTTGGATATCGCCATTATCGTCCTCAAACTTGAAATACTGTGGCATAGCTTTACCAGTTGCAGTAAACCACGTCGAACAGGCAATGTGATACATATTACCTCTTAGTTCGCCACTGTCCGCTTCAATTCCATATTTAGTCGCATCTGCAAATCCAGCCATACCATATCAACTCCTAACATTATATTACTTGCTCTTTGGTATAATCAACGGTTCTTTTTTTCTCTACTAACACCACCAGCCATATGATCCATTTCTATTCTACCTGGAGAATTGATGAAGCATGCCCGCTTAATACTGTCCATGCCGTACTTCTTTCGAATGGAATCTACAACACATTCCAACTTCCGTGTCTTTTCATAATCTACCTTATCAAACATCTGAATCTGTCTAAAATCATCTCTACTGACTCGTCCTGTATGAATGCCCAGATGTCGCAATGGTATTCCATCCCACAATTCATCGAAACATCTGCAAGCCGCTGCATAAATCTCTACTGTAAGATCTGTTGGCACAGACAACGTAACCTGGTGCCCATAGAAACGCAAATCCCAGTCTCGAAGGCTGATTGAAACCATGCTGATCTTTACTCCATCTGCCCTTAAGCGAGCTGAGATTGTTTCCGATAGAGAAAGAAGATACTGTTTAGCTACATCACGATCTACTACATCTCTTGGCGTTGTTAAAGAATTTCCATATCCTTTCGCTGGCGGTGGTGTGTCAATTACTGCTGATTCATCTATGCCATTAGCATACTGCCAGATAAGTAATCCATGAGATTTCATATGGGCTTGAAGAATCATTGGATCTGTAATAGCTAATTCTCCGATTGTATGAATACCAAGATTGCTAAGCTTTCTCAGAGATGCATGTCCTACATAAAACAATTCACTTACAGGAAGTGGCCACATCTTCTCTTTAACTTCTGACTTCCAAAGTGTATGTACACGATCCGGTTTTGTAAAATCAGATGCCATCTTCGCAAGAAGTTTGTTTTCAGATATCCCGATATTAACAGTAAATCCCAATTCAGTATGTATCCTGTGCTTAATCTCATATGCAGTCCGTTCTGGATCATCACAACAGCCTGTCATATCTAAGAAAGCCTCATCAATACTGTACTGTTCGATTTTATCTGTATATGCACTTAGAAGCTTTATGAGCGCTTTCGATGATCGATTATAGAGGTTATAATTTGGTGGAACTAAAATAAGCTCAGGACATTTTTCTTTTGCTGAAACAACAGTTTCTCCTGTCTGGATATGATACTTCTTTGCAGGAATTGACTTTGCCAGAATAATGCCATGTCGTTTTTCCTGATCTCCACCTACAGCACTTACCAGTTTCCTTAAATCCTGTTTCGCACCTAAGTGATGTAGACGATAGCATGCTTCCCATGAAAGGAAGGCTGAGTTGACATCCACATGAAAGATCACTCGTCTCATAAACTGCTCTCCTTTATTTACGAACATATGTTCTATTTGTATTCTACAGTTTTATGAGTATGATGTCAAGACGGTAAATTTAGGTAATCGTTCCTACTATTGTAAATACTGCATACATTATAGGCTGGAGAATGCATTAGCTATACGCAGCTTTCTCTAATCAACAACTGTATCGCTCCCGCCAGTTTATTAAGCTCTGGAAATTCATAAGCTGTAGCTGTATTATCTGCATCGGAAAGAGAGACAAATTAGCGACTGCCTATACATCAGTCAACGCCAATAAAATATTCTACTTTATTGCCCAGGCCGATAGGCCATGCTCTTCATTACCCTACAAAAATATAAAGCCGTGCCAATGAAACTTTATTCCAAAATCAGAGTATACTATACTGCGCAATTCAATAGAACAGCCAATACAATTGGCTCTATGGCAGTATATTCAAATTAGCAACCATCCAGTTAGATTATCTGCATCAACTATTATGTTGATCTGTTAAAGGTAATATGTCTTAACACGTATATAAACTACAGCATTTGTAAAATCTATAATTCTATGCTAACAACTAAACGGTTTGTTGCATCAGTATAAAATACAGTTCCATTTGATATCTTATAGTTTCTAATCAGTAAAACTCTATTTCAATTTAATACTGTGTTCTTGTTATAGGGCTTAACTGACATTATCACTTCTTGTAAATTCAGTTGTACATGTTCCTAATTCTATTTATAATCTTTGGACAAGTTCCATGTTCCCGTTTTTTTAAGCAAGCTATATTAACTTATATCTATAATAAATCTATATAAATAGATTTATTATAGATATACCTCCCCGCAAAAAATGCTGATTTTTGGCTTAACTACGCTAAATTTTGGCATTTTGCCGGTCACCAATAAGTTGCTTAGAAGTCACCAATAAGTTGCTTAAAAATGGCCTTAGGTCACCATTAAGTTGCTTATAATCTAATTATTAACAATATTGTTATTTTGTTAACATTCATTTATTTGATAGCATTGCTATACCGTATATCCAGTATTTATGCGGATATATTGACAATATAAGTATCTTATCAATATATCCAGACCGATTTTCAAATTCACCAATACGTACACATATTTTATCTAATCACAATTTAATTGCTGGCAAGTCACCAATAAGTGCATTAAAAAATGCTGAGAAGCAACATCACTCCTCAGCATTATTTCTATTTCTCACCCTTCGGCTTTTCTTCTTTGTAACCTCAATTTCTATATTTTTGCAATCCTTCTTGTAGTCATAAATAAAACCTGTCTGTTTGTAGTAATCCAAAATTGAATTTACCAGTTCCCTATCCTTAGCCTGTAACCTTTTATCATCATTCCACTTAATCCCCGAATTTTCGTAAATGGTCTGATATCCTACCATACTGCTGAAGTTCTCACTTCTATGCCCTTCCGAACGAATATAACTGATTAGATAATCCCGGATTGCAATTTTCTTTTCTGTCATGCGGCCAGGCAAATTTAAGCAATCTGCATCTGTCGTGATAACCTGATGTTGAGCCAATGCATACTGATAAAGAATGGGGCAACCTTGAAGGATAATACCATCGGTTTCCAATGGTGAACCATCTTTTGCTTTTGTTGGCAGTGTCGAATATACTACTCTTGCATTGATCAACTTGTCTTTGATACAAAATCTTCCGCCGCTCACCTCTACTTGATTAAAATCAATATCTTTTACGTTGTATCCAAAATATGTAAGAACACGGTCAAGATCATTTACTAAACTCAATGTGATTTCTAAATTTCGAAGCTTTGTAACTGTGTTCCTGATCTTTGCATGTGTGTCTTCACCGAGACGCAGTTTCTTTCCTGGGTTCATTCTGGCATAAATTTCTGTATATCGAATGGAACATTCAGATTTAGAACGATCCAATCTGGAAGCCCATATTGTATAGATTGCATCCATAACAGCTTTATCATATCCATTTACAACGCAGTTGCGAAAATTTTCATCCAGAGAAATAATTCGGCCATTACAGTAGGCCAGATCCTTTTTCACAGTCACACAAAATTTTCCAGTATCTGGCTTACATTCGGTTGTCGCAAGCTTACCAATGCTTTGCATAATGCAGAGTTGTTCTGCGCCAATTCTGTCTTTGTCATAACAAATGCCTCCTCTTAGAAGTCAATACCAAGCGGGCCAAAGATAGCCCGCACCTGCTCATCTGGTAAACCACTATCATTAATAATCGTATCCGGTCTTTCTGCCTTAATCTCACTTAACGCTGCTGCTGTAATTGCTTCATCTTCATCCAGCGCTAATGCAGCAAGGAGTTGCCGCCTGTCAATCTCAGCTTTTGACCGCACCTCTTTTTTAGATCTTTCAACCTTTCCTTTTATGGCCAGCTTAGTTTTTCCGCTGTTCTTCTCATCTTCTTGCACATCACAAAAATAATCATAGGCAGAATAGTAATCCAGAAGAATTCTTGCACTTCCGTTACCTCTACGTGCTTTTAATAAAAGAAGTTCCATCTTTCTGGGAGTTTTTGCTCTTTCATCTACATAATTAAAATTCTTAGAATGAACAGCAGCATATTGTAAGGCAAGGATACAATCACTATGGTATTCAATATTTCCGCTACCTTTAAATGATGCAATTTCCAGTTCTTCTTTATAGTAGTCACGTTTGATAGAGGAAATCAGAATAACCGGAACCTCGTATCTTTTTCCGAAAAGCTTAAGCTCTGCAGCATTTTCACTGATTGCATCAAAAGACTGCATCTTGGGATCTTCTTGTGGGATTTCCTGCAAATAGTCTATGATGATAACAGGAGCAGGCTTATTCTGCTTGATCCACTCATCCAGAACATATTTTTCAATTGCAGATACTGTCCAGCCACACTTCCCGCAGCTTTTATCATCAGGAGATATCTGGAAAAAATTGGCCAGTTCTCGCTCAGCTTGTGCAGCACAATCCACCGAATACTGATAAACTTCCGAAGACATATTATCCAGGAACGTATCATCATCTAAATTTTCTGCACTGATTCCCCATTTCCCATTGCTGTTAATGTATGTTCGGCGAGAAACCGCTTTTGCAAAGATTTCCCTCGGCTCCATCTCCAGAGTTACAAACAGTACATCATGGCCAGCACAAACGATATTGTCAGCAATCTGCACAGCTAAAGTTGTTTTTCCAGCACTTGGCGTTGCCCCTAAAACAGTTAGCCCCGGTACAAGCCCACCGTTTAAAGCTTTATCCAGCCTTGGAATTCCCGTCGGGAAACGCTTTACACCTCTCTCTGCGCTTCTTGTCTGATATAATGATCCATAAGCAGCAATGCTTTTTCTCATGATCGATACTCTCCTTTTTTAGATTCTAATCAGAATATGGAGAATCGGCATAAGAATAAAATCAGTTTTGGCAGGTTCTGGAAAGAAATCTGCATTTTAGTACGCAGTTTTCATATGGTATTTGTGCAACGTTTTATATTTTATGGTAGAATGAAAGTATACAAAAGAATTTATAAAGATGAGGAGCTTACCATATTGAAAAAGCATAGGAAAAACTTTTTATGGATTGCTGTCGTAATACTAACATTGTGTTTGCTGACATCTCTATTCATGAAGCCAGATATTGAAGCCTCAGGAATGGATCTGTTCTTATATAAAATGAGCGGCACATCATTATTTTTGATTTGGATGATTGGTCTTCTCATCGAACTGGACGTCTTCCACAATAAGAAGAATATCCCGTTGGTGAAGAGTAATCATATCGGACCGCACATCCTATTCTGGGCAGTTTTGGTAATCACCTCATTCATTGCATTCGGAGTGTTCTACAGTTCCACCAGCACAGATTTTAAACTTGCTATGGAACAGGTAGATACCAGCAAAACCGAAACTAATAAAGCCACAGAAACTATAAGTGAAGTAACAGAAACGTCACTATCTGCCGATGTGAAAAATGAGGAAAATACATCCGCTCCAGAATCTTTACCTGAAACTGAATCTGCAAATGAAGAAACAGACACCAGCACCGTGGTTTCCAAATTAATAGAAAATGAAACATATTATTTTGATGACGCTGTATTTACGGTTAATGGCATACAACTTACTGTACGCAGTATAATGCTTCATAGAGAATACAAACCAGCGGGATACAGCCTCGAAGTTGCATACTCACTACGAAACCAAAACGCTACAGACGCTACCTTTGAGTTTTCTTCTCAATCCAGGAATGATTTCACTCTGGAAGGCAAAAGGCCAGGATGACCAAACAAGCAACTCATTCTAACGGCCATTGTACTGATTACCATCTGAAAGCCAATGAAGAAACAGAATCCCTCATCGGTGATTTCTATGCACTTTCGAGTTCAGCTGAAAAAATGATCAACGGCGAAAGTTTTGAAGCGGTTGATATATCGAACGCTTATACCGGTCAGAATCTGACGATTCATTTTCAGGTTAATGGAATATGTAATGGCCAAACGGAAACATTGACACTCTCTTTTGATATTGATCTGTAAGAACCACAAAAGCCGAGATGGAAGTTTTATTCCAACTCGGCTTCTATTCTTTATTTATATTTCAATGACCTACTGCTGTCGCTGCCCGTTTCGGGCGTTTTTATCTTCCTCTACTTTTCTTCTTTGGTTTTTCCTGTTCTTTATTTTCTCCCTTGAGGTCCTTCATGGTAAGGACTTGGTTGGTTTTCCAGTCTTTTCGGCAACCTCATTGAGCAGCACCTTATCTGGCTCCGCGCTATCCGCTCTTTGTAATAGTCAACAAAGGTAAGAAGTAGATTCATACGTGCTATTAAAAGGTTATCTCCCTGATATTCGTAGCCATAGGTACTTTGGTATGCCTGCAAAGCCCATTTCAGCCATTCTTCATTGGTTGTTGTATTCTCGTTCACAACACGGAGTTTCCGATCCAGAATGCCAATACGATTGATAAGCGGATTAATAAGTTCTCCAGATGCAGCATCGTATCTGGAAACTACAAACGGCCCTTCTCCGCAGGTAATTTCCAGTGAGTTGGCACTTACATAAGTCTGCCAGTTATATGGACACGTAAATGGGATTTTGTTTGGGTTTGCAGTCCATGTGTTGTCAGCATTTTCCGTATTGAAGGCACCTTCCAAACCTAAGCGTTCTTTCTCCATCGAGTTTAGCATTTTGTTGCACATCCAGGCTGGTGTGAATACCTCTGCTTTTGCCTTTGCACGAGCGTTTTGCTCCTTCAAAACTTTTTCGGATCTGGACTGCAGATTGATAGAACAAATCCCCACAATTGCCATAACACCGATGCTGTCCACGTCCCGAAAGCCGAAACCTTCCTCTGCATAACAATTGCTTGCCCAGATGATATTCTTCCCAGTTGTTTTGTCCTGCAAGAGGGTTTCTATTGTTTCCTGGATGGGCGTAGACTTCACATCAATTAATTTTCCCATGACACACACTCTCCTTTTTGTATTCTATGGAGAGTATGATGGATTGCCTGGAAAATGAAATCATGCTGGCTGCTGTCGCCGCCCGTTCCGGGCTTCACCATCTTTCCTGCTATCATTACGCATCTGAATATGACAATATCATTTTTTCCGCCATCTTTTCAGTAAATTGTTTTTGTGGTATGATTTTGAGAGAGACAAATCTGAATTTTTGGAGGAGAGTAATTTGCTGGTATTAAATAAATTAGAGCAGTTGCTAACTGTATGTAAAGTGAAAAACATTGATGATATAGATTTGAGTAAGAAATTTTACTTCATCGGTAAAACAGATGAAGAAATTTCTCTTGTATGTGAAACAAATGACGTTCCTGAAAACACAATAGAACGTGAAGATGGGTGGCGTGGTTTCCGTATTCAAGGAATTTTGGATTTTTCACTCATTGGCATTCTTTCAAAGTTGTCTGGAATACTTGCAGATAATAAAATTGGAATTTTTGCGGTATCTACATTCAACACAGATTATATTTTAGTGAAAGATGCGGATTTTGAAAAATCATTAGCTGTATTATTAAATGCCGGATATACAGTGATATAGATTTCAGATGCTTTAAACCCAAAGAAAATCATACGAGGAGTGAATTATTAGCATGAAAGATATTGATAATATTTGTAAAATCGCATTGGTGCAGGCAGAACCGGTAATGTTTGATAAAAGTGCATCACTTAAAAAAGCACTTCAATATATTTATGAAGCAGCAAGCCAAAAACCGGATTTAATTGTTTTCCCAGAACTGTTTATTCCGGGATATCCTGTTGGAATGAATTTCGGTTTTAGCATGGGAAAACGAAGCGATGAGGGGCGAAAAGACTGGAAACGATACTATGATGCCTCTGTTGTTGCCGGAGATTCGGAGTTCCAACAACTCGCAGAGGCAGCCAAAAAAGCGGAGGCATACATCAGCCTCGGATTTTCTGAGCGAGACGCTGTTAGTGGAACGCTCTACAACAGCAATGTCATTTTTGAACCGAACGGGTCATATAAGGTACACAGAAAGTTGAAGCCCACAGGCTCTGAGCGTGTTGTATGGGGAGATGCGAATAAGGATTATTTCCCTGTTACTGAAACACCGTGGGGACCAATCGGCAGCATGATCTGTTGGGAAAGCTATATGCCGCTTGCTCGGGTAGCACTCTATCAAAAGGGAATCACCATTTATATTTCGCCAAACACCAATGACAATCCAGAATGGCAAGCCACTATTCAGCACATTGCAATCGAGGGGAAATGTTTCTTTGTAAATGCTGATATGATTATCAGACGCAGTTCGTATCCTTCTGACTTGTGTGAGCGCAATATCGTATCGGAACTTCCGGAATTTGTGTGCAGAGGCGGAAGCTGCATCATTGATCCGTATGGTCATTATTTGACAAAGCCGGTTTGGGATGAAGAAACCATCATCTATGCAGAGCTCGATATGAGCCTGCCTGCCGCCTGTAAGATGGAGCATGATGCGATTGGACACTATGCACGTCCGGATATCCTTGAACTTAAAGTCAACGAAAAATAATAGTCTGTTGGTTCAGCAACTTCCAGTTTGTAGAGAACAAACAGAAAGATGCCGGGATGAAAACCATCTCGCATTCTTGCGCTCTGCTGTCGCCGCCCGAAAGAAATAACCGGGCGTATTTCTTTCTTTTCCCCTTCTTTTTCCAATATATCAATACCAGAAATCATACGGATTGCTGATCGGTTTCTTCGCGGGGCTGGGCTTTGGAAGGCTCTGCTCCGCTTCTTCGCGCGTGGCAAAGAGTCGGTTGCGTCTCACCTGGATTCCACCGCCGCTGTCTGTAAAGCGCACCAAGAACAGCCCGCCAGAACAGCGCTTAATTTCCACTTCACGGATGGTGCAGTTGGATTCGATGATATATGCCTTATCTCCTATCTTCATGGGATTGATCACGTCCTTACTTGCTTGCGAAAACATCTTCATATATCTGAATGATATTCCGGTCAATATTTACGCCATGCAAAAAGCTGAATGGGATATTGTGGGCCTGGATTGTCTGCATAAATTTGTAGTAGTTGCTATGCCCCAACGTATCTGTGAAAAGAATGACCCTCTCTGCCTTTAGAATGGATGTGTTGTCTACGGTGTTTGATACATTGGCACTGACAAACTTCCAGTTTGGAAATTCCTGCCGGATTTTCTTCACCCAGTTTTCATTTCCACCGACAATCGTGATGCGCTTATTTGCGATTGCCTTTTTCATCTCTGCAATCGGTATCTTTGGTACGGATTGCATTTCTTCCGTGCTGTTATATGCAAATTCTCGGAGTGCAACCAGTTCCTGCTTTATTGCATTGTAATCATGCAGCTTCGCTTCCAATTCTTCCCGCAGAGCCTTTTCCTTTTTATACTCTTCCTGGAAATGCGTTCCCACAGAAACTGCGTCCTGGATTTTGGATTTTAATTCAGCAAGCATATCTTCTGTTTTGGTGACTGCTTCTGTCGATTCAGGTTCTTTTTGTTTTGCAGATGCTTTGTTTTCTGCCTTAACTACACTATCAGCCAGCCTGATATTTTTCAGCGACTGCAGAACTTTTAAATTGCTTACCTCTGGTACACTCTGAAAAAGAAATTCCCGGGTCTGCGCTTCGATAAACCCTAATGTCACGCCAAGCACCCTTGAAAGATCACAAATCATAGCGTATAACTGTAACTGCTCCAGATCAATTTCATCTATATTAACAACTTTTGCTATCAAAGCCAAATCATAAGCGGCAAATGCATCTGTCCCACACATGCTTATATTTTCAGGGGGGAGTTCGCCTATTTTCATCATCTCTTGTGCAAGTCGTAAACCATCTGATGGACCATCTTCCAGACTATTTACAAAAGCCTCTAAAGCAGGCCGTAATTTGCCTTTTAAATTTTTTATATCTTCCTGTCCAATCTCGATGCAATCGAAATCAGACTCCTCTTCTAAATAGTGATCCATATCCTTTTTGAGGCCGATAAATACATATCACAGTCTGAAGCATAGGGAATCTTGAAAAATTGTGCTATGGTCAACACTCTGGCCAGCTTTTCTGTATTTATAGATACTTTTCCATGCTCATAATATTCGTGGGCACACAAATCCTCTATACAGCGGCCAGTTAATTTCGGATAACGCTTAAGTTGAGAATATTCTTTTTTGTGATACGTTTTATACATGCACTTTAACAGTTCCGTGCAATATGGATCTCCGCTCTTCGCCCCGCATAATATAGATGCCAGGACTCTTTGTTGATGATTGTTAATGATACTGGTGCATTTTAACAAATCAGTCAGAGGAATAGCAGCTTGTCCAAACTGAGGCAATTTATCTCGACAATGCCGTATAAAATCTATTTCTATCTCTGGAAAATCATGAGCCAATTCATCTGAAATGAACGTATCTAAAAAGATAAACTCTGCTGCGGTTCTATCAACAGTATCTTCACTATTCTTCGCCTTGTATTCGGTGAATGTAGCAAGGAAATCCATGAAGCTATCCATTTCTTCTGAATCTATATCTGCTCCAAGTCCTTCCTTAATCATTCCTTTTATATTTTCTAAAGCGTTGTTGCCATTCTCTCCCATAAACCATCCTCCACGCCTCTTATACATTAATCATACCAAGGTTACTTCGAAGAAACAATCTGTAATTTCTGTTCTGTGTGTTATTATACAAAAACCCCCGGCCATTTTCTGGTCGAGAGTTCTCTCCATATAATCAAGTGTTTTTTTCAATAAATTCAATACTTTTTTGATACCTGTCATTGAATGGAACTAAGGTTATGGAGTGATCTTTATCTCATACAGGCAGATATATAGTAATAATGGGTGCACCAAATGAAACGTCATCACTATCCGCTCTTCTCATATCTGACACTCTCCTTTTTATATTCTAATCAAAATATGGAGAATCAGCATAAGAATAAAAAGATATTTTTTGTAGTTTCCAAATGGTCCAGTTATATAAGCCAAAGACAAGTAATTTACAAGAGTTTTTACAAAAAAGGCGGCTGACCTTTTATGATCAACCGCCCAAAATCACATCATTCCCAATACTCTCTTAAATACTCTAAAATTCGTATCATCCCGAGGAGAACAATACACAGCAAATTCAATCGTTTTAAAAACATGCAGATACTCTGTGATCACTTCTTTAGCAGCTCTGGCCACCACTTCCGGTTTATTCTGAAAGGCTCCGCACCCAAAAGCACCAAGAATCACTACTTCCGCATTGTTCAATGCGGCAACATCCAGAATCCTGGTCAGTCTCTTCTTATGGATTTCAAGAAGCTCTCTATCACTGACTTTTACAGCATGGTCACCATTGTTCTGATTGAATCGATTGCTTGGTCTTTCCCGCAAATTCGGCGCTGCGCAAGTGATAACATCCACATCATACCAATCTTTCTCATCCAGTAGCTTCGGATGGCTTGTATCTGTCTTAAATACAGTCACATCCGGCGTATAGATGATATCTGCATTATTGATCGGATTTTTCGCATTACGATGAGGATAATAAAAGCCTTTCATCATATCCGGTACACTTAGGCAGAAATACAGTCCGGAACATCTGCACAGGCATTCCTCCTGGCACTGGATCCTCTTGTCACTCCACCGCCTGGATTTGTAGCAGAAGCAAAGTTATGTACTGCAACTTTTTGCCCTACATAGCCAGAGGCCGCTTCAAAAGTCCGCTTTGTGGATACAGTCACCTTCGCATTATCTGTAAAACGTGATTTATCCACAACAGCAGATCCTCTCCTTCCAAAATGAGTTTCTGATTTTTCACGGACTTAGCAAGAGAGTCCTTAATTCTCCCATTTTTTTCACACAGATTTTTTGTATCTTCAAAAAATCTCTACATTTTCAAAACTGCTCATATATTTACCATTCCTCTTAACCTTTTATTTGTTATCAGATTTTTTATACTCTCTCCATAGTTTTTCA
>ENA-OQIG01000382-OQIG01000382.1-human-gut-metagenome-genome-assembly--contig:-NODE-382-length-25947-cov-2.917661_pt1 | contig 25947 bp, 23 predicted proteins | sample MGYA00242576_ERZ504741 | MGnify/ENA primary metagenome ERZ504741 (study PRJEB26092, sample SAMD00036436) | human gut metagenome | host: Homo sapiens | study: EMG produced TPA metagenomics assembly of... | reverse complement strand
TTAGATAAATCATGTGGGAGATGCTAAAAGACAAGGGGGAAATGCGTTTGGGATGAAACAGGAAAAAACAAAAAGTGGATGTTGATCATTTTGCCAGCGGCGGTTGCGATGCTCTTTGGCGTATTTGCGGAACAGATGACGAAAGGAGAGTCTGAAACATCACAAAAAGAATCGGAGACGGTAGAAAGGGTGGAAATCATGCAGGAAGAATCAGAAACCAACACAGGAAAATATGCAGATACCAGTTCTTATGAGGAACTGGATGAACTTTATAAAGAATATTTTATGCTGGGAACCGGCTGTGAAGCCATTGACCATTGGAACAATCAGCTTGCAGAAATCGGTAATCCGGAGAAAGAAGCATTAATCAGCAGAATGTATAACAGTATTACGTTTGGCAATGAATTCAAACCGGCTTACAATTTTGATGCCTCATCGGAAACGTTGTTTACCGTTGATTTTGCGGCGGAGGAATTATTGGATTGGGCCAAAGAAAATGGAGTAAAAGTCCGTGGACATGTACTTGTGTGGCATGCACAGGTCAATCCATCTATTTTTGCAAAAGATTTTAAAGCATATTCTGGTGGAAACCTGACGGTTAGCGATACAGATGTTCTGGATGAAGATTGTCTGGTGAGCCGTGAAGTTTTGCTGGAAAGGTTAAAAACTTATATATATGGAGTATTGGAGTACACTTATCGGAATGGGTATGCTGATATTATTTATGCATGGGATGTGGTAAACGAAGCATGCGATGAGAGTCAGCCGGATGGTTTGCGCAATAGTTACTGGTATCAGATTATAGGGCCGGACTATCTGTATTACTGCTTTTTATACGCAAGAGAAGCAGAAGTTCTGTATTCCAATCAGTATGCTTCCCTTTATGGATTGAATCCGGAAACGATGATCTGTCTTCTATTCAGCCAAAACTGTTTTATAACGACTATAATGAATGGGTGGTTTCCCGTAGCGATGCAATTGTACATTTTCTGACGGAAGAACCATGGAATGAAAATCATGAAAAAGTTACCAGTCCGGTGATTCACCCGGATGGAGATGGAACCATATATGGAGATGGTCTAATCGATGGAATTGGAATGCAGGGTCATCTGGATGACACGCAGAATATTGAACAGTATATGACTGCGCTGGAAAAGTATGATGCAGCTGTGGATGAAATACATATCACGGAGCTGGATGTCGGTTGTACAGGAAGTGACGCAAATGCAGAATTCTACCAGGCAAAGTTCTACTATGATTTTTTTGCAAGGTTGATAGAGGAAGTAAAAGGTGGGGTAAATCTTACATCCGTCACAATATGGGGATTGACCGATGACGCATCCTGGAGAACTGATGTAAATCCGTTGCTTTTCAATGGTGACTTGTCAAAGAAACCCGCTTTTGAAGCGATGGTTATGGCCGGAAAAGGTGAGGAGTTCTCATTGACAGCGGTTAAGCTCGCTGTTAACGCAAAAGATATGCATGTTTCTTTTGAACCCTATGTGGAGGACGGTAAAACGAAAACAGTAACGCCGCAGAGCGTAGGGGTTTACAGCCGTGGAACAGGACATCAGTCGGTCATTACAATGGTAAATACAGAAAATCATACAGAAGATGCCGTAATAGGATATGCTCTTAAAATAAGCAGAAGCGAACAGGATGCATCCATGAAGATGGATCTGTCTTCTTATATTGGCAGAACTGTGAAAATAACAGCATTTGTTAAAACACAGGATAAAAAGATCCGAATGGGATTAGATACAACGGTATCCGAACAGCTCATAGAAAAAAATGCTTCGGATGATTGGGTGGAAGTATCGGCAGAGTGCACGATTCCGGAGGATTTAAATTCAGCAAATCTTTATCTGGAAACGGACGGAAGCGCTGATTTTTATGTGGATGATATTGATATTTCTGTTGTTTCTCAGAATGCGGCAGGTGCTGAGAACAACGTATAACTGGTACGGGATTCCTATGAAAGAATTATGCAGTATATAGAGAGGAGATAACTATGAATAATACAGGAAATCAGGAAATAAATCCTATCACCCGTTTGGATTATCCGGATCCGGATGTCATCAGGGTCGATAATACTTACTATATGGTCAGCACAACGATGCACTTTATGCCTGGATGTGAAATTCTGCGGTCTTACGATTTGGTAAACTGGGAGCATGCATCCTATGTCTATGATGTATTGGATTCCACTCCGGGACAGAAAATAGAAGGGGAGGAAAATATATACGGACAGGGAATGTGGGCGGCTTCCCTGCGTTATCATAAAGGAATCTTTTATGTGTGTTTTGTGGCAAATGATACCGGGAAAACATACATTTATTCAGCGCCTTCTATCGAAGGACCGTGGAAAAAGAGTTATATCAAGGGCTTTTATCATGACTGTTCCATTTTGTTTGATGATGATGACAGAGTCTACATAGCATCGGGAAACAAATACATTCGTCTGCAGGAATTGGATGCGGATTTGAGCGGTCCGAAAGAAGGCGGTATCGACAGAATTGTTGTCAAGGACGAAGGACATCCCGGCCTTGGTTATGAAGGTACTCATTTTTATAAAATAAACGGTAAATACTATCTGTTCTTTATTCACTCTCTGAGAAAAGAGTGGAAACGGGTGGAGGCATGTTTCGTGTCGGATTCTCTGGAAGGAGAATTCACAGGCGGCGATGTGCTGAATGATGATATGGGATATTGTAATCAGGGAGTTGCCCAGGGAGGAATTGTAGACACTCCGGATGGGAAATGGTATGCAGTGTTGTTTCAGGACAGAGGGGCAGTGGGGCGTATTCCGGTACTGGTTCCGATCCGATGGGAAGAGGATTATCCGGTGTTTGGTGTGGACGGAAAAGTACCGGCTGATTTTGAAACGGTAAGTACCAGACCGGGATATGAATATCTTCCTTTGGTACAGAGTGATGATTTTAAGGGCGGTTTCTCTGTGGATGGAGAGGTAAAGGCATCCGGAAGAATGACGAAACAGTATGATTATGACAGTTTTGGGTTGAAAAGCTGCTGGCAGATCAACCATGAACCGGATTTGTCTCTGATCAAAAGAGATTTCGAGACTGGAACAGTGGAAATTACCACGGATAAGCTCTGCAAAAATGTAACACAGGCGAAAAATACCCTGACGCAGAGAATGCGTTTTCCGGGCTGTGTTGGGGAGGTAACGGTAGATGCTTCTTTGCTGAAAGACGGTGATTATGCAGGACTTTGTGCATTACAGGGATGTTACGGTCTTGTGGCTGTCACAAAGAAGAACGGAAAATTGTTTGCAGTAATGAAGAACCGCCCGGCGGATAACGCATCTCTGCAGGGAATGGAGAAGGACACGCAGGCAGGCATTCTGCAGGAAGAAGTGGAAATCCATACAGATCACGTGAAATTCAGGGTGGAAGCAGAATTTGAAAACATGAAAGATGAAGCAAGATTCTATTATGATGCAGGAGAAGGTTGGAAACAGATAGGAATCAGCCAGAAGCTGTATTTCAAGATGGATCATTTTACCGGCTGTCGGTTTGGATTGTTCATATACGCTACAAAGGAAATTGGAGGCAGTGCGGGATTTTCTGAATTTATATACAGATAATACTTGTCGAATGGAAAACAAAAGATACACAGGAATGAATTTTTAAATGCACTGCGGTCGTAAAATAAAACACCCCCAAACATCTGCACAAGCGGCAGGGTTTGGGGGTGTTTTGCTTTATGGGTTATGAAAAGTATGTTCTTTGGAACGATACTCGCTGGGAGTGCAGCTTTTGTGCTGCTTGAAGAGCCGGTTAAAAGTGGAGATACTGGGAAATCCTGCCTGGATAGCAACCTCGGTAATGGAGAGGTCAGCGTTGGCCAGAAGTTCTTCAGCGGCTTTGATGCGTCTGTAACATAAGTAGTCTCCAAAAGTGAAATTAGTATATTGCTTAAACAGTCTGGAGAAATGATATTTACTAAAACCGACAGATTTGGCAACGGTCTCAAGATCTAAATTTTCCGTATAATGCGTGTCTATGTAGGTCATGAGAGCGTTGAATTTCTGTATATATTCTTTCTGTTTATCTAATTGAACCTTTGGAAACAAAGCTTCTGCGTTGATGCGATTGTAGGCAAATTTGACAAAGAAATTGATAAGCAGAGAGTAAATGATCAGTTCGCTGTATTCTTTTTGGCTGAAATATTCGTTGCACATCTGCGTAAGCAACTGGTATATGTCGTTGTAAATTTTAGGATAAGTTTCGGGAGTGACATAAAGCGGCTGCGCCAGGAGGGACTGAATGCCGGAGAAACTTTCAGTTTGGTAATTAAAGTGATGTCAAACAGGAAAACGAATCGTTTCCCCTCGTTCGGAGCAATCAGTTCGTGGAGTTCGCCGGGAGGAATTACTAAAATTTCACCAGGCAGCAGGTGATAGCTGCTGTCGTTAACGATGACATCGTAGTAATTTTCAACCGGCATCAGAATTTCCATGGCGGTATGCCAGTGGGAAGGGAAGTCCGCCGATTGTTCATTGAACCAGATGCGTATAGTAGTAGCGTTATGGAATTCTACTTCTTCCTGATCTATTGTGAAATATCTGGAACCGGTAAAATCGCTGTTGATACTGTATAGATCTAAATGATTTCCGTTAAAAAGTTTCGTCATACTTCCTCCTATAATAGCAAAATAAGAATAATTAAATTTTGCGTTTTTTGGCGCTCGCTAATTTGGTGAATATTATAAATAAAGCACAAAAAAGAAATGAAATACACAATGATTTTATAAGATAAGTGTAACATTTTGACGCAAATAAGGCAATAATAAATAGATAAAAAGTAAATTTGAACAAAAAGTGAGCAAAGGATGAAGAACGAATAGCAAAAACTAAGAAGCAATATGTTAAAAATCATAGTAAAATACAAATACAAGAGACAAATATATTATTACTATTATTTTAGTAGAAGTCATGGAGGCATTTATGAAGGGGTCTGTAAAAAAAGCAATTATTATAATCGGTGTCCTGATAGTACTTGTTATTTGTGTATTATTGAACTTGAGACCGGTGGAAAATTTTCAACAGAAATATGAAGGGGTCGACTTGAGCGCTGATGTAGAAGGCGCCGTCAGAGAAGGTACATATACAAAGTATTTGAATGCCCATGAAGATGCAGCATGTCCTGCCGAAGATATAGAAGTGGATCTGTTTGCTTACATGGAAGGGGAAGGCGTAGAAGTATATGAAAATTATGAGGGGGAAGAGAAAGCTCTTTATACAGATACGGAATCCACGGTTACCTGGAAGGTAAATGTTCCTGAGGCAGGTTTCTACAACCTTTATCTGGAGTATATAACAGTAGAGTCCCGAGGGGTTGCGATCGAACGTTCTGTATACATCAATGGAGAACTTCCGTTTGATGATGCGGGAAACATTATTTTTACAAGAACCTGGACAGACGCCTCAGAACCTAAGGTAGACAATCAGGGAAATGAAATTCGTCCTTCGCAGGTGGAAGTTTACAAATGGCAGAGCACTTTCTGCAAAGATGATATGGGATATATCATAAATCCTTATCAGTTTTATTTTGAAGCCGGAGAGAATACGATCACCATGGAAGGTGTAAACGAACCCATGGTTTTGAAAAAACTCACACTGGCTGCAATCGATGATTCCGTTACATACGAAGAATATCTGGCAAACTGTCCGGGGGAAGGAAATTCAGAAACCAATATTAATTATGTGCAGGTGGTACAGGGAGAGGATTCGACGATACGATCAGAATCATCTCTGTATGCGAAATATGACAAATCGGCGCCGAACACTCAGCCATACAGTGTGACGAATACAATTCTGAATTATGTAGGCGGAGAAACATGGTGCAGTGCAGGCCAGTGGATCGAATGGGAGTTTTCGGTTCCGGAGGACGGTTATTACAATATTACTGTTAAGGGAAGACAGAATTATGCCCGCGGCAGTGTATCTTCCAGAACGGTATATATCGATGGAGAAATCCCATTTGAAGAAATGGAAGAGATTTCCTTCGAATATGAGAATGACTGGAACAATCTGACTCTCGCAGATGCAGATGGAAATCCGTATAAAATTTATCTTACAGAAGGAACACATACCATTCGTCTGGAAGCTACATTGGGCGGTTCCGGTATTCTGCTGGAAGAACTGGAAGATTCTATTTATCGTCTGAATCAGATTTACAGGAAACTTTTGGTATATACCGGAGCAACGCCGGATCAATACCGCGATTACAATATTGATCAGGTATATCCGGAAGTGATGGAGCTATGGATCTGGAATCCAAACGCCTCTACAAGATTGTAGATGAAATGGTTGCTTATACGGACAAAAAGCCGATAAGATTGCGACGGCGCAGACTCTTGCGCAGCAGCTGGAGCGATTTGTAGAAAAGCCGAACAAGATTACGGAAGAGTTTACAACATTTAAAGACAATATTACTTCTCTCGGTACTGCGGTTCTGAATATGGGTGAAACGAAACTGGATATCGATTATCTGGTAATTACCAGCACAGATACAGAACCGGAAAAAGACGAAGCGAACTTCTTCTCTAAAATGTGGCATGAGATCAAAGCATTTGCGGCAACTTTCTACGTTGACTATGATGCGGTTGGTGATGTCTATGAGGAGAATGATGAAGAAGTAGTTACGGTTTGGATCCTGAGCGGTCGTGACCAGGGCACTATTTTGAAATCCATGGTGGACGATACCTTTACTCCTGATACGGGAATTAAGGTCAATGTGGAAGTTGTAGCGGCTAATGCTTTGCTGAGTGCAGTTATGGCAGGAAGAGGACCGGATGTGGTTCTTTCCGTCGGAGCTGACCAGCCTGTGAACTATGCGCTTCGTGGAGCAGCTGAAGATCTTACTCAGTTTGAAGATTATCAAGAGGTTTTGAGTAGCTATACAGAAAGTTCATATCAACAGTATTGCCTCGACGGTGCAATTTATGCGATTCCTGAAACGCAGACATTTAATGTGATGTTCTATAGAACCGATGTTTTGGAACAATTGGAACTGGAAGTTCCCCAGACCTGGCAGGATTTGATTGAAATGCTTCCTACCATTCAGGGCAACAATATGTCCATCGGCATTCCATCGGCGGCAGGCAGCAGCGGCAGCGCAAGCGCCAGCACAACGATTGCATCCAACGCAGCAGACCTGTCCTTATATTTCAGTTTGCTATACCAGTACGGCGGAGATTTGTACAACGAAGCAGGAACCAAAGCTGAGATCAACGATGAAGCGGGTGTTGAAGCGTTTGATGTATATACCAGATTCTTTACGGATTATGGAATTCCTACCTATTTTGATTTTGTCAGCCGGTTCCGTTCTGGTGAAATGCCTATCGGTATTGCGAGCTATTCGACGTACAATACTTGATGGTATCTGCGCCGGAGATTAAAGGCTTATGGGACTTTACATTAATTCCTGGTACTGAAAAAACAGATGAAAATGGTAATACTTACATCGATCGTTCCGACTTTATTACCGGCAGTGGGACAATGATGATTGCTTCTGATGATGAGGATACAAAACAGAGAGCGTGGGAATTCATGAAATGGTGGGCAAGTTCGGACACGCAGGTACGTTTTGGCCGTGAAATTGAAGCGTTGCTCGGATCTTCTGCAAGATATGCAACCGCAAATATAAATGCGTTCAGCCAGCTGGCATGGACTGCAGATGATATTGAAGTATTAACAGAGCAGTGGCGTCAAACGGTAGGAATTCGTGAAATCCCTGGCGGATACTATACGGGACGGCATATAACAAATGCGGTTCGAAAGGTTATTAATGACCAGGAAGATCCGAGAGAGACAATTATTGATTATACCATTACCATTAATGAAGAAATTGCCAAGAAACGTTCAGAGTTTGGTCTGCCGTTGGAATAGGAGGTAAGTAAGAAATGAAAGAATATATCCGCAGATATTTCATGTTGCGCAGGCATAATATGAAGGTTGCGATAAAAAAGGCCAAAATGAGTAAAATGTGTTATGCGTTTCTGGCGCCGTATGCAATAATATTTGCCTTGTTTTACATATTGCCGGTTATAACCTCTATTTTTTACAGTTTTACTTATTACAACATTCTGGAATCTCCCAAGTTTGTCGGGCTGCAGAATTATATCAACTTAATTTTACAGGATGATGTATTTCTGATCGGTGTAAAAAATACGTTTGTCATTGCTGTTATCACAGGACCGTTGGGCTATATCGCCTCTTTCCTGTTTGCATGGCTGATCAACGAATTGCCACGATGGGTTCGAACGATTGCTGTTGTTGTGTTCTATGCTCCTTCCATTGCGGGCAACGCGTACGTTATTTTTTCTATCTTCTTCAGAGGCGACGCATACGGATATGTAAATGCAGCTTTGATGAATATGGGTATTATTAATTCGCCGATCCTCTGGCTGACGGATCCGGATTACATGCTTCCGATTTGTATGCTGGTTATTTTATGGATGAGTTTGGGTACCGGCTTCCTTTCCTTTGTAGCAGGTCTGCAGGGGGTTGACCGTGCTCAGTATGAAGCAGGTTATGTGGACGGTATTCGAAATCGTTGGCAGGAATTATGGTACATCACACTGCCGAATATGAAACCGATGTTGTTATTTGGCGCGGTAATGTCCATTACTCAGTCTTTGGTGTTTGCGATGTAACCATGGCGCTTTGCGGCTATCCGAGTACAGATTATGCAGCGCGAACAGTTGTCACCCATTTGTTTGACTACGGCTATTCCCGATTTGAAATGGGTTATGCATCTGCAATTGCAACTTTGTTGTTTTTGATTATGATTTTGTGTAATAAGGCAATTCAAAGCATGTTAAGAAGAGTGGGAACCTGATATGAAGAAACAGAAAAAAGAAGCAAATGTGACAAAAAAGAAATTTAGTAAAATTAAAAAGAAGACAGCCGAATCGTTCCAGGATTGGAGATTTTATCATCTACTTCTTTTTGATACTGGTAGCATTAATGATGGTATTTCCATTAGTGTTTGCTATTAACAATGCATTGAAGCCGCTGGATGAGTTGTTTATGTTTCCGCCAAAGGTTTTTGCTCAGAATCCTACACTGGATAACTTTTCAGATTTATTTGTAACCATGGGAAAGAGTTGGGTTACATTTCCCAGATATGTGTTCAATACGGTATTTATTACGGTTGTAGGTACAGCGGGACACCTGATCCTGGCATCCATGGCTGCCTTCGTGTTGGCGAAGTATGACTTTCCCGGGGGAAAGACCTTTTTCAAACTCGTTACAGTCGCGTTGATGTTCAGTGGTTATATAACGGCAATTCCCAACTATTTGATCATCAACGAATTGGGATGGATTGATACATACTGGGCAATTATTATTCCGGCGTTTGCGTCTCCCATGGGATTGTTTCTTATGAAACAGTTTATGGAAGGATTACCAATGTCTCTGATCGAGGCGGCCAAGATTGATGGTGCAAATGAGTGGAAGGTATTTATCAGTATCGTAATGCCGAATGTAAAACCGGCGTGGCTGACAATGATTATTTTCTCTGTACAGGGACTTTGGAATAATCAGGCGGCGACTTTCATTTATTCCGAGGAGAAAAAACCCTGGTCTATGCTTTGCAGCAGATTCAGAGCGGTGGTATTGCAAGAACCGGTCAGGCAGCGGCAGTTACGGTAGTAGTTATGGCAGTACCGATCCTTATTTTCATATTGTCAGAAAGTCAGATCCTGGAGACAATGGCAAGTTCCGGTTTGAAAGATTAAGGAGGTTGGTGCAGGTTATGAAAAAAACAATGAAAAGACTTAGCGCACTGCTGATCGGTATGATGATAGCACTAAGCTCCGCTATGGCAGTTTATGCAGATGAGGGTTATACGTACAACTATGATTACTGGGGAGATATACAGTATTCTCCGGATGCATATGAAGTGTCTGGTGTATATTCAGCCGTAGATTTTGGTCTGGAGACAGGATTGAAAACCCCATCCGGTTTGTTTGTGTATGAAGATATGATTTATATCTGCGATACCGGTAATAACAGAATTCTGGAAATTCAAAGAACCGCTCCCAGACTCTGGAATTGATTCGTGTGATTGACAGCTTTAAGGGCGGTGAGGGACCGGAAACCTTTTCCTCTCCGCAGGATGTGGCGGTTACAGATGATGGTTACATATTTATTGCTGACACGAATAATAGCCGGATATTGAAGCTGGATATGGATCTGAATTACGTCATGGAATTTACAAAGCCTGTGGATGCTACTTTTGACCAGGATTTAAGTTTCCTGCCTTGCAAGCTTGCGATCGATACTGCGGGCCGTGTATATTGTGTGGCAACCAATGTGAATAAGGGCTTGATCAAATTCGAAGCAGACGGGGAATTTTCCGGTTTTATAGGAGCTACGGAAGTCACCTATGATTGGACGGATTACATCTGGAAGCGCTTTGCTACACAGGCACAGAGAGAACAGATGGAATCTTTTGTACCAACCGAATACGACAACATTTATATGGATTATGAAGGATTTATTTATGCATGTACGACTCATGTTACAAAGTCAACATTGGAGGATGGGACTGCAGATCCAATTCGCCGCCTGAATATGATGGGAAGCGATATTCTGATCCGAAATGGTGAATGGCATATTATTGGTGATATCTATTGGGGGGATGGCGGCGGATATTCCGGTCCTTCTTTGATCACAGATATCACAGCGTTTGATAATGATGTATATGTGGGATTAGATAAAGTAAGAGGCCGTTTATTTGCTTATGACGATCAGGGGCGTATGTTGTTTGCGTTCGGCGGAAACGGTAATATGGACGGGTATTTCAAACTTCCAAGCGCCATTGATCATATGGGATATGATTTACTGGTCTTGGATCAACAGGACAACAGTCTGGCGATATTTACACCTACGGAATTTGGTAAGTATATTTATCAGGCGATCGATCAGTTTCAGGCAGGTGAGTATGCTGAGTCCGGTGACAGCTGGCAGAAAGTTCTGGAGTTGAATGGTAACTATGATCGTGCATACATCGGTATCGGACGTTCTCTGCTTCGCCAGGAAGAATATGAAGAAGCATTGGATTATTTCAGACTGAATGGGACGATGAAAACTATTCAAAGGCATTTAAGCAGTATCGTAAGGAATGGGTAGAAGAGCATATCGGTGTTATTTTTATCATAGTATTCGCAGTGCTTTGTATCCCGTTATTGGTGGGTAAAATAAAAGCGATCAAGCATGAAATTGATCAGGCAGATATCTTTAGAGATTATAAGCAATAGGATATGAAAAACAGAACGGAGGCAGGCATGTTAGCTTCACTGAAAAAAAAGGAAACGTATGAACATTATTTGGAAACATTGAAGTTTGCCCTATATTGCATTACACATCCGTTGGATGGATTTTGGGATTTGACTCATGAAAAGAGAGGATCCATAGCAGCGGCAAATACCATATTGCTTTTAACATTGCTTGCTAATCTATTTAAGTTGCAGTATACAAGTTTCCTGTTTAATCAGGTATATTGGCCGGAGGAAAATCTGCTGATCCATATAGCGAGTATCGTTTTTCCTCTTGCTCTCTGGTGTGTGGGAAACTGGGCATTGACAACGTTGTTTAATGGTAAGGGACGTCTGAATCAGATATATATGGCAACTTGTTATGCATTAACGCCATATCCGCTCATTCAATTTCCACTGATTATTTTAAGCAATATGGTAACTGTGGATGAAGGTGCGTTCTACACGGTACTGAGCGGATTATCAATTGTATGGGCAGCCTTGCTGATTATATCAGCCATGATGCAGATCCATGAATATTCGGTGAGTAAAACAGTGCTTTTTACCATAGCAACCATCTTTGCAATGCTTGTAATGGTTTTTATTCTGTTGATTTTTTTCAGTATGATTAGCCAGGGCGTGTCATATTTCATATCTTTGATACGTGAGATTCTATTCAGAATGTAGCAGGTTGGAGGAAGAAGAGACATGAAGAAAGAAAAATCAGTTAGAAAGGCAGAATTTCAGGCTGCGCTTTTCAGGCAGTTAAAGAGTCTGATCGTTCCGTTCATTATCCTTGCTATTATCCTGATAGGTGTTTTGGTCATCAGTTTTTCGCAGGGAGAAGCAGAACCGGAAGAGGTTGTCAGAGTAAACGGATATGAAGGGGAGGAAACGGAGATTACTCTGGAAAATGATAAATTGCTGTTTTCCATGAATTCTCTTACTACTCAGTTTTCTGTTACGATGAAAGAGACCGGAGAAACATGGACTTCCAATCCGGAGGGAGCTGCAGAAGACAGTGCGGCCCTTGAGATTGAAAAAAATAAACTGCAGTCCACAGTGCTTTTAACTTATAGCACTCAGAATGGTGTAGATGCCCTTCTTGATAACTATGAATACAGTATTGCAAAAGGTATTTATGAGATTGAAACCGGCGATGGCTATATCAAGGTGAATTATTCTATCGGTGATCTGGAACAGGAATATGTGGTTCCTCTTGTTATGGAAGAGGATCGTATGGAAGAATATTTGAGCAAAATGGGGCAGAGAGAAAGCCTTATGATTGGCGAATATTATAAGAAATTGGACATCAACGATCTTAGCAAGAGTGATAAGGCTGCAAAAGATGAATTGACAGCACGTTATCCATCGATGGAGACTACGGTGATCTATGTCCTGCGTGATAATGTAAAAGCCAGTATCAAACAAAACTGCAGCAGTATTTTGAAGAAGCTGGGTATACCTATGAAGAGTATGTGGAAGACAAGGAAAAAGACAAGCAGGAAAAAGTCTCAGAAAAATCGGTATTTAATGTAAGTGTGATTTACCGTTTGGACGGAGATGATCTGATCGTGGAGGTCCCATTTGACGATCTGGAATATAAAGAGGATTATCCCATCTATTATTTGAGCGTGCTTCCTTATTTTGGAGCGTCCGGAACAACAGATGAAGGTTTCTTATTTGTGCCCGAAGGCGGTGGCGCACTGATCGAATTTAATAACGGTAAGACCAGCCAAAACAGTTATTATTCAAATGTATATGGCTGGGATATGGGACAGGACAGAGACGCCGTTGTTCATGATACGCGAACCTATTTCAATGTTTTTGGCGAGTCGAAAAATGATTCCTCTTTTATCTGTATGCTTGAAGATGGGGTGCCGTATGCATCCATTCAGGCGGATATCAGTGGAAGAAGCCACAGTTACAATTATGTGAATGCAGTATATTCTGTATTGCACAGGGAACAGTACGATGTTTCAGACAGAAGTACGCAGTCCATGTTCGTATACGAAGATGGAACTGCCGAGGGGGAAGGAATCGTACAGAGATACAGCTTTATTGATTCCGGGGACTATGTAGATATGGCGGAGGACTATCGCAGTTATCTGAAAGATAAGTATGGCGATTACCTTACGGTGAATGACGATACAGAAACTCCGGTAGCTTTAGAAATTATCGGAGCGGTAGATAAAGTCAAACAGGTATTTGGTGTTCCGGTGTCCAGTCCGTTGGAACTGACCACATACAAAGAAGCCCAGGAGATGGTGGAAGAACTTTATGGGGAAGGTTTAAGTAATATGTCTGTGAAGCTGTCCGGCTGGATGAATGGCGGAGTACAGCAGAAAATGCTGGATTCGGTGAATCTGATCTCTGATCTGGGAAGCAAAAAGGATTTGCAGAACATGATCGATTCAGCAGAAGAAAAGGGCATTGCCGTTTATCTCAATGGCATTACAAATTATGCGATGGACAGTGGTATCACGGATGGATTCTTTGTTTATACAGATGCAGCGAAATTTGTAAGCAAGAGAGCGCGAAATTGAATGTGTATGACACAGTCACTTACGAAAAGGCAGAAGAAGACAGAGATCCGTTCTATCTGTTAAAGGCTGATCTGGTATATGAAATGATGGATAATCTGGCAGATGCCGCAAATGGTTATCACGCAGGTGTTTCTTTTAGTGATATAGGCTATGAATTATCCTCTGATTTTTACCAGAAAGATCCTACCAGCAGACAGATGGCAATGGAAGAGCAGGCAGAAAAGCTGAAGAGCCTTGATGATAATGGAACGGATATAATGATCAATATGGGCAATGATTATGCAGTTGCTTATGCGGATATGGTCACAAATATGGATCTGGAAGGTACCGAATATTCGATCATTGATAAGAAAATTCCATTTTATCAGCTGGCAATTCATGGCTATGTCAATTATACCGGAGAAGCGCTCAATTTGACACAGAATACACAGAACGAGCTTTTGAATTCTGCGGAGTATGGAGCCGGTTTAGCTTTTACTTTTATGAAAGAATCAGCATTTGAGTTACAGAATACGCTATATACAGAGTATTTTGGTGCAGATTATTCCGCATGGCATGATGAAATGCTGGAGATATATACTCGATACAATGAGGAATTGGGTCACACATTTAACCAGAAGATGGTGGGACATGAGTATGTAACGAGTGAACTGACTTGTACGATTTACGAGGACGGCACGAAGGTTTATGTAAATTACAGTTATGATGAGCTGCAGGCAGACGATGGAACTGTGGTTCCTGCAAGAGATTATGTTGTGGTTCGATAAACCGAAACAAGATTTATTGGAAGATTAGAAAGGATTTGACTATGAAGAAACAGAAGAAATTGAGGGGTCTTCAAAGGCGTAAGGCAATATCCGGATACTTGTTTATCATGCCGTTTGTTCTGGGATTTTCAATGTTTATGGTAAAGCCTTTTTTTCAGTCGCTTTACATGAGCTTTTGTAATGTGGAAGTAGATTCGGGTGGTTTTAAAAATATTTTTGCAGGATTATCAAATTATATCAGAGCGTTTACTGTGGATCCGGAATTTAATCAGATGCTGGTAGAAGAAATTGGAAGCATGTGTATCAATGCACTGGCTGTTATGGTATTTAGTTTCTTTGTGGCAATGATCTTAAATGAGAAATTCAAGGGACGTGCTTTTGTAAGAGCAATCTTCTTCCTGCCTGTGATCCTTTCTTCCGGCGTTATACTCGGGGTGGAATCCAATAATGCATTATTGTCCAGTGTGCAGGATATGATCCAGGAAAATGGCTCCAGCAACAGTATTACGGTAGCCATTCAGGATATACTGATGACTTCCGGTATGGGTTCCAAAATCTTTGAGGTTGTCTTCGATATTGTGGATGGTATCTATGATGTAGCTATTGCTTCGGGTATTCAGATTATTATTTTCCTGTCAGGATTGCAGACAATTTCAGAAAGTATGTATGAAGCGGCTGCAATTGAAGGATGTACGAAATGGGAAAGTCTGTGGAAGATCACGTTCCCAATGATCAGTTCTCTGTTTTTGGTAAATTGGATTTATACCATCATAGATTTCTGTATGAGGTCAGATAATGCGGTAATGGAAAAGATAAGTGATGAAATGATCGTTCAGATCAACTATGGATATTCATCGGCCCTGGCGTGGGTGTATTTCCTGATCGTTATGGTCATCATAGGCATAAGCTCACTCATTATCTCAAAGGGGGTTTACTACTATGAGTAAGAAGACAAAAACAGCATATCAAACAATAGGTTTCTGGGAAAGAAATCGAAGATCTCAGGGGTATTTATTAAAAAAGACTGTGCGAAATATTGTCTATAAAATTGCAAGAGCAGCTTTGTTATTCGGTATGTGTTTTATGATTCTTACAGCCTATACTGAATAAAATTTCTATCAGTTTTATGGCAGAGGAAGATTTGTATAATCCTATGATCATTGCGATACCGGAACATTTTACGAAAGCAAATTATGAACTGGCTGCACAGTTTATGTCCTATGGGACTTCGATCATAAACACGATTGTGGTCTCGCTGACAATAGCTGTTCTGCAGATCGCAGTATGTACACTGGTAGGTTATGGTTTTGCCAGATTTGATTTTCCGCTGAAGAAGTTCTGGTTCTTATGTGTTATGCTGGTCATTGTCGTACCGCCTCAGACTATTTCAACATCCTTATATCTGCATTTCAGATATTTTGATCTGTTTGGAATTATAGAGGCCGTGACAGGATCGAGTTTGAATTTGAGAGATTCGGTGTTGCCATATTATCTGATGAGTGCAGGTGTATGGGATTGAAAAACGGGTTGTACATATTTATGATTCGCCAGTACTTCCGCAATATTCCTAAGGAATTGGAAGAGGCGGCATACGTGGACGGATGCGGCACCTTGAAGACATTCGTAAGAATTATGCTTCCGGATGCCAAACCGATTTTAACATCCTGTTTCCTGTTTGCGTTCGTATGGCAGTGGACAGATAAATTTTATTCCAAGATGTTCCTGGGCAATATAAAACTTCTTTCAACGCAGTTAGCGATGATCGCGGACCGGCTGGATTTTTATATTGTAAATACCTTGGGAAATCCGGCAGGAGCATCTATCGGATATACAACTGTATTACATCTACAGGTACTTTGATGGTAATTGTACCGTTGCTGATTTTATATCTCTTTGCACAGAAAGGTTTTGTGGAAAGCTTAAGCACTTCGGGTATTAAGATGTAAAACGCAAAGAACTATTTTGTATATTATTCCTGAAAGGAACTTGCTGTCCCAGAAAGTGCAGGTGAATGAAAAAGGAATCATATAAAGAAAAAAGGAGGAAAAAATGAAAAGCAGATTTGTAAAGAAATTAATCGCAGCATCGCTTGTAACTGCAATGTCAGTATCTATGGTTGCCTGCGGAGAGAACACCGATGATGCTCCTCAGAGCAGTACATCTTCGGAAGAGTCAGATGATTCTGAAAAGTATACGGTCATTACTGATGATGAAGGAAATCCTATTGATTTGGGAGGAATTGAAGTTGTCATCCGTGACTGGTGGACTCCAAGCGAAGAAGAAGAACCGAACAACGCTTATGAAGAGGCACGTCAAGAATATCGCGACTGGATTCAGGAAACGTATAACTTTACGATCAAAGAAATGGCTATTTCCGACTGGGGTTCAACTCCTGAAGATTTCTTAAATTATGCGACCAGCGGTGGAGATGAATATTATGTATTTGCGCTTCGCCCGGGCAGCGAATTAGTAGCTGCACTGAACAGCGGTTTAATGTATGACTTGTCTACGCTGGACTGTCTGGATTTCTCTGAAGAGAAATGGCAGGCAAACGGTGTTCATGAAGTGATGTCTAAGGGTGATGCGATTTATGGTATGAGAGGTATTGCTCCAGAACCGAAAGGCGGCATATACTTTAATAAGAGATTATTGGAGGAAGCCGGAATTACAGCAGATTCCATCTACGAATTACAGGAAAATGGAGAATGGACCTGGGATAAATTCGAAGAACTCTGTTCACAGGTTCAGGCGGATACCGATAACGATGGTGTGATTGACCGTTATGCAATGGTTAATTTTCGTTCCACCTTCTATAATGAAGCTGTTGCATCCAATTATGGCGATTACATCGCTATGGATGAAAATGGAAAATATTACAATGATCTGGAATCCAATGAGACGCTAGATGCATTAAACTGGGCTCTTAGAATGCTGGACACCTATGACTATCCGCAGCCTGAGGGAAGCGAATGGGATTACTGGGTAGAAGCATTCCAGAATGGCAAAGGCGCCTTTATCGCCGGTGAAGCTTATCAGGCAAGCGGTGACTGGGCGAACATGGAAGACGATTTCGGTTTTGTGTGCTTCCCGAAAGGACCTGCAGCAGATGACTATACCAACATCCGCAGCGACAACGTGTATGTAATCCCGGCTTGCTATGATGCCGAGAAAGCATGGAAGATTGCATTTGCTTATGATCTTTATACAGATCCGGTTCCTGGATATGAAGATTATAACGATGCGTTGTCAGGATATTATGATTCTTTCAGAGATACAGAGTCTGTTGACTTGACGATCACAAGATTGATGGAAAACGGAAGAGTCACCTACAATAATATGATCCCGAATCTGGATCTTGGTGCAGATTTACTCTGGGGTATCAGCAAAGATAATACTCCGGCACAGGCGGCTGAGGCAATCAGAAATACCTGGGCGTCTTATCTGGAAGAAGCAAATAAATAAATTGAAAGGGGGTGTTTCTGGGAGCCCCTTTTCTTGAAGTTAAGGAGAAATTTTCATGACAGTAATTGCAAAAAACCCTATTATGCCAGGATTTTATCCGGATCCTTCCATTTGTGCAGTGGGAGAAGATTATTATTTGATCAATTCAACGTTTGCTTATTTTCCCGGGCTTTCTCTCATGCACAGCAAAGACCTTGTACATTGGGAACAGATTGGCAATGTGATGGACAGAAAATCTCAATTGCCTTTGAAAGAGGCAGGGCACTCCGCAGGATTGTTTGCGCCCACGATCCGGTATCATGAAGGCGTTTTTTATGTAATCTGTACGAATGTGTCTTATGGCGGCAATTATATCGTAACAGCATCAAATCCGGAAGGACCATGGTCTGAGCCATATTATATTGAGGGAGCAGACGGCATCGATCCAAGTCTGTTCTTTGATGAGGATGGAAAATGTTATTATATTGGTACTCATCCCAATCCGGAAGGCTGTAAATATGATGGTGACTGGTATATATGGATCCAGGAACTTGATGTAAAAACCATGAAACTGGTGGGTGAACACAAAAATGTGTGGAATGGCGCCATGAAAAATATCGTATGGCCGGAAGGTCTCATCTGTATAAAAAAGGCGAGTATTACTATATCATGCACGCAGAAGGCGGTACAGGACCTGATCATGCGGTAACGGTTTGCAGAAGCAAAAATATCTGGGGACCTTATGAAAATAATTTCTGCAATCCTATTTTGACACATAGACATCTTGGGCGTGACTATCCTGTTAAATATGTAGGACATGCAGATCTGATTGAAACACCTGCAGGTGAGTGGTATATGACTATGCTGGCAGTAAGACCCAAGGAAGGGTATACCACGATGGGACGGGAAACATTCCTTGCGAAAGTGGTTTGGGAGAATGACTGGCCCGTTGTAAATCCAGGTGCAGGAATGTTGACAGATACCGTAGAGATCGAACTGCCGGAGTGGAGACCGGAAACGGATGTAAATTCCTACACATACAGAACAGGTGCTAAGACCTGTGTACCGGGAAGCAGCAGGGAATATGATTTTACCAATATGAAAGTTCTTGGAGATGAATTTTTGTTCCTTAGAAATCCGGAAGAAAATATGTATCAATTAACAGAAAAAGGTCTGAATCTGCATTTCAGTCCTGTTACACTGAAAGAGAAAGCGAGCCCGTCTTACATTGCCATCAGACAGCAACATCACAGGTGTAAAGTAGAAGCATGCTTGAAAACAGATGGTCTTACTTCGGCAAGAAGAGCCGGGATTGCAGTCGTACAGAGTGATGAATATCAGTTACGCGTTGAAGTAGGTGACAGCAAAGCGGACGTAATTCTGTGCGAAAAAGGAATGGATCAATGTGTTGGCTCCGCGGTTGTGGAAGACAAAGAAGTGGTGCTTTCTATTGCCATAGATGAGTTGAAAGCGACTGTGGGAATGAAAGACAGTAAGAGGGAGATTATTCTGGCAGAAGATGTGGATATTCGCGCATTATCAACAGAAGTAGCAGGCGGGTTTGTAGGATGTACAGCAGGTATCTATGCAGTGGCTGAAGGAGAAGAGGCAGATGGATATGCCATGTTTAAGAGCCTTTCTTATGAGGAAAGAGAAGGCAAGTGAATGTGGCAGTTATTTTGTGGTCGATGTACTCTGAGTCTTATATCGTAACAGACATCCGGGATATTTTTCTTTTGGTGATCTGTTTTTAAAAAGGAGAAACAATTGTGAGTGATTTTTTAATTGGGATAATAAATTCATGACTGCAATGTCAAAGGCCAGCGATGCAATCCTTTTAGGTATTCTTTGGATTGCATGCTGTCTCCCGATCGTTACAGTTGGAGCATCGTCCGCTGCGTTTTACTATGCATATCACAAGGCAGTTCGGCAGAGAAGGGATATGCCTGGAAAGAGTTTTTCAGCGCCTTTAAATCAAACTTTAAATCTGCTATCATCATTTGGCTTATTATTTTGGGCCTGTATCTTGTGACCGGAATGGATTGTTATATTTTGTATACGTCATTGGAAACCATGGATCACGCATTGTTTTTGCTGCTGATGATCATGATCGTGATTGCCTTAATAACGATATGGGGAATCTACGTGTTTCCGTATCTGGCGCGTTTCGAAAATACTACGAAAGTGATCATAAAAACAGTATAGCGGTTATGGTCATGAATAAATCATGGTCATTATTGCTTCTCGTGATTTTTGTGGCAGCGGCAGCGCTGTTTCTTCTGGTTCCGCCGGCTGCAATTTTTGTGCCAGCCTTTTACATGTGGGTGGATAACAAAATTTTAGAACGGATTTTCCGGAAATACATGAGAAAAGAAGATTTAGAAAAACAGATAGAATTGGACAGAGCAAAATCTGGTATGATTTAAGCGATAACTTTGATTTTGCAAATTCTATCGTTTCATTTAATTACTGTCAGGAAGGAGCAGATATGCGAAAAAAAAGGACCAGCAATGCGTTAAAAGGGATTGCGAGTTGTATGATCTGTGCATGGTCTTTATGTGCCTGCGGAAATGTTGCCGAGGATTCATCGGACCGTAAAGTAATGGAAGAGAGCAAAGCAGCAGAATATGAAGCTTTGTTTGATGAAATTGAGGCGATTACGCCGTACAAATCATTGAGCAATACCAATCCGATCATGACTCAGAGATTTGGTGCAGATCCATACGCTATGGTTTATAAGGATCGGGTTTATTTCTATATGACCGGAGATACTTTTGAATATGATGCAGATGGAAGTGTAACGGAGAATACTTATGGAAAGATCAATACCATCAGCGTAGTTTCAACAACGGATATGGTGAACTTTGAAGATCATGGTACAGTATATGCAGCGGGTTCCAAAGGAGCTGCTAAATGGGCAGCTAATTCTTGGGCTCCGGCAGCGGCATGGAAAGAAATCGATGGAGAAGTAAAATTTTTCCTGTATTTTGCAAATTCCGGCGGAGGGATTGGCGTATTGACTTCGGATAGTCCGACAGGACCCTTTGAGGATCCGTTAGGAGAAGCGTTGATCAACAATCATACACCGAATTGTGCAGATGTCATATGGATTTTTGATCCTGCAGTTCTGGTGGATGATGACGGAAGAGCATATCTTTATTTTGGCGGAGGTGTTCCTGAGGGGCAGGCTGCCAATCCTGGGACAGCCAGAGTGGTGGAACTGGGAGAAGATATGATCAGCATTGCAGGTGAGCCGGTAATCATAGATGCGCCTTATGTATTTGAGGATTCCGGTATACATAAATACAATAATAAGTATTATTACACCTATTGCTCCAACTGGGATGTGGATCAGGCGGGAACAGATCAATACGGGTTCGAAAGCGGAGAAATTGTGTGCATGGAAAGCGAAAGTCCATTGGGACCGTTCACCAATAAAAGAAACCATTTTAGAGAATCCGGGGAAATATTTCGGATTAGGCGGAAACAATCATCATTGTGTGTTTTCTTTTAAGGATCATTGGTATATTACCTATCACACCAGAGTATTGGAAGGAAATATGGGGATTGAAAAGGGGTATCGCTGTACTCATATTGATTCTTTTACCATGCAGAAGGATGGCAGTATTGGTCTGATAGATCAGACCCTTCAGGGCAGAGAACAGTTATCTTATGTGGATGCTATCAGCGTCATAGTGCAACGGAAGTGGCAGTGATGAGCGGTATGAGTACAGTAGCAGGAGATGCAGTTACTGATTTCTATGGTTCGGGAACCATGGCGCTCGGAAAAATCCAAACAGGTTCTTTTGTTAAGGTACAGGGTGTGGATTTCGGGGAAGGAGCACCTTCCAAATGGATCGCAGAGATTAAGAATGCAAATGGAGAAGTTGGAGTGATACAGCTTCGTGCAGATGGATTAAATGGAGATATACTGGGCTATCTGACCATCGATGCCAATACCGGTACAAATTATGCAGAATTTGAGACAAATTTGAATACCGGTATTACAGGTGTACATGATGTGTATATGATTTTCTATGGAGAGGAATATGAGGTGTTATCCTGGCAGTTTGAAAAATAAATAGGGATTAATTGTAAGGAGAGGGAAAGTTATGGCGTATTTACTAAGTTATACTCGTTTACCTGTCGACAGTGTAATTTATGATCCGAGACTGGCATACAGTATGCACCTGGCGATCAGTGAGGACGGTGAAAATTACCAGGCGCTGAATCACAATTCCGGTGTACTGTTTGTGAAGGCAACCGAGAATGAAGATGGTTCTTTGACACCATGGAGTTTGAAAAATCCTGTGATCCTGGAATTGAAAGATGGAGGTTTTGGAGTAGTAGCCGAAAGAATCGGCGCCGATGGAGAAGAGGATACGGAAAGCGCAGGAAAGTTTCTTTATTTTACCACAAAAGACTTTTTGGATTATACAGAAGTAGGATTTCTGTCGAAAGAAGAAGCGGAAGAAAAGAAAAGAGAAGGCAATGCAGACCGTATGAAAGTACCTGCAGCAGAAAAATTGGAAATTCAAGGGGTTGTTCCGCAGAATGTCCTTGAGATTTCAGAAAGCGTGGCGGACAGACTGCGTAAAAAACTTCTGACGCCGGTAAACTGTGGTATGGAGTTCCCTGAGCAGGTAGAGGCATCCAGTGCAGAAGAACTGGAAAAATATCGGGCCATGGCTTTCTATACAGATGGTACAAAGGTAGCGAAAAGAGTGGATTGGGACTTGAGTACCGTGGATTTTGCAGTGCCGGGAACGTATAAGATAAAGGGAAACGTGCATCAGGAACATTTTGAATTTCCGATTGCGTTTTATCGTGCCGATCCTTGTGTGGCGAAGTGGAAGAATAAATATTATTTTATTGCAACGAATGATGCGGACGATAATCATACGCTTTATATCAGAGAAGCGGATACGATTCCGGAGCTGGTAAATGCAGAAGAAAAACTGATTTTGGATTCCACGACTTACCCTCATGTTGGAAATCTGCTCTGGGCACCGGAGTTTCATGAGATAAATGGTAAGCTTTATATTTTCCATGCAGCTACTCCGGATGAATTTTTCAAAGAAGAAAGCCATGTAATGGAATTGCGTGAAGGCGGAAATCCTTCCTGTAAGGAAGATTGGTCTGAGCCGAAGAGAGTCGTATGTCCGGACGGCAGTGATCTTTGTGAAGCGGGTAAAGAAATTACGTTGGATATGACTTGTTTTGAATGGGAAGGAGATTATTATGTAATCTGGTCCCAGAGACAATTTCTGCCGAAAGATTTAGGGGCGTGGCTCTATATTGCAAAGCTGAATCCACAGGAACCCTGGAAATTATTGACAGACCCGGTGGTGTTATTGAAGCCGGATTACGGATGGTCCAACAATCATACCTTTGTAGTGGAAGGACCTTTTGCGCTTCCGCGGGAGAATAAACTGTATGTGACCTTCTCAGGAGCGGCAATCGATACTTCTTATGTAGTAGGATTATTAAGTATCGAAAAAGGAAAGGATTTGTTACAGCCTGAAAACTGGAAGCAGGGAAATTATCCGATCCTGACTGCAAGAAGTGTAGAAAGCGAGTATGGTACCGGACATAATGCTTATGTGACCGACGAGGATGGCACCGTTTGGAATACCTATCATGCACGCCCGGGAGTGGAAGGAGTAAGAAGCAGCGGCATCCGCAGAGTGCATTTTGATATCGACGGAGCGCCGATGCTGGATGTGACGGAAGAATTGGATCTGTCAGAAGCGTTTGCACAGGTAGAGACGTGTGTCGTCGTGCGGTAAGCCCTGAAACAGATGAGACGCGCTGGATGTGTCGTGGTTACGTAAACGGGAGGTGTGTAATGAAAAGAAATCGCAGGGAAAAAAGTAATACTGACAGAGGGTGAGTTTCTCCGTCGTGAAGAAGCAAACAAACGTTATTTGATGAAGCTTGAGACTCCTTATTTATTACGCAGCTATTTACATGAGGCAGGCAGATATTCCGGGAGAGGACCTGATGCAGAAGCCTTTGGAGGCTGGGAAGATCTCAGCTGCCAGCTAAGAGGACATTTCCTGGGACATTGGTTGTCGGCAGCGGCGCTGCATTATCAGGAAACGGAAGATGTAGAGTTAAAAGCAAAAACAGAAAGTCATTCTGAAAGAACTGGAGCTTTGCCAAAAAGATAACGGCGGAGAATGGGTATGCCCGATTCCGGAAAAATATTTGTACTGGATAGGAAAGGGAAGGAACATCTGGCGCCGCAATACAATATTCATAAGCTTTTTATGGGGCTGATCGATGTATATCGAATGATGGAACAGCCAAAGGCGCTTTCCATAGCAGATAAACTGGCGGATTGGTTTTATCGATGGAGCGGCAGATATACCAGGGAAGAGTTTGACGATATTCTGGATATGGAACCGGCGGTATGCTTGAGGTTTGGGCAGACTTATATGAAATTACGGGTCAGGAAAAATATAAGATTCTGATGCAGCGGTATTATAGGAGCAGATTGTTTGAACCACTATTGGAGGGAAAAGATGTATTGACAAATATGCATGCCAATACTACGATTCCGGAAGTCCTTGGCTGTGCCAAAGCGTATGAGGTCACAGGAGAAGAAAAATGGCTGCATATTGTTGAACAATATTGGAAGTGTGCGGTTATAGACAGGGGATGTTTTGCTACAGGTGGCCAGACGCAGGGAGAAATCTGGACACCTATGAAAAAACTGAAAGCAAGACTTGGTGATAAAAATCAGGAACATTGTACCGTTTATAACATGATACGTTTGGCAGAATTTTTGTTTCGGCAGACGAAGGATCCTGCTATATGCATTACATTGAATACAATGTTCAGAATGGTATTATGGCTCAAACGTATTGCCCGGAAGGCGGTCTGTTAACTTATTTTTTGCCGATGAAAGCTGCAAGCAGGAAGGAATGGGCCGGAGAAAGAGACAGTTTCTTCTGTTGTCATGGAACTATGGTACAGGCGAATGCTGCATGGAACCATCGTTTGTATTATCAGGAAGATGATCACTTGTATGTGACTATGTATGCCGATTCGCAAGTGTCTTTTGAAATGCAGGGCCGGAAGATTTGCCTTACACAGAATCAGGATTATATGAACGGAAGTCTGATGACCTGTTCGGAAAACAATGCCAAACAGACCATAAATGAAACAGTCAGTGCTTATGCGAATAAACCTGATTTCAGAAAATATGTTTTTACAATACATACACAGGAAGACACCCCATTTCATTTGATGCTTCGCATACCAGACTGGATCAGGGAAGACGCAATGGTTTACATAAACGATGATCTGTATGTAAAGACCAATAATACCGCGAAATTTGTCGCGATAAACAGGGTTTGGAGGAACGATGACAAAGTGACCGTACTGCTTCCGATCGGATTAAAATTTATCCCTCTGCCGGATGATGCGTCCATGGGAGCCTATCGGTATGGAGCCGATGTACTGGCAGGTATTACAGAGAAAGAACGTATCTTAAAGTTGGAGACGGAGAAACCGGAAGATGAGCTTTCTGCTGATACCGAACGGCAGTGGGGAGAGTTCCGTACCTTTTACCGGACAGAAAATCAGGATCCGGGTATTAGTTTCAAAAAGCTGAATGAGATTGGTAACGAACCATATCAGATCTATTTTAAAGTGAAATAAAGCATATGAGGTCCAAATACTCCAAGGAATGTCTGGACCTTATTTTTAACTTCTTATTTTTTACCTTCTCTGCAGGGCAAAGGTTTTTATTGTGCAATTAATATTTCTAACTATAAATGAGCAAATATCGAATTTTGCACAAACTTATCCCACAAACTTAAAAGCTTCTTCGAATGAGGCGCTGCTTTTTATGAGGCGGTACAGGTTTGCAAACTGTTCCTGCTTTAGCTGCTGCT
>ENA-OQIG01000380-OQIG01000380.1-human-gut-metagenome-genome-assembly--contig:-NODE-380-length-26024-cov-2.360196_pt1 | contig 26024 bp, 27 predicted proteins | sample MGYA00242576_ERZ504741 | MGnify/ENA primary metagenome ERZ504741 (study PRJEB26092, sample SAMD00036436) | human gut metagenome | host: Homo sapiens | study: EMG produced TPA metagenomics assembly of... | reverse complement strand
CTTCCACCACCACAATCGCATCATCCACCACAATACCGATCGCAAGGATCAATCCGAGCAATGTCAGGATATTCAATGAGAAACCGAAAATCAAACATGAATCCGAAAGTACCGATCAATGAAATAGCACCGCCACTACCGGAATCAACGTTGCACGCCAGCTCTGCAAGGATAAATAAACTACCAGAACCACCAATACCAACGCTTCAAACAACGTCTTATATACTTCATGGATAGATTCGGAAATATAAGTCGTCATATCGAACGGAATCTCATAGCTCAATCCCTCCGGAAAGTTCTTACTAATCTCATCCATTGCCTCTTTTACTCTCTCGGCCACTTCCATCGCATTAGCACCCGGTAACATATAAATACCAAGCACGGCAGCATTTTCACCGTTGATACCACTCTCTGTATTATACGAAGAAGCTTCCAGCGATACACGTGCCACATCTTTCAATCGAATGATAGAACCATTCGCATTGGCACGTACTACGATATCTTCAAATTGTCCTACAGTGGAAAGACGTCCCTGTGTCGTGATAGGAATCGTGATATCCAATCCTTGTACAGGCTGTTGTCCCAGCACACCCGCTGCTGATTCACGATTCTGATCTTTCAATGCATTCTGCAAATCCTGTACGGTCAGTCCGAAGTTTGCCAGCTTATCCGGCTGCGCCCATATCTGCATGGCATAATAACGGCTACCGATATTGGATACACGTCCCACTCCGGGAATACGGCGAATCACATCGAGCACATTGATGGTAGCAAAGTTACTCAAGTAAATCTCATCGAACTTTGGGTCGGTAGAAGTCAAACAAAGCGTCATCAACTGACTGGGAGCCTGTTTTTCTACCGAAATACCATTCTGAATCACTTCCGCCGGCAAACGGGATTCTGCCAGTTTCACACGATTCTGAATCTCAACAGCTGCCAAATCCGGATCAGCAGATACATCAAAAGTAACTGTTGCCGAAAAACCTCCGGAGTTAGAACTATTTGATTCCATATAAAGCATCCCCGGAGTACCATTGATTTCCTGCTCAATCGGGGTAGCTACTGCCTGTGATACAGTAAGTGCACTCGCACCCGGATAAGAAGCACTAATCTTCACCACCGGAGGAGTAATCTGCGGGTATTGATCCACCGGAAGCATCGTCAGACCAATAATACCGACAATCACAATCACGATGGAGATTACAGCCGAAAAGACCGGCCTATCTATAAAAAAAGTAACTTTCATCGTTTATTCTCCTTTCGCGTTATCCTTCGTTCCGGTAACATTTTCTTTCGCCCCGGCCACTTCATTTTTTGTCGCAGTTATACTATCCTGGGCTTCTGCATCCGGTTGGCTCACCCGTACTTTCATACCCGGAGTCAACTTATGGAACCCTTCTACAACTACCATTCTCCTTCTGCCAATCCTCTTTCTACCACCACATTATTCCCGACTTCCGGTCCTAATTCGATAAAACGTTTCTCTACTGCATTATCCCTGCGCATGGTATAAATATATGCTCCACCCTTTTCGATGGTAACGGCTTTCATTGGAACAACGAGTGCTCCTTCACGAACATCCAGCAACAATTTCACCTTTGTAAACTGTCCCGGCAACAATACTTGTTTCGGATTAGGCATTTCTGCACGTACAGAGAAAGTGCCGGTTTGAGGATCCACCTGGGGTTCGGCAAAATCCACGTATCCTTTGAATGGATAGACTGTGTTATCTGCCAATGTTATGGTAATATTGGGCTGCCAGGAACGGGTAGAATCCTGCTGTCCCAAATTAATATTTCTTTCTTTACTCTTCAGATAATCGAGTGCCGTCATACTAAAATCAACCAACACCGTATCACTCTTCACAATAGTAGCAAGCAATGATTTTCCCCCGGGTCCCACTAACGTACCCAAATCCACATTTCTTTCACTAATGTGTCCCGACAAAGGCGAACGGACAATGGTGTAGCCCAGCTCCAATTCAGCCTGTGCCAAATCCGCCTCACTCATGGCTACCGTTGCCTCAGCACTTTCATAAGCAGCTTCCGCATTATCCAAATCCAACTGGCTTGCAGCATTCTGCTCAAACAACGGACGGATACGTTTTAAATCACGCTCCGCCTTCAAAGCCTGCGCTTCGTCTTTTTTCAACTGCGCTCTGGCCTTATCAGCTTTGGCACGATACTGGTCCTGATTAATGACAAACAAAACCTGATTCTTATTGACATATGTACCTTCGGCAAAAAGCATATTTTCCAGATAGCCTTCCACCCGGGCACGGACTTCGACGAACTGTTGGGCACGAATACGCCCTACATACTCCCCGTATATCTCTACATCATCTTTCACTACCGGTTCTACAATGACTGTCGGCATTTCCGGCGCAGCCTTCTGAGGTCGGGTCAGTATCCAATACACACCCAACACAAGTACCACACATATAATAGCAGCAATGGTTCTCTTTCTCCTCAGTTTCAACTCATGTTTCGAAAAGAATAATCTCATATCGAATCTTATTATTTAATTTAACTTATGTTTGTTCTATACTCTTTCTTGCAATTAGTATGCCAAAATTCATTACACCTATTATTTACTGGTATTCAGTCTATTATATTTTGCCTTAAGAAATGTAGAAATGTAGAATCCACCAGATAAAATGTAGAAATTATCCACATTTCCGACTTTTGGAACATTTTTTTTAATTCCCATTTCAACAACTAAACAAATTATGCTCTACATTTGTATTATATTAAACATCAATACTAGACCATGTCCTAATGAAAAAACAAATCTTTTCAACATTAGTTTTATCAATTGGCATCTTATTGCCTTTCTTTGCATTCTCAGGAACAAAGAAAAAAGGTAGGTGTCGTTCTAAGCGGCGGCGGTGCTAAAGGAATGGCACACATCAAAGCACTGCAAGTGATCGAAGAAGCCGGAATTCCTATTGATTATATAGCCGGCACCAGCATGGGAGCTATCGTAGGCGGTCTTTATGCCATCGGTTATACTCCGGAACAATTGGATAGCATGGTACGAAAACAAGATTGGACATTCCTATTGAGTGACCGTATCAAAAGAAGTGCCATGTCATTAACAGATCGTGAGCGATCTGAAAAATATACAGTCTCTATTCCTTTCACCAAAACTCCCAAAGATGCCGCTACCGGAGGAATCATGAAAGGACAGAATCTGGCTAATCTATTTTCAGACCTTACCGTAGGGTATCATGACTCTATCGACTTTAATAAACTTCCCATTCCTTTTGCCTGTGTAGCAGCCAATGTTGTTAATGGAGAACAAATTGTATTCCATGACGGAATACTCTCTACTGCCATGCGTGCCAGTATGGCTATCCCCGGTGTATTTACTCCGGTACGGCAAGACAGTATGGTATTAGTGGACGGTGGCATTGTAAACAACTATCCGGCAGATGTTGTGAAAGCCATGGGGGCCGATATTATTATCGGAGTAGACGTACAGAATGCTCTGAAGAAGGCTGACAAGCTCAATAGCGTCCCCGACATTCTGGGACAAATTGTAGATATCACCTGTCAGTCTAACCATGAAAAAAATGTAAGATCTCACAGATACCTATATCCGTGTCAATGTAGATGGATATTCATCCGCCAGTTTTACTCCAGCCGCCATTGATACCCTGATGCGTAGAGGCGAAGAAGCAGCAAAAGCCCAATGGGTTCATTGCTTGCTTTGAAAAAGAAAATAGGAATAGCCGAAGATTATACCCCGAAACAACATGGTCCTTATTCTTCTCTTTCTAATGCGCGTACGGTTTATGTGACGGACATCTCATTTTCCGGTGTAGAGGTGGATGATAAAAAATGGTTGATGAAGAAATGTAATCTGAAAGAAAACAGCGATATTTCCACTCAACAAATAGAACAGGCCCTGTATCAGTTACGTGGCAGTCAGTCCTACTCCAGTGCCAGTTATACGTTGAAAGAGACACCTGAAGGTTATCACCTCAACTTCCTGTTACAGGAAAAATATGAAAGAAGAATCAACCTGGGCATCCGTTTCGATTCGGAAGAGATCGCATCTTTGTTGGTCAATGCAACAGCAGACCTCAAAACTCGTATTCCTTCCCGCCTGGCTCTTACCGGTCGGTTGGGTAAACGATATGCTGCCCGCATAGACTATACGCTGGAACCAATGCAACAGCGTAATTTCAACTTCTCGTATATGTTCCAATACAATGATATCAATATTTACGAGGAAGGCGACCGTGCCTATAATACAACTTACAAATATCATCTGGCCGAATTCGGCTTCTCTGATGTATGGTACAAGAATTTCCGTTTCGGACTCGGTCTTCGTTTTGAATATTACAAATACAAAGATTTCTTGTTCAAGAAACCTGAAATTTCCGACCTGAAAGTAGAATCCGAACACTTTCTAAGTTATTTTGCCCAAGTGCAATATAATACCTATGATAAAGGACGTTTCCCTTCTAAAGGAAGTGACTTCAGAGCCGCCTATTCACTCTATACGGATAATATGGCACAATACAACGAACACGCTCCATTTTCAGCACTGAATGCTTCGTGGGCAAGCGTCATTCCTGTAACCCGCCGTTTCTCTATCATTCCTTCCATTTATGGACGTATCCTGATCGGAAGAGATTTTCCCTACCCGCTGCAAAATGCCATTGGCGGTGACGTACCTGGTTTCTATATTCCACAGCAATTACCATTTGCCGGGGTTACCAATCTGGAATTGATGGATAACACCATTATGATTGCATCTATTAAGTTCAGACAACGCATGGGAGCCATTCATTATCTTACACTGACGGGTAACTACGGACTAACAGATAGTAATTTCTTCGATATATTGAAAGGCAAGCAATTATTCGGTATCAGTGCAGGCTATGGAATGGACAGTATCTTCGGGCCATTGGAAATATCATTGGGATATTCCAATCAGACGGACAAAGGAAGTTGCTTTGTGAATTTAGGGTATTACTTCTAGTCAATTAAAAAATATAATAGCATTCCAAAGAAGACCGGTTTTAATTTTGTGTTATAATAAGAAACATCTATCTTTGTATGATTACCAATTTAAATAGCCAATTATGAGCAAGACATATCCTATCGGTATTCAGAATTTTGAAAGTCTTCGGAACGACAATTATTTTTACGTAGATAAAACCAAGCTTATTTATCAACTGGCTAGATCGGGACGTTATTATTTTCTTAGTCGTCCGCGTCGTTTCGGAAAAAGTTTGCTTATCTCTACGCTCGAAGCATATTTTGAAGGCAAGAAAGAATTATTCAAAGGTTTGGCTATAGAAAACCTGGAGAAAGACTGGATAAAATATCCTATTTTACATTTAGATTTGAATATAGAGAAATATAATTCACCCGATAGCCTGGATAAAATACTTAATGATAAGTTGGAATATTGGGAAAGCATATACGGTACGCGTCCATCAGAGACATCATTTTCCTTACGTTTTGCCGGTATTGTAAGACGTGCCTATGAACAAACCGGACAACGTGTTGCCATTCTTGTAGACGAATATGACAAACCTATGTTACAGTCAATTGGCAACGAAGAATTGCAAAGAAGTTTCCGGGATACTTTAAAACCATTCTACGGAGTACTGAAAAGCATGGATGGCTGCATCAAATTCGCATTATTAACAGGAGTCACCAAGTTCGGAAAGATCAGCGTGTTCAGTGACTTGAACAATCTAAATGACATTTCAATGGACGAACGTTACATTGAGATTTGTGGAATTACAGAAAAAGAGATTCATGAGAACTTAGAAGATGAATTACACGAACTCGCCCGCAGGCAAAAAATGACCTATGATGAAGTATGTAAAGAATTAAAAGAATGTTATGACGGTTATCACTTCGTTGAAGACTCTATCGGTTTATACAATCCCTTTAGCCTACTCAACACTTTTGACAAGATGAAATTCGGCAGTTACTGGTTTGAGACCGGTACGCCACTTACCTGGTAGAGTTATTAAAGCAAAATCACTACAGTCTCCAACGTATAGCACATGAAGAAACGGATGCAGACGTATTGAACAGTATAGATTCAGCATCTCAAAATCCGGTTCCCGTAATCTATCAAAGCGGGTACCTTACCATCAAAGGCTATGACCGCCGCTTCGGAATGTATCGCTTAGGGTTCCCTAATCGGGAAGTAGAAGAAGGATTTATTAAATTTCTACTTCCGTATTATGCTAATGTAGATAAAATAGAGTCACCTTTTCAAATAAGCAAATTCGTCCACGAAGTGGAACAAGGCGATTATGATGCTTTCTTCCGACGCCTGCAAAGTTTCTTTGCAGATACCCCTTACGAATTGGTACGTGATTTGGAGTTACATTATCAAAATGTGCTTTTCATCGTATTCAAGCTCATTGGCTTTACGTAAAAGCAGAGTATCACACCTCGGAAGGACGTATCGACCTCATACTACAAACTGATCAATTCGTTTATATCATGGAGTTCAAACTGGACGGCACTGCAGAAGAAGCAATCAAACAAATTAATGATAAGCATTATGCGCAAGCATTCAATGCTGATAAACGTAAACTCTATAAGATAGGTATCAACTTCAGCAATAAAACCAGAAACATAGAGAGATGGATAATGGAATAAAAGTAAACATTTAAGGATAAACCCGATTTTATCAATATCATTTCTAATGTAATACAGTATTTTCGAAAAGCAAAAGAGGAGACCGCTTCACAGTAACCTCCTCCTTCTATACTCTATATGAACATGCCCCAAAGGGTTTATTGGAAAAGGAGCATATTCAAAAGGGTTTTATCTTAGATACTACCACCCTTACCACCGCTATGTGTCGGATTATAAGTAACCGTTTTATATTGATGGTCCGTACCGGTATAACGAGTTGCTGTAATCGAAACAGACTTTGCAGTACCCTTAAACTTTACATTAGCCGTCAACGTGGTAGTACGGACTTTTGCATAGCAAGTATAACTCATGGTAGTATATCCGTTTACATTTACAGTGTTATAAACACGTTCAGTTTCCGTAATGCCAGATACCGATCCCATTAATGAGAACATACGAGTTTTCATAAAAGCAACCATTGCATTCACCGTTTTTGTATCTTCAGCACTAGCACCAGCTCCTAATTGCGATTTAACTTCAGCAACAAGACCAGCATCATTCTTATCATAGTCCCAACCAGACTTTTCCTTATATTTCAGTTCAATGCCAGTCACTGCTTTAGCATTCTCGCTATTATCACGACTAGCTTGTCCTAGAATATTAGTTGTCACAGTTTCATTACTAATCTTGCTGTATACTTTATTTTCTATTGCATAAGCAGAGAAGTGATCGACTTGGGCTGTATATGCAGTGACAGCTCCATTTTCTGTAGTAGAAGATATATTTTTAATTACATTTCCATCATTATCTTTTGCATCTCCCCATTCTCCTGTATCTGGATTCTGATAAGTAAGTATCATATCAGCATCAGCAAATGTTATTCCAGGGATAGGATTAGGAATAGAAATCGTAACATCATTTTTAAATTTCAAACCAGACGGTTCAAATTTAGCAGCAGCTAAAGGTATGCTTTTTTCTACATTTTGATTCACTTCTTCAGCCTTCACTTCAGTAGTCACTTCTGCAGGAGCAGGAACAAAGGTTGTTACACTAATGCCAACATTCCCATCACTAATAAGGCTTGCACTAGCTTCTGTATCAATTGCACCTGCCGGTATTGCCAATTCGACTTTCACGAGTGGTTTATCCTCTACCACTGCTTCCGGAGCAACTTCTCCCGGATCTTCAATGGTAGTATTAGATTCACTATTATCCTCTACTTTAATTTCTTCTTCTGCAGTTACTGACACCGTTTCTTTCCGACTTTCCTTTGTCAGAGCCAGAGCTACCGTTACCACACTACGATTCTCTGCATTATTTGCAATGACAACTGACGTTTTCTGTGAAAGATATCCATTAGAAGACGCTTCAATACTATAAGTACCTGTAGCACTTTCTGTAACAGAGAACTTACCATTCGAGTCGGTTGTGTAATTTTTACTACCCACTTTTACCTTTGCCCCATCCATTGCTGCTCCTCCGGAAGTCACCGTCCCCATAATGTAATACTCTACAACCGGTTTCGGAGTTTCAACAACTTCCCCTTCTGCCGGTTTCGGATCGTCATCATCATCGTGACAGGTACTGTCGCAAAAGTTAACATACCCAAGGCTATCGCATGGCACCCACATAAAACCATTTTACACTTTTCATAATGTTCAAATTTGTTAAAAATACTAGTTTAAATATCAATCATGTTTCACTTCTCACTCGTTCTAATCAAATAATATCGAATATAATCCGGCTGCCAGAAGTGTGAATTCTCTGCCGACTTAGGTTCAACACTATAACTTTCGCCCAATGAACGATGAGCGTATTCATTCCCGCTACGCATATCATACTGAAAAGCAAAATATTCGGGAAGCATCACCCGTAGCAGATGTCGCCTGCGTTTCTTTCCCGGTAATGGAATAGAGAAATTAAACCCTGCATTCGTTGCTCCATCTGTGTACATACCATATATACCTACAATATATTCGCCGAAATAGCGTGAAAGAGTTCCGCGTACTCCATAATCTCCATAAATAAAGCGGGCCCCTTCTACTTTCACCAAGGTATTCACTTCCGGCACATAATATCCTACGCTAATCTGTCCATTGACTCTTTTCCACTTACTCATTTTCCAGTCACTGCCATAGAAATGGGAAGAACCGGTAATTCCTCCTCCACCTTCTACCGTCCACCTGCCGTTTGCTGAAAAATAGCCGATTCCTGCAGCAAGTCCCTGACGGTCATTAGAGAAACTACCGCCAGTGAGGTATCCTTTCCAATGGTTAGCCAAGCGAAAATCCTGACGCAAAGCCATGAATCCCAAGCGAACGCAGTTCCACTTACCATCTTCATTACTTACAATAGGCAAAGAAACCTGCATCCGTAGCGAAGCTCCTTTCCATAATTGCATTTCCAGGGCAGGTTGCAACTCGAGTGCCGCCTTATACAACTTATAAGTTACATTATTGACTAACATCACGTTGGGATATATCACAAAATCTACCTTACCGAAAGAACTTTCTTTTCGTTTTACACCTTTCAGCTGACGCACAGCAGTTCCGGTAGAAGTAGTCATCCCCATCTTACGATACACTTCATCCAACGTACATTCACCGGACTGACATTTTTGAATCAAATCTGCAGGGATAGTTATACATAATTGTGGTAGGGCATTATCTAATATAAGTAGCTGCAAAGTCGGTATTTCCGGTATAGCAACCAAATGGCGTATAGCAATACCGATTCCATTATAAATACCTCTATAGGCAGAGGTCTCAAAAGCCGCAGTTATCGTGTCCCTTTTCTCCACAACTGAAATATTCTCCATTTCCAATTCTTTCAGTGTCTCACTCACACGAACTGGCTGTGCCTGTAACAAAGAAATACCACAGAGAAAAACAGCAGTCACACTAACAATCCTTTTCATCTTCTTTTAATGTATTAATGTACATTCATACCGCAGACCAGCGGAAACACACGTAAATTCACGAGTAAACACATTGACGGACAAATGCTTCCAAAAGCGCATGGCAGCCCCCATATTCCATCCATGCGTATCATATTCCACCATCAATTTCAATTCTTTGCAAAAAGAAGGCGTGTAACGGACACCTCCGAAAGGTCCTTTATTAAATACCCGGCAATCGCCTTGATGAATATACCATCCGGCTGTGACAGCCAATTGATCTCCTGAACGAAATCCGATAGTCTTTGTCAACACACCATAATAAGCTCCCCAATATGGAGTCTTCTTCTCAGTCAAAAGATCATCTCCACCAATCACAACAGCCGGAAAATAGCGGCTTTCTTTTATTGGACGAATGCGAATCGTATTAGAACGGTCCTGATTATGATACCCCGTTCTGCCTGTGCCGGTTGTCATTTTGAGTAATGTCATCCGATAAGTGAATTCGATAAAAGAGAAAAGAGTCATATCTACAAAATAGTTCATGGTAGGGAAACTGAAAACCGATGGAGTAACCTGTTCTGGTAAGAAATTGACTCCTCCCATAAATGTACCGGTCTCTTGCATTTCAGCGGTAGGTATCATCAACTGTCCTGTTGTTCCCATGGAATATTGCGCATGAACCAGACCGGTCACCGGAATGAGTATCAGAAATAGAATACTACCTTTTAATGAAATAAATGGCTTATTCCTAAAAGCTGCTTTAGTTTGTTTCATCTTTATTTGTATGTTATACTTTTAAATAGAGACATTCTCAAAGTTTTGATTAATCTACTATTTTTACCTTATATAATTCTGTTACTTCTTAGGTAACAGTAAACACACAATCGAGACCAACCGGAATGAGAACAGAGAAAAACATCGACAATTACAGTGAGAGAAGAGCTTTTGCCTTTAGCGAAGGGGAAAATCTTTTTAAAACAGGACATATAAATCATTGGGCATGAAGATATAATTATTTCATGTTCGGATTTTTTTGCCGTATGCATCAGATAAAACGAAAAAAATGGGAGAATATTTGTTTGCTATTTATATTTTTGTCTATCTTTGCGTCATATTCAATTCCGTTACCTAAGAAGTAACAGATACATTTAAATGCTGATTATTAAAGTTTTGTCTATATATTACCTGCCTGCATTGCAATCTCTAACGTAAGATAAATTTCTTTCTATTTACTTCTGTACGTCTCTTAATCCAAAGCCTTTCAGATATATTTGTGTGGTTTTAATAGATTTGTGCCCCAACGATTCACTTATCATTTCAATAGAAACTCCGCGGTATTTGGCAGTAGTGGCCCAAGAATGTCGGAAAGTATATGAAGTGACAGGCGAATTTAAGCGCAACGCTCTCGCCAAATCCTTCAAACAATTATTAAATCTACGAAGAGCAGACTGATATTCCTTATATGCTTTTTCATCTTTTCGCTTCTTATCACTATGTAAAATATCGAATAAATAGTCGGGACAATCAGGAAGAGCAGGTTTATGCTTCGAAGCTGATTCATCATCTCCTTTGCACTTTCGAGAATTTCCAGGCTCATTGGTGTTTTAGTCTTGATACGATTATATTGAAGCACATTCCGGTCTAAAGCCGACTTCTCTAAATGCGCCAAATCTGCGAATGACATTCCACAAAACTGAAACATTAAAGCGGCAATCGTCTGCGTACGACGCAAACGTTCGGATTTCGGGTCCTCATATAGAAGTTTGTGTAACTCGGTCACAGACAATGCTTTCTTTTGCCGGATATCCACGCCTGTATAAACATCATGAAACAACCGGGGAACATAAGGAGCACTTCCCGCTTCTACTCCCCGATTGTAGATACTACGAAGCATACGCATATAAGTAGAAATCGTATTGAGCTTTAATCCGGACTCGTAAAGATGCTGTCCATAGCAACGTAAACATTCCCGCGTGACTTGCCTGAACGATATGTTCAATGTTCCACAAAACTTACTAAAAGAAAAAAGAGCATTCTTATAAACATGAGCGGTAGAATATCGCCCTTCTTTCCGCAAACGCTCAATGTACGCTCCGGCACATTGGCTAATCCATTTTTATTCATCTTTTGCATCACTAGTTATTTTAGATTATACAATAATAAGAGAAAGAACAAAAGTAAGCTACTTTATGATTTCAACCAATATAAAAAAGAAAAGTAAAAGAAAACCTTCACTCACGTGGAAGTTATTCTTTTACTTTCCTATAACTTAATGAACAAACTTAATAATCAACCTTTGACTTAAATATCTTAAGTACGTATCACAAACATAAAATTATCCTTTCTTAAAGTTTGAAAGGCATCATCTTTAAATATACCCGATAATCCTTTATCATTCCCGTCTTGCCGGCTTCCGCTCCTGGCAAATAAGAAAATCCCGTCACTACCTTATCCTCACCAAGATTAATCACAATCTGATGTGGAAATTTATGTTTAGCAGCTGAAGAATAACTAGTATGCCAGAAAGTAGACTCCTGTAAGTCAAACACGTTCGTTGCAATATTATTTGCCTCTTCAGTTTCTTCACTATCTGCATAAATAACCTTCCAATGCTGGCGTGACAATGGTTTACCATCGGCTCCTAACAATTCCAACTCTGCAATAGCTGCAAAATCTTTTCCATCATGAGCATTCAATGCTTCGAGACAGAAGAAACGAGTTTCCACTTCCTTTCCGAATTTCACATGCTGCCAACCGTTACCGGATTTGAAAGTCCCTACATAAACAGGTTCTTCCCCTGTTAAATCCAAATTTTCACCGACCTTACGATGTGCATAGGCAGCACCGTGTACACGCAGGTTATCAAGAATAGGTTGTTGCAATCCTTCCATCTGTGGTTGTACAGGACCAGCCATATCCAATATGATCACTTCGTTCTCCCCTTTTTTCAACCAGCATCCCGGCACATATAAGGTTTGTTGTGGCCCGATTTCCCAGTAACGTCCAATAGCATAACCATTCACCCAAACCATGCCTTTACTCCAGTTAGTCATATTCAAGAAAGTATCACCTGTTTTGTCCAACGTAAAGGTCCCTCGATAGTAGGCAGGATATTTTAGGGGATTATCCTGCTTCATAAATTCCTTATTTTGCGCAAAAGCATAATCAACCGGGATATTATAAACTTTCCAGTTCTTTAATGAAGTAATAACACCGTTATTCGACTGGATTTCAACTTTTTCAGTAATACCCTTCCAATCATAAATGCCTTTACCAAAATTCATACGTCCCATTGCTTCTACCAAAATATCCAGCTGGGCCCCTTCTTTCATTGGAGGAAGAATAACCGTACCTTCACCTTTTAAACGACTTAACGTAGCTAATTTCTTACCATCCAAGAAAACCTGTGCCCAGTCATGAGCCTCTGTGATTGTCAACGTCTGTTCTTCTTTAGATGCCGGTAGTGTGGTCCGGTACAGAATACTTCCCCATCCCTGATCGAACGCCTCCATTGACTGAATATTTTCGCTAATCTTCGGCTCCGGCAAATTATCAAACAGTATCGCCACTTCATTCAATTTAAATGAAGGAATGGCAATAGTCGGAATAGAATCCGGAATTTCTGACAATGATTCACCTTCCGGCAAGTAGTTACTTAGCAAATTACGTACTTCAAAATATTTGGGAGTGACTTTTCCTGATTCATTGATGGGTGCATCATAATCATAAGACGTACACGTCGGAGAGAAATTAGGGAAATTTGCTCCTCCCCAATGCCCGAAACTAGTACCTCCATGGGTCATATACAAACTAAATGAAATATTTACGGTCAAGCATTTCTTTCATTCCTTTTACCAAATCCTCCGCACTGCGTGTCTCATGCTTCGCTCCCCAATCGGTCAAACCATCCGGACCAAAACTCACTACACATCAACGGTATATCGGGACGAAGTTCCTGCAAACGCTTAAATTGATCGTCAATATTGGCTCCTGTACCAAAATTGATTGTCCAAAGCAAATCATCCAATGCATTATTCTCAAAGTTCGAATTCCAGTCACATTGGAATAAAGGAACTCCTGTGAAACCTGCCTGTTTTACAATATCACGTATTTCAGCAATGTATGGCTTGTCTATCCCGAATGATCCATATTCATTCTCAACTTGTACCATAATGATATTACCACCTTTACTAATCTGAAGATCAGTAAGCTGTTTACCCACTTCGTTCATGAACAATTTCACCCGCTCCATATAATACGGATCCTGTTCACGAAGCTTGATGTCCTTCTTCTTCAACAACCACCAAGGTAATCCACCCATCTCCCACTCTGCACAAACATACGGTCCGGGACGAACGATCACATACATTCCGTTTTCCTGCGCCAGCCGACAGAAAGCCGCAATATCTTTTTGACCGGTAAAGTCATATTTTCCCTCTTCCGGCTCATGAAAATTCCAAAAGACATAAAGACAAATGGTATTCATACCTAATGCCTTACACATTTTGATACGATGCTCCAATACTCTTTTGGTATACGGGGATAATGAATTTCGGCTGCTTTTACCACAAACGGTTTTCCGTTAAGTAAAAATGTCTTGTCCCCTATTTCAAATGTCTCTTTCGAAGATTGGGAACAGGAAGTGCTGAAAACAGTCACTAATAAAATAAGCAAATACAATAAAGGTTTCTTCATTTTCTAATCTATTGTTTTCATGATACAATACTATTTCCAAATAAATCCACCATCGGTCAATGTTTCCATTCAGACCGACAGCGAATTTGCAAACCAATCGATGTGTTACCTAAAAACTAAAACTATTACCTATTGAAAACTAAATGCATTGCAAAGATGAGATATTCTTTTTATACAAAGGTCTTCAAATCGGTCAAAACAGGACAATATTCATTCAATATAGTTTAAATCTTACTTTTTAACAGCGATTTTTTATTCATTATAAATCCCGCCAATACATTTACAGTATTGACGGGACCAACATATATAATAAAGGTTAGTTAGTGTAATTTTTTAAATCTGTCATTATAATACAATAGGCCATTCATTCCCTCAATGAACCGTATGTCACATTATCCTCCTTTACGTTCTTAACGTTATGGACTTTTTTCACAAAATCGTTCACCTTATCCACATGTACGTCTTGAATAACTACATTTTTGACAGGCAATTTTGCGTCCCCCTTTAACTCATATATCGCATCAGCGGAATCACAAATCACATTTTTCAAATAAATGCCATCAATACGAGTAATACGTTCTTCATAAGTAGGAACAAGCTCCCTCCACTGATAGAGCACATCTGTATCTATTTCCAGCACACGTTGTACATGTCCGGTTCTTATATTTTCCATGTGAATATTTTCAATAAACGCTCCTCGTCTATGATTTGTCTTCACAAAGAAAAGTCGTCGTACAGATTGTGGTGCTTTACAATCATGCATATACACATTACGAATACCACCTGAAATTTCACTGCCAATTCCTAATAAAGTATGCCCTTCCAAAATATTACAATTACGAATTACAATATTTTCAGTCGGAGTGTTTAATCTCCAGGCGTCACGATTACGACCGGCTTTAATTACCACTGCATCATCACCTTGGTCAAAGGTACAATCCTCTACTAGAAAATTACGAGTCATCTCCAAATCAATACCATCGTTATTGTGCCCATGCGCTTTAACATCCAAATTACGTACTATTCCACCATTGCACATATACATATGAATCGTCCAGAATGGGCTTTCACAAATCTTAAAACTATCAAGCAGCACATTTTCACAACGATTAAAATGTATCAAATGCGGACGAAGATGGTTCTCACCTACAGCCATCTGTCGTTTTTCAACAGGTACATCCTTGGACGCCATCGTATACAACTTTCTAAGTGCATCCATGTGAACCTTAGGACGGGCAAACCACTTCCTCCAACAATCCATCTTCGGACTTAACAGACCTGTCCCTGTAATAGCCACATTCTTGCACTCAAGAGCATAAATCAAAGGTGAATAGTTATAACATTCCATCCCCTCCCAAGACGTCATTACGGCTGGCAAATAATGAGAAGGATTATCCGTAAAACGTAGTACCGCCCCTTCAGCCAAATACAAGTTACATTACTCTTGAGATGGATTGGTCCGGTCAACCATTCTCCTTCAGGTATAACTACTCTCCCGCCTCCTGCCTGATTACAAGCAGCTATAGCACCCGCAATTGCATCAGAAACATCCGCCTCTCCTCCTTTTACAGCACCATAATTTACAATGGAGAAATCTTGATCAGGATATATAAACTCTTTTATTGGCTTCATTGAAAATGGCGCATCCACTTTCACATATTTGAATTGTCCCCACAGAGTTGCAAAAGAGACAGCCAACAGTCCTATAGTAAATAAAAATTTCTTCATTTAATAATGTATTGCATGATCTTTGGGAAATTCATGTCCACTCCATGCCTTTTTGGAAGTCCAGTCTTGAGGTTTTGCTGTCCAAAATGAATGACTGGCGGGAAGTCCTAACGGCAGGAATACCTCTGATGTAATATACATACTTCCATTATTACTATACCAGTCCGCCAAACCAGTCTGATGCCCCGCAAAGCCTAATTGCAAAAATCCTTCTCATTGAAATTACCATCAACAGCAAACAAACGTTTCATGACACAAGTTAATGCATTACGTACCTGACCTTCCGAAAGTTCTTCGGGCAGCATTTCTTTCCAGCAAAGCATTGACAATGGCTGAAAAACTCCCAAACGATAAGTCATCGAACGACCGAATACCGGAAAAGATGCTTCAGGAGATATAAAACGTTCCAAAATCATTCCGAAACGCTGCATGCGTTTCTTAGCCAAATCTTCCGTTTTCTTTTGCATCTCCAAACTACGGTCATGCAATATTACTTTATGATCGTTGACAGTCTGCATTACTTGTACAAACATAGGTTGAATCACATAACTATTATAGTAATCGAATGCAAAAGTTTCTCCATCCGAATACCAGCCATCACCTACATACCACTCTTCTGCTTTTCGAACAGCTGTATGAATACGGAACAAATCGTATTGTGCATCAGCTTCCATCAAAAAGATTCAATCATAGCCGAAAACAATAACCAATTTGTGTATGGCGGATCAATCCGACGCAATAACTGAAATTCTTTAATATAACGTTGTTTTGTCACTTCATCCAATGGTTCCCAAAGCTGCTTTTTAGCACGAAGAAAGCTACTAGCAATATAAGCCGCATCTACCAAAGGCTGTCCTTCATTTCTCCATAAGAGATAATCAGGCTATCCGGATTAACAGCATGTGCATAGCTCTTCAAAGCCCATTCACGCAATTGCCTGCGCATTTTACCTTCTTCCGTATCATCGTCCGGCAAAGAAAGCCAAGGAGCAATACCGGACATCAAACGTCCGAAACATTCCATGTACGTCACATCCTTACTGCGTCCATCCCATGTTGGGCTGATCTCGACCTGCATATTTTTCTTCAACTCCCCTTTGCTCATATTACTCAATACAGGAGCAGCAATCTTATATGCCATCTGTGCCCAATATTCACGGTCACTGATTTCCTTTTCTACCTTCCCCTTTTTAGCATAAGTTACTGTGCTGAACACACACAATAAAATAAAGACCAGGATATTTTTATTTTCATCATTACATTCAAATATAAAAATCAATTTCAATCATTCAGATATTTCACCATTTCAGAACCTGCCAACAGAAAAGCTCCTACTCCAAAGTCCGTAGTCGTTTCCGGCCCGACATTCTTATGTTGATCTGCTCTTTCACCGATTGGCTGTACATAGCCTATCTTCCCATTAGGTTGCAAAGCTATTTCAGTCAAGTATTTCCAGCCTTGTTTTATAACAGGTTCATAAATTGATTTATCCAAAAGCCCATTATTCACGCCCCAAAGATACCCATAAGTAAAGAAAGCTGTCCCACTCGTTTCACGTCCCGGAGCCTGCACCGGATCCAACAAACTACGAGTCCAGTATCCCTCTTCCTGTTGTGCAGCAGCCAATGATTTAGCCATAGCCTGGTATATGGTAATATATTCAGCACGATGTACATCATTTTCGGGTAAGTCTTGCAAAACTTTAGCCAAACCTGCAAACACCCAACCGTTACCCCTAGACCAAAAGTCTTTCAATCCTTGATTTGTCTTATGTTTCGGTAGATGTATTTCCATCGCGATAAAACAGGGCACTCTCCTCATCATACATGAGATTTTTAGCATAAGTAAAGTACTCATAGAGTTTATCCAAATATTGCTGATTATCTGTAACCTTATAAAGTTTGGTCATCACCGGCATTACCATATACAATCCGTCTGCCCACCACCAATAGTCATTATTGGGAGTTGACATCTCATATTCCATCACTTCCTTGGCACGGGCTATTTTATACTCTGCCGGCTCACGGTCCATGTTATACAAGTCAATATAAGTCTGGAAACAAATCTGCCAATCTCCAAAGAGAACATGTTCCATCGTTTCACCATAATTATATTTCCACTTGGATTTATCATCAGAAGTAGCCCCTTCCATTGATTCTTTTCAGCCCATGCTTCCGAATACTTCTTGTAAGTCTCATTATCGGTTACTTCATAAGCTGCAATATTTCCGGTATGATAAGCAGCCGGATGCCAAAAGGCAAATGCCGGTTCCGGATTCTCCGCCTGCCAATAATCATTTACCTTCTTAATAGTCTCAATAACCTTTGACTTTGTCCATACACTATCGGTAATTGTTTCATTCTGATTGTTACTCTTACCTAATTTACATCCTGCCATGCTAATACTGAAAACACAGCTTAATACCCAAAAAGAAATTCTTCTAAAGTTCATTAATTATACAGTTTTTCGTGGTTATTATTACAATGCAAAGATGCACCCTTTTAGGACAGAAACGTCCTAAAATGAATCAAAACCGTACAAAAATCATTCAATGCACATAAAAAGAAAGTTATGGAAGGCACATAAAGCCTTCACATAACTTCTACCAATAATTAATCCTTAAACAATCTTTCTATTAAAACTAAACACACATCTATCTATTTACTTTGGGGAATAATCAAAAAACTAAACCCACACGGCCCGCCACCTCCATTCTCCAGCCGAACCAAAACCTTATTCCACCCCTGTCGAAACTGAAAAGGAGCGATATGTTCATCAATATTATACCAACTGGTTCCATAGTCACGCCATACATCCTTGCCGTTAATCCATACACGCCCGCTGTCATCCGTACCGATAGCTACCAGCATCGTCGTAGCCTCATCAAAATAAAGCTCGGTATAAGCATAGTAAGTTGAATGACCGGTAGTCACAGGTGGGACATTGTGCATCGATTCACTCTGCATAAACTTCCAACGTAGCGTCCCGTCAAGCTGTACCTCGTCTCCGATAACTTTTAGCGGATCGGAATCCGTTTCCGCAATTCCTGTTCCTATCTGTCCATCAGTATATACAGCATCAAAGTCAATAGAAACTTCTGGTGGATGAACGATGGAAAAATCCTCCCGACCGAAGCTCTCCCACGGTCCAATCATATACCATGTATTGATATAGAGCCATCCCTTACGTTCTGCATCTTTAGAGAAACGCCGTCCGGGCAACGCTTGTGCTTTCACCATTTCCTTGCTCAACTTCGATCCTGAATAAGCACTGAATGTTCCCTTTCCGTCTCCGGAAGCAGAAACCTCTCCACTGCCTCCCATCCCCATGCCAGTTCCGTTCCCATTACCGCTACCATTGCCTCCGGGACCTCCATTCCCCGGACTGCCAGTACCTTGTCCCATTCCGTTTCCAGGATTACCTGCCTGACGAACTGCCCCGAACAGACCTTCCAAACGAGATTGCGCCAACCCTGCCTGACGAGTAGCTTGTCCGAGCAACCCACGATAATTATTCAAATCAGCAGTACTCTTTATCTCTAATCCTCCACTGGCATTACTACCTGCTGAAGTTGCCCACTCACCATCCCTTGACTGCATCCTTATCAATTCATCAAAACCCGGCATACGTGAATTACCCGCTTTCAAAGAACTATACACTTCAGGAACGACTGTCCCTTGGATAAAGACTGTTTAGCAGCACTCACGGCCAAATGACTTTGTTGAATTTCAGCCTCATAGTCACGTAATACAGCATAAAGTTCTTCGACAGAAGCATTATCTGACGGATTTCCTGCTCGAGGAATAGCCCGCGCTTTCGATGTATCATTCGTATCAGCAGGTGCTCCCCATGGCAATTTTCTTTTTTCCACTTTCGTCAGCATATCTTCTTTACGCCGTCTCATTGTTTCAGCCATCGTTTGGAACTTCTTCACCTGCTCTTCCAGATTCTTTTTAACCAGAACCTCCGACTGCTCTACCAGCTGCCTGGCATAATTAGCAGGTAGTGCCGTTGTGCCTGTTCCTGTTTTACCTTTTCCGTCAAACTCTTTCTGGACTTTTGATTTTTCTGCTGTTTCATTTGCAAAGCTATCACCTCCTGATCCGGAGACGGCATCTTCCAAATATAGAGTGCTCCGCCCACAAAACAAATCAATGCTATCATCCATGATAGGATAACCGTCAGACGGCTACTCCCTGTTGTAGTTTTCGTCATACGTCCTGATTCCTATATTAGTTAAGTTATAAAACTGGCAAGCATCCATCACTTCTACAAAACGTCCGAACGGAGTATGCCTGTCCATATCAATGCGAATACGCTTTCCCGGGTCAGTGATACATGTCTGTCGTAACTGTTCCATCATAAAATTGGTAGAACAAGGTTGCCCGTCCCAATAAAAATTATCATCGGCATCCAATCCTACAATAGCCTGCTTATCATCCGGCTTCAATTTAACGGCCGATTGTGAAGTTGGCAGATCAACGGGAATATCCCTATTTTTCACTTTCGTCATGGTAGATACCAGAAAGAAAATAAGCAGAAGAAACACACAGTCGATTAAAGGAGACATAGACTTCCGGTTCGTCCTCGTTATTAAATAATGATAGTCTCATAGGCTTAATAGGGTTTGCTTCCAAGGCGTACACGTGTATGTGTAAAGCCTGTATTTGACATTGGTCGAAGATCTCTATCACTGTGCTTACCGGTACAGTACGATAGGCCGTCACATCGATATTTGTTTCCACTCCCCGACTATTGCGTAATTCAGAAAGAAAAGCGCTTAAATCTTTTACAGGCAAGTAAGTACTTTCCCCCGAATAGGCATCATGCCTACTACCTGATACACATTCTTCTTTTCGTCTACTGCGATAATCACTGCTTCCTCGCCTGCCCATGTAGTGGAAAGGCTTGAAGTCATTGTAGGAAGCGTTAACGGAATCTGCATTTCCCATTTTTTCATCATCGTAGTTACTAAAAAGAAAATGAGCAGCAAGAACACACAGTCTATCAAAGGAGACATTTGTACTTCTACCTTATCATCGTCATCATAATTCAGTCTCATTCTTTTCCTCCTTGTTGTCCAGATACAATTTGGTAATCACTTCTTCCACTTTTACCTCTACCAGTGAAGCCATACGCATGATACGATTCTTGATAATAAAGTATAAAGCAATGGCAGGAGCAGCTATAATCAAACCGGCAGCAGTTGTTATCAATGCTTTGGAGATAGAATCAGACAAAATAGAGGCACCACCTTCATCCCCATATAAAGCAACCAGGCCGAATGCTTCTATCATACCGACAACAGTACCTAACAAACCAATTAACGGAGCCAATGAAGCGATAACAGAAAGAGGATATATACGTGCCAAATGTGTACGAATATCACGTGCAGCCATGTCACCTGCCGTCTGGCTTACAGCCTCACGCCCGGCTTTTACATGCTCAAAAATAAAACGCAGTGAGTTCGCTAGCGTAGAAGGATACTTGTCACAAGCAGCCAATGCTCCTTTCAAATCCCCATTTGCCAAACATTCATTAACACTTTTGCACAAAGGTTTCGGAGCCAGGCGACCTTGACGCGAAGTTATCAGTCTCTGAATTGCAATTACAAGAGCTATCAATCCCAACAAATACAATGGATACATCATTGTACACCTGCCTTAATCCTGTGCTCCCAGTCCGATGTGCCCCCCTGATCAGCAGCGATACTATCTGATGCAACTTCATCATACATCAACTCATCATCTTCCTCCACTGCCGGAACAACAGTAGCAACCTCACTCGGAAGTACTTTCGGAGCATTTTTTATATCATCCTGTGTTTTTGCCAAAAAGATTTCATCAAAACCAGCATCACGCCTTTCAGGACAAATAAATGACATTCCGGTTAACGTAATATTACCGAAATCCTTCCAAAGGTCGCGTGTCATCACCATCCAGTGTCCAGGCTTGTCACCAAGATCCAGACTTTCAACTGGTTTATCAAATCTTTTGGTTCTCCGGCGATATAAGTAAAATCATATTTCTTTCCTTTTTGACTGGCTGACTTTTCGGAAACATGAAATTTCATTCCAATCTGTTCTCCCCCCCATTTCACCCAGGCAAAAGTAATATAACGATATTCACCCGGTCCCGGGTTTTCTCGGATAGGGATGGATAAACCTGTCATTTCTGCGGGACTTTTAGCAGCTCCTACATATATATAGTTTTCTGTCTTTTTTGAGTACCCTCCTTTCCGAACATACTTATTATCTTTTACCCATTGTGCCCCATCTGGCAGTTTAGTACTAAACAGTTCGTACAGTCCTTTACCAGATTTACCATTCGTTTGTGCCAAAAGCGGGGTAGTAAACAATAGTATTGCTCCCAAGATGCATACACCCACTATCCCTTTCTTTAAACCAAATTTCATTTTTGTGTAATTCATGTCTATTCTTTTTTTATTATTAACTTTAAATTTATAGCCAACGTAAGTCATCGAACTAATTCACAATGGCAAAGTTCTTAAAAATAATAGAGAAACGGGTACTCTAATCATTCAAAAAGTTCCAAATCTTTAATATACGGCTTTATAAAAAGTCCGATAATCATTCAAAGAGGGGCAAAAATAAATCATGCCTGAATCTTCCTTCATAAACAGTTGCTCATACGCTATAAATTAAAGGGGATGTGTCAAGACTAAGACACATCCCCAACATATAAGTAAGCCGCATACCTAAACTGTCAAAGATTAGTGTATGCGGCTATTCGATATCAATAGCACTTGGCATCTTAAGAATTATCTTCCACTATTTTCCATTCCACAATTCCACGTATCTCGGAAGAAAAGTTCACACCGATCTTATATAATTTACGAGAATCCTTGGCGAAAGGCAAAGCATACCCTTTTTCCTCTATTTGACGTAAAGCCTCGTCAGCGCTACCATCCAGTTTCAGTTCCATTACATAGATATAGTCTTTGGTTTGCAGCACAACATCGATACGACCATTGCTGGTAGTACGTTCCACATCGGTATAAAATCCCATCATCTTAAAAACCAAGTACATCGCATTCTGAAAATAAAGCTCCATCTTCCCCACTATCTTATAGTCTGTATCGGCAAACATGGATTGCAGACGCTGCATGAAACTATCCACATTACCTTGACGTATATCCATAACAAAGCTGGTAATAATAAAACTGGATTCCTGTTCTGTCACAGGCGTATAAAAAGGTAACAGATACTTAATAAAACCATTCTCAACTTCCTTATTTGGAAAGCCTAATCGATAAATACCAAACTCTTTATCATATCCTTTTATTGTCAAATATCCGCTTTGGTAAATAACAGGAATGGGATTGCGCGACATAGAGTCTATACTATTCAGTAAATCACCCGAAACCTGCTCCTCGGTAATCCTATCCAACCTATAGTTAGAATGTTTCAGCAGATAAACCAAGAAAGACGGAGTACCTGTCTCAAACCAATAATCAGAGAACTTCAGCTTAGACAACGTATTAAAGATACTGAATGGATTGTAAAGTCCTACGGTATCATAATCGAAATGATAACCGTCATACTGTTCTTTCAACTTGACGTAACATTCCTCTTTCGTCAAGCCGTTCCTTTCACCCAATAATGCCACATCGCCATCAAAGTTTTCATGAAGTTCCTTATCCGTAATGCCGCAAATATCCATGTAACGATAGTCCATCGATATATCATTCAGATTGTTCAAATCACTGAATACGCTCACCTTGCCGAATTTCGTCACACCGGTTAGGAAAGCCAGCTTTATATATCTATCCTGCGACTTGAGTACGGAATAAAAAGCTTTCAACAGATTACGATATTCCGCCTGTAATGTCTCGTTACCAATAGCCTGCAACATAGGCTTATCGTATTCGTCCACCAAGATAACCACACGATGCCCTGTTTTCTCGCAAGCACGTCTTACAATCCCTTCAAAGCGCAACGGCAAAGAGGTCTCCACCGCCCTTGTACCATAAAGTTGCTCCCAATAAGAAAGAGTACTGTCCAGCCGTCTTCGCAAGCTATCCGGTTCTTTGTAGTTCTCCGTATTCAGATCCAGATGCAGGATAGGATGTTCTTCCCATTTCTGTTCCAGCTTCTCAATGGCAAGCCCTTTGAAGAGTTCTTTTTTTCCACTCAAATAAGCTTCAATGGTAGATAACAGCAGACTCTTCCCGAAACGGCGGGGACGACTAAGGAAATAATAACGACCGGTAGTCGCCATCCTATACACCAACGCTGTCTTGTCTACATATACATAACCGTCGTTTATCAAACTCTCGAAATTCTGTATACCAATAGGAAATTTGCGTATCACACTATCCATAGTTATTCTTCATTTAATAATTATTCAAAGATAAACATTATTTTCGAGTGACATTCTCACATTCCAAGTAATTTTTATAAGCCCTTCACCTTTTCGCTACAGAACCCTATCCATAGGCTAAAGCGGGTGAAGGTCTCCCCCTTCACCCAAGCCGTCACTCAAGGCATCACCCAAACCGGTTCTTTCTTACCCAATTTTTACCACCCGATACACATTTCCAAACTTAGTATGCTTACGTTCTATCCCCACCGCTACCAATATTTGCGCCAAACTTGCCGGATTTGCACCACGCATAGCTGCAGGATTCCTCCTTTTTAAACATTGAAATATATCAGCCGCAGAAAGAAGATCACACTCCTCTCTTCTTTCCGCCGACCGATAACAAGCACGCAACACATCTTCCACTGGCCCTTGACGGTAAAACGCCAGATTGCTTTTTTGCAATTCCTGTTCTTCTTCTTTCGTAAACCAATAACGTTGACCGGACAGAATTGCCACTTTCAACTGCGCATAAAGTTGTTCATGTTCAATCGCTTCACAATCAATAGGATGCTCTACTTCCACACAAATAAACCTGCGGCTACCAGTTGGATCAGTGAGCAAATCTTTCCTGTTAGACGTGCCGATAAAAGACGCTATTCGCGGTAAGACGCGATAATTCTTCTGGTAAGCTTTGCACAAACTCAATGAAGCCATCTGCATCAGATTCTTCAACAAAGGCATTTTTGCAGAAGAAAACTTGTCAAATTCATCCAAATTGAGAAGTCCCATCTCCGCCAGTCTACGTTCCACCTTTCCCTGACTTGTCAAATCCACCTTATCCATATAATAACGCCGAAGCGCAGGAGGGAGTAAAGACTTACAAAAAGTAGATTTAAAATATCCCTGTTCTGTACTAATGAGCAAGGGAGCTACACTATTCGCATGATCTCCCATTACCCCCATCCATTGTGCCGTCATCCCCAACATCCAAATGCGAAATCCTTTTTCCCACAACGGGCTTTCCGAAACCCGTCGAGCCAATGCGGACACACGGTCTATGCCATCCCATTCCGGCAATTCATCCAGATACAGCCTGAAAGGATGATATTCTGCTATGCGGGTGGAATAAATACATCGCGACAAATCACGATCCCAACACCCAATACCGGCCTCATGCGCTTCCAGACAGATAGTATTCAACACACGTTGATTGACAGGCTGAAATCCCTCGTTCATCCGTTCCAACAAACGAAATTCAGTTTCTTCCGTCAGAACATTATAACGAAAATCATAATGAGATTTCAAGAAAAGGTCTACACTTTCAGTCAACTGTTTCGTTTTAGAAAGCGAATCCCTCTCTTTTATCTCCTTTCTCTCTTTAAGCTCTTCATAACAACTAACCGAAGGCTTTGATGCGTCTTCCATTAATCCTTCACACTCTCCGCTTTATAAAGACGGTTTACAAACTTCTGCCATAATGAAAGCAGCACACTTTTCTTGTCCATAAAATTTCGTTTTTAGTATTTAATGGATGCGAATATAATATCCGGAATATGGGATTTACAACTTTTTAATCCCTTCATTTTATAAAAATGAACTTGGCGTTTTACCTTATTGTTTCTTGTTTATCTCCTAATTAAACCTTATCTTTGGTGCGGCAGGGAAAACGCATTATAAATCATGTAAAATAAGTTCCCATAAGAATTCATTATCCACCTGCTATTATCTTTACTATTGATTGATCTCTCTTGTTGTTCTT
>ENA-OQIG01000379-OQIG01000379.1-human-gut-metagenome-genome-assembly--contig:-NODE-379-length-26105-cov-3.533759_pt1 | contig 26105 bp, 29 predicted proteins | sample MGYA00242576_ERZ504741 | MGnify/ENA primary metagenome ERZ504741 (study PRJEB26092, sample SAMD00036436) | human gut metagenome | host: Homo sapiens | study: EMG produced TPA metagenomics assembly of... | reverse complement strand
GGAAGCGTGACTAACGCAAAGCGTATCCGGTCGATCCGTCTCTCCGCAGAAATGAAAGAGAGATGAGAAGTAAATACAATAATAATAATCAATTAATTAATCTTAAAAATTAGACACACAATGAAAAAGTTATTTGCAATTGTTGCTGTGATTGGGGCCTTCACTTTTGGCTCAATTCAACTTGCTCAGGCTCAAGACGCTCCTGCAGCAGAACAAACTGAACAACAAGCTGCTCCTGCCGCTGAAGCTACTACAGCTGCTGCTCCTGCTGCAGAAGAGGGTGGTATTCACAAGGAAATCAAAGTTAAATTCATCGAAGGTACTGCATCTTTCATGAGTTTGGTAGCTATCGCTTTGGTGATCGGTTTGGCTTTCTGTATTGAACGTATCATTTATTTGAGTTTGGCTGAAATCAACACAAAAAAATTCATGGCATCTATCGAAGCTGCTTTGGAAAAAGGTGATGTTGAAGCTGCTAAAGACATTGCTCGTAACACCAGAGGTCCGGTTGCTTCTATCTACTACCAAGGTTTGATGAGAATCGATCAAGGTATTGACGTAGTTGAGAAGTCAGTTGTATCTTATGGTGGTGTACAGGCAGGTTACCTTGAAAAAGGATGTTCTTGGATCACACTGTTTATCGCAATGGCTCCGTCACTCGGATTCTTGGGTACTGTAATCGGTATGGTGCAGGCATTTGATAAAATCCAGCAGGTAGGTGATATCTCTCCGACGGTTGTTGCAGGTGGTATGAAAGTAGCCTTGATTACAACTATCTTCGGTTTGATTGTAGCATTGATCCTTCAGGTATTCTACAACTACGTACTTTCTAAAATTGAGGCTCTTACAAGTGAAATGGAAGATTCTTCTATCTCTTTGCTTGATATGGTAATCAAATATAACTTGAAATACAAAAAATAATCTAAAATGAGTAAGTTAACATATAGAATATCGTATTACGCACTGTATGCGATGTTTGCTATTATTCTGATCGTTATTGGCTTGTTCTTCTTAGGAGGAGATGCCTCGGGCGATGCCTTAATTCCGGGAGTAGATCCCGAAATGTGGCAACCGGCTCAAACAGACGCCTTACTCTATCTGATGTACGTTTTGTTTGGCTTAGCCATTGCAGCCACTGTTATTGCTGCTGTATTCCAATTTGGTGCAGCTTTGAAGGATAACCCGGCAAATGCCATCAAGTCTTTACTTGGTTTGGTTCTTTTAGCTGTTGTTCTTATTGTAGCTTGGGCAATGGGTGATGGTACACCAATGCAGATTCCTGGCTATAGTGGTACAGACAATGTTCCTTTTTGGCTGAAAGTAACTGATATGTTCCTTTATTCTATTTACATATTGTTGTTTGTGACAGTTGTTGCAATCATTGCGAGTGGTATAAAGAAAAAATTGTCGTAATCAATTGAGGATACTCGATTAAATAAGTTATTAAAATGGCAAAAGGAAAAAGAAAAGTTCCTGATATAAACTCAAGTTCTACGGCGGATATTGCTTTCTTGTTGCTGATCTTCTTCTTGATTACAACATCAATGGATACGGACCGTGGTTTGGCAAGACTTTTGCCTCCACCACCCGAAGATGAAAAGAATGAGAATACCGATAAAATTAAAGAACGTAACATCCTGCAGGTTTATCTGAATAAAGATGATGCTTTGATGTGCGGGAATGATTATATTGGTGTTGATCAGTTGAGGCAGAAAGCCAAAGAGTTTATTGCTAACATCAATAACGCTGAGAATATGCCGGAAAAGACACAAAAAAATGTCGATTTCTTTGGTACTACTCTTGTTAATGATAAGCATGTAATTTCTTTGCAGAATGACCGCGGGTCTTCTTATCAGGCGTATATAAGTGTGCAGAACGAATTGGTAGCTGCATACAATGAATTGAGAGATGAGTTAGCTCAAGAAAAGTTTGGGGTTACTTACGCTGAACTGAATGATGCACAGCAGAAAGCTGTTCGTGAAGTTTATCCGCAACGAATTTCTGAAGCAGAACCTAAAAAATACGGAGAAAAAAAGAAGTAAGTAATGGGAAAATTTAATAAGACTGGTAAACGTGAAATGCCGGCATTGAATACTTCTTCGTTGCCTGACCTTATCTTTACCTTGTTGTTCTTCTTTATGATTGTAACAACAATGCGTGAGGTAACGTTAAAGGTACAGTTTACACTTCCGCAAGGTACTGAACTCGAAAAACTGGAGAAGAAATCACTGGTAACATTCATTTATGTAGGGGAACCTACACAAGAATATCGCGCGAAAATGGGTACTGAAAGTCGTATTCAGTTGAATGACAGTTATGCTGAAGTGGGTGAAGTACAAGACTTCATTTTTCAGGAACGTGCGAGTATGAATGAAGGCGATGCTGCTAAGATGACTGTGTCTCTGAAAGTAGATCAGAAGACAAAGATGGGTATTGTTACTGATGTAAAAAATGCTCTTAGAAAATCTTATGCTTTGAAGATTAACTATTTCGGCTACGAAACGTGGTGAGAAGTAATTAGTTAATTCAATATATATAAAAAGGGCGTTCAATTCAAATTGACGCCTTTTATATATACGTAGCTGGAGTAAGGTTTTCCATTTGTGAAACTAATTTCGAGCTGCTACCTAATTTAATTAGTTGTCTTTTACTCCATATACTTCTTTATGTATTCTCTTTTTGATTGTTTCAAAATCCTTTTCACAATCCAATTCTCCGTGTACCATTAAATACATGGGCAGAAAATCATCTCCGGGCTTGTAAGGAGGTTGGCTATAGTCTTTTTCCCACAGCGTAAAGCCTTGACGTTGATAAAAGCTGATACGTCGTTTTGCCATTTCCTCTATCGGACGTTCTACTTCCAATACGATCGGGCGTTTCAAATAATTGCATAAGTATTCCAGCGTGCGTTTTCCATAGCCTCCATTTCGCAGGGCAGGATTGGTTGCAAAGTGTTCTACATAGTAGAAACTGTCAAAATCCCAATAGGTAATGAAGCCGACTGGCAGGTCATCATCAAAGATGATGTTATTATGAAAGTTGCCCGTACGATCAGTGTACTCGCGCAGTTGTTCCAACTGACGGTACTCTTCCGGTGGAAACGAATCAATTAGAAGCTCTTCCATGAATTTGTAATGTTGCAGATCCGACGTACTAATTGGTTGAAGTCTAATCATGAGGTTTGGGTTTTAAGTTTGACAATAATATAATTGTATTCCATTAAGGAACATAAAATTCAATCATTCGACGGATGGCACGTTGACAAACCGGACAAAACTCCGGATATTCGTTTGTTTTCATGCGACAGTCATAAGCCGGACGATAAATGCCTTTGGCAGAGTAGCCACCTCCTTCATATACTCCTACGGGATATTTCTTTTTTTCAGCAATGGGGGTCGGGATCGGGGTACCTGACGGAAGCATATCTTTCCATTTGGAAGCGAAGTTCACACGTGTTGAAATATTCTGTTCCCATGGTTCGACATCCAGCGGATAAGTATCTGTCATCACATCATCATCATAGAAATATTCGTCAGCTAATCCACCGAAACTGTGTCCGAATTCGTGTACGACTACCGGCTTGAACATCGGGTGATGGGCCGTGGTCAGCGTATACGAATTGTATATTCCTCCACCACCATATACATCCGTGTTAGCAGGATAATGATATGTTCGTAGGGGATGCCTGCCAATGCATTATGGATAGACTTTACCCGGCTGGTAGTCAGATAACGGTCCGAGTAAAAGTATCGAAATGGGAGTGAACCGCCGTTTGTTTCCACTGATTTTTGCGGGGAACACTGACACCACTGTCCGTAGAAGGACTGGCTACGGCAACAATATTAAATTTACCCTTCATGGAGCGGAACGGCTCATACGAAAACAAACTTTCGCAGGTACGTTGGGCATCCTGGTAGAAAATATCCATTTCTTTTTCTGTGTATCCTTCTGCAAGGATGGCAACATCTATGCAGTCTTTTTCGTTACCACTTTGAAGCATATACCGATGCGGAGTGACATGTGATACCCCCCGTTTATGAATCAATATATCATCCGGACGCACGATATGTTTATAGGTAGCCAATCTTTTTTTTCGCGGAGAATATAAAGTGACTTCTACCTCCACAGGCTGTTTAGGATAAGGAAGAAGGAAAGTATTCTCAAATCCTTTGGCTGTTTCTTTAGCTTCGTCTGTGGACAGCCACTCTTGAAACAAAGAAGAGAATGACGTTTTGTAGATACACTGTTTGCTGGCAAGGTCTTTCACTATAATTTGTCCGTTACCTTCCAATGGAAGTTCCGAAAGATGATGTTGACGTCCTGCCCAGGTAGGAAGTTGTGATAGCTCATCCAGATAAATAGCCTGTTGTGTAGCATCCCCGGTAAAGATATAATCCACTCGCAATGTTTTGTTCTGAAAATAATCAGCAAAATTCTGTGCATAACTTCCTATAGAAGTACAGAAACACAGAATAATACAGCAAATATGTTTCATATTAATGGTATATTTATGTTTTTCGCAAAGGTACGAACTATTGTTGACTTATCCGCTTTCTGCAAATAAAAGTAATAGATTATAGTATTTGTTGTCGAAAAATCGCTAACTTTGCATAAAAGATTCATTGATAAAAACAATTTGATTCAAAAATGGGACATCATCAATTAGATGCTTTAGATGAGCAAATTCTGAAACTGATTGCAGGGAATGCGCGTATTCCTTTTTTGGAAGTAGCACGAGCATGTAATGTTTCCGGCGCTGCAATCCATCAGCGTATTCAGAAGCTTACTAATTTAGGTATATTAAAAGGTTCGGAATATGTCATCGACCCCGAGAAAATCGGATATGAGACTTGCGCTTATATTGGTATATATCTGAAAGATCCCGAATCCTTTGATTCGGTAACAAAAGCTTTAGAAGCTATCCCCGAAGTGGTGGAATGTCATTTCACTACCGGAAAATACGATATGTTTATCAAAATTTACGCAAAGAATAACCATCACTTATTGAGTATTATTCACGATAAGTTACAACCATTGGGTTTGGCGCGTACCGAGACATTAATCTCCTTCCATGAAGCCATTAAGCGGCAGATGCCAATCATGGTCGACATAGAAGATGAAGATTAATCGTTATTTTCTCACGTAATCAACAAAAGCATAGGAGCAGAGATGTTTCTCATCCGCAGGATGAGCTTCTCTGCTTTTTTCTTGCCACATCTCTGGCGATACTTCTGGAAAATAGGCGTCGGCTTCGGGAGTCATATCATCTATTTCTGTCAGGCAAAGTTCGTCAGCGAAAGAAAGAGCCTGCTGATAAATACTTGCTCCTCCTATAATATAAATGTGTTCCTCCTCTTTACAACTTTGCAAAGCTGCTTCGAGTGAAGGGAAAACTTCCGCACCGGGACATTCTGTAGCCGGGTTGGAAGATAAAACGATGTTTCTGCGATTGGGTAATGCGCCTTTCGGTAGTGACTCGAAAGTTTTGCGTCCCATCAGTATGGTGTTTCCGGTAGTTAATGCTTTGAAACGTTTCAAATCATTGGGTAACCAGAAAAGAAGTTTGTTCTCGAAGCCGATAGCCATACGGCGGTCTACGGCAGCAATGATAGATATTTTACTCATAAAGTTACACGGCTACTGCTCCCGCAATATGCGGATGCGGGTCATAGTTCACTAATTCAAAGTCCTCAAATTTGAAGTCGAAGATACTTTTCACATCCGGATTGATCTTCATTTGTGGCAATGGACGAGGTTCACGTGATAATTGGAGCTTCACTTGTTCCAAGTGGTTCAGGTAGATATGCGCATCACCGAAGGTATGAACAAAATCTCCGGCTTTCAGTCCCGTCACTTGTGCCATCATTTGCAGCAATAATGCGTATGATGCAATATTAAAAGGAACACCCAGAAAAATATCTGCACTGCGTTGATACAGTTGCAGGCTCAACCGTCCGTCTGCTACATAAAACTGAAAGAAAGCATGGCAGGGAGGCAAATTCATATTATTCAAATCTGCTACGTTCCAGGCGCTTACAATGATACGGCGTGAATCCGGATTATGTTTGATTGTTTCCACCACTTCACTGATCTGGTCGATAAATCCACCGTTATAGTCAGGCCATGAACGCCATTGATAACCATAAACATGTCCTAAGTCGCCGTTCTCATCCGCCCATTCGTTCCAGATGCGCACTCCATGTTCCTGAAGATATTTCACATTAGTATCACCTTGCAGAAACCAAAGTAATTCGTATATGATTGATTTCAGATGTAGTTTCTTGGTTGTCAGGCACGGGAAACCGTCATCAAGATTAAAACGCATTTGATGACCGAAAACACTGATGGTTCCGGTTCCGGTACGGTCACTTTTTTCTGTACCTTCGGTTAGTACACGATTGAGTAAATCCAGGTATTGTTTCATAATGAATAAGTTGTGGTGAAAATGATTCTCCGCACAAAATTACAAAAATGGAGTGAATAAATTAGCAAACCAGCCGACGAACTTCTTCCACGGGGAGCGCTTTTTCCAGAATTCAGGCGTTAGTTGCGTGCAATGCTCGATATCGTTCCGGAACATTGTATTTAATTCACCCGTTATTTTGGTATCAAAGATAAAGGCATTTGTTTCGTAATCATAGCGCAAGCTGCGGCTGTTCAGGTTGGCAGTGCCAACTGTACAGAACAAATCATCCACCATCATTATTTTAGAGTGATGAAATCCACCGTTATACATATAGACAGTAGCTCCTCTTTTCATCAGTTTGTGCAACTTATAAAGTGCGGCATCCGGAGTAAACGGGATATCGGAGGCAGAAGAAACCATGATTGTAACATTTACGCCTCGGTCGATTGTCCGATTCAACGCCTTTTTGATAGAAGAAGTCGGTACAAAATAAGGATTGACGATATGAACATTCTTTTGGGCCGAATAGATGCTCATGGCATAAGCGTGGCTTAACATACGGCTATTCTTTTTCGGGGTACGGTCTACGATTGCTACCACAATATTCGTACTGTCCGTTTGTTCCTCATGTTGGGGGAAATAAGCGGCTCCACCTACATTCTGCTTGGTTTCCTTATTCCAGATCGTTAGGAATATCTCCTGCAGATCATTGACGGCATCCCCTTCAATGCGTGTGTGCATATCACGCCAGGTTCCGATTTTGGGTAGTCCGTTAATGTAGTAATCGGCGATATTCATACCACCGGTATAAGCCACTTTTCCATCGATGACAGCTATTTTCCGGTGATCGCGATGGGCGGCGTGATTGATATAAGGAAAAGTGAATGGATCGAACTTGACAATCTCGATTCCTTGTTCACGTATTTTCTTGAGATGTTTCTTTTTAAGTGGTTTGTTGTTCGACCAGTTTCCGAATGCATCGAACATAGCTCGTACTTCGACCCCTTCTTTCACTTTTTCGGCCAGCAGAGCAAATAAAGCATTGGCGATGGAGTCATTTCGGAAGTTGAAATATTCCAGATGGACGTGGTGTTTAGCTTCCCGGATGGCTTCAAACAAATCGATAAACTTCTCCCGTCCGCTTTTTAGCAGTTTTACCTTATTATTATCAGATATAGGGATTCCCGATTCTTGTAAATAGCGTAGCACAAGGGAATCGCTGGTTAATCCGATTGAGTCCCTGGGATGTATCATCAGACTGTCGATGATACCTGCCTGAACACTCAATATAGGCAGGAACAGAAATAAAATAAATATACGTAATTTCAAAACTCTTCTCACTCTTTTAGTTTACAGAAGAACAAAGATACGATATCTAAGTTTGGGCTCCTTTGCTAACAAGGGCAAATTTATCATTCTTTAACGAAATAACTTCTTTCCAGGAGTTAATTATGCCATCGAAGCAACCTTTCGTGTAGCCATGAATAATAGTACAACAGCTGCGATAATAATTGACTTCGGATCAAGGCTTGAAGTGCCATGATTAATCATACCGATAAATACTTCTCTTATGGTTCCCCAAGTTGCTTCCAATCCACCTAACCATACAAAAAGTGCGGCCGCCACAGTCATCACGAAAGCGCTCCAGATACGAGCCAGGCGATTACTACGATCGGGTAAGTGGTGCATGACACGGCGACTGAATCCGTTATCTGCTATTTCCTGCTTGTTTTCTGCGAAGAAATCGCGCAAGAGCTTATCATTGTCTATTTCTGTCATAACCGTTTTGTTTTAAATACGTTGCTAATTTTTCTTTCCCGCGTGACAGATGGCTTTTCACTGTCCCTGACGGTACTCCTACAATCCCTGCAATTTTGTCGATACTAATGTCCTCCATGTAGAACAACGTGATGCAGGTTCTTTCCACTTCTTTAAGCATTTTGAGTGACTGGTAGACATCCATTTTTTGCCCGATATTCTCCTGTTCGGTGCTGTTGATGGCGTCTATTTCTCTTGTATCCAAGTCGGCTGTCTCTTTCCGGCTGCGAATATAATCATAAAAAACATTATAAGCAATACGATACAGCCACGTAGAGAAACTTGACAAGTTCCGGAAAGAGGCAATGTTCGTATATGCTTTGATAAATGTATCTTGCGCAAGGTCGTCACTCAATTCGCTGTCGCCGCAAGTCAGGTTCAGGAAGAATCGCCGGATGGGCGACTGATACTCCTTCACCAACTGGTCAAAGGCCCTGGTGTTCTTGAACACCACGACCTGTGCGACTAACGATATATCATTGAGTTGGCTCATTTATTCTCGTCGTTCTTTTCTTCGTTTACTCCTTTGTCTTTCTCTTCGGATTCAGAAGGGATGATTTCGAAACTATCGGTTCTAACGTTATTCGGGTTCTTTTTTTCATCCTTATTACCCGTATACATCCGGGTAGCATTTGCGTCTTGAGTCTGTTGTTTACTACCGATAATCCATTGTCCGATACCCATGAATGTAACGAGTAAGCCGATAGCTCCAATTCCGAATTCGCCGGTGATTGCCCAGAGGAAGATGAAAAGACCGATACCCGTAAAAGTGTTCTTGATGCCTTGTGAACGCGAATCGACTGTTTTGTTTTCGCGGATAAACTCTGCCGGAAGCGGTTGGCCGGCAGCAAGTGCCTGTTCGGCAAGGCGATAACGTGCTTTCCGGTTTTTATAACGGAAGAAGAAGATTACAAATAGAATGAATACCGGAAATCCGAATACAGCAATGATTGCAATGATTGCTACCAGAATACCTCCGCCGGCACTAACATTGTGGAAGGGGAAATCGCTGTCATCCGAATCGAATGTGAAGCTGGCTTTGCCATGAGTGGTGCTAACATTACTTGAGTTTGCATTTACGTCTGCAGAATCAGCATCTGCTGTGTCTACACCAATCACTGTGACAGCAGTATTGTTCGTATTTGCTTTATTGTCTTTGGTCACAGTTACTTTTACTTTCCCGATGGAATCACGAACAACGGTGGTCTGGGCAACAGCCAGTGTGCAAGTGGTCAGTACAACCATCAATGCTAATAGAAAATTTTTCATATCAATAGTTTTTTAATTTATTTCTTTATCTGTTAGACGTAGTTAATATCATAGAAAGTTGCAAAGAGACGAAATATTTTTGATATTTGCGGAAATTAATAAACGAAAGATGGAATTACCTGCTTCTTTTATAGACTACACCCGCGCTCTATTGGGCGATGAAGAATACGACAAACTGGCTGTTGCCTCCAACAGGAACCACCGGTTAGCATCCGGTTGAATCAATTGAAAATCAATCATTCTTTATCGGATAAAGTACCTTGGTCTTCCGAAGGATTCTATTTGGAGGAGCGTCTCACTTTCACGTTCGATCCCTTATTCCATGCAGGCTGTTATTATGTTCAGGAAGCTTCTTCCATGTTTGTGGAGCAGGTACTCCGGCAATATATCACGGGACCGGTGAAGATGTTGGATCTTTGTGCGGCTCCCGGTGGAAAATCGACTCATGCCCGTAGTGTACTTCCCGAAGGGAGCCTGTTGGTAGCCAATGAGGTAATCCGGAATCGTTCGCAGATTCTTGCTGAAAACCTGACGAAGTGGGGACATCCGGATGTGGTAGTGACCAATAATGATCCGGCAGATTTTTCGGCTTTACTCTCTTTCTTTGATGTGATTCTTACAGATGTTCCCTGTTCCGGTGAAGGTATGTTCCGTAAAGACCCGGTAGCTGTGGAAGAGTGGAGCCCGAGAATGTGGAAATCTGTTGGCAGCGCCAGCGACGGATTATTGCAGATATCTGGGATGCGTTGAAGCCCGGAGGTATTCTTATATATAGTACGTGTACATTTAATACAAAAGAGGATGAAGAGAATGCACGTTGGATTCAACAAGAGTATGGGGGCGAACCATTAACTGTGCAGGTGCAGGAGAATTGGAATATAACAGGAGATCTTTTGTCAGATAAAGGGGATCATTCTAAATCTTCTATTCCCGTCTATCATTTTTTCCCTCATAAGACGAAAGGTGAAGGCTTTTTTCTGGTGGCTTTTCGTAAGCCGGAGACGGAAGAAGAGATCCCAGTATCTTCTTCCGCCAAAGAGAAAGCTTTCAAGAAGAAGGATAAGAAAGGAACAGCAGCATCTTCTCCTGTATCGAAAGAATATCTGAATATGGCTAAAAGTTGGTTGAATGATGAAAATTCGGACAAGTATATTTTATTGGCGGAAGGAACAAATATCCGAGCTTTCTCACAGTACTATACTAATGAATTGGCGACGATGAAACAAAGCCTGAAAATTGTGTCGGCAGGGATTGAGATAGGCGAGGTGAAAGGAAAGGATTTGATCCCTAACCATGCGTTGGCAATGTGTACCTCACTTTTATGCCGGGAAGCATTCGCTACGGAAGAAATAAGTTATGAACAGGCCATCACATATTTACGAAAAGAGGCCATTACCTTACCGGTAACAGCCCTCGTGGATATGTTTTGCTTACTTATCGGCATATTCCTCTCGGATTTGTGAAGAACATCGGCAATCGTGCCAATAATCTTTATCCGCAAGAATGGCGCATCCGTAGTGGATACTTACCGGAAAATATACGCATCTTATCAGAATACGTTACTGATTAAGGCAGTATTCCCGCAGGTATTTCCTGTTGGGAAAGACTAAAGCTAAGCTGTCTGCCTTTTCCGATTTCTGTGCCTTCAGCTATTTCTTCCAGCGTGTAGGAAGGAGGAGGTGCAGGTGATGTCCGCGTTTCTCCAATAGGCGGAGTGTTCCAGTTCAGATTTAGGCTTTTATCCAACCGATGAAATAAGTACGAGTTTCCCCATATTATGAATTTATGATCGGAAACAGGTGTTGCCATATCTTCCGAAAAAGTGAGGGTTAGTGTCATTTTCTTATCGTCTCCTTCTTCTTTTTCCAGTTTGTAACTTCCTTGGGTTATTAATTCAAGTCCGGATGAAAAGGCGGTCTGTTCTCCTTGTTTGAAAAAATAAGCATCCCGTGCGTGGTTGTTAATCAGAAAAATGTCGGAAATACCGGGTAGAAGATTCGCATCTCCGTTGGGTAAGTTAGACAAGTAGCTGCGTAGCAACTCCATATTTTCGTAATTATCGACCACCTTGATTGGTAAAGTGCAGGTTTCTTGTGTGGCGTTGTCTGTTACTGTCAGATAAGTCGTTCCGGTGAGGATACCGGTTACATAAATCATACGTCCGGCAGGTACTCCACTCCAGCCAGTTTCAGTTCCGGCACTTGCGATGCGTGTGTCTTTCACTGCAAGTGAGTAGTCACCATTTCCGCTTTCCAGGCCGAGGTAACGTCTGCCACCCATAGGTACTTCGTATTCACTGTTGTAAAAACGCAGTGGATTGTCGTCATCATCTTTACAGCCACTTAGTAGCGTAAGGATGCAGCATAACATGAATAAATAGAAATGTTTAGGTCTCATAATTCAGATTTTATGTTCGTTGCAAATGTAATGTATTGTTTTGAAATATCCAGTCGGAATTTGAAGAAAAAGAGAGGAGATATATTTAGGCACGAATTACACGGATTAACACTGTTGCTTTATAGTTATGACAATACTAAAGACCGTGAATTCTGTGTAATCCGTGCCTAATTTATTATATAAACATACTTATATAACTTAAAAATAGAAATTAGTATGTTCAGCGTAACCCATACCTAAAGGGTTTTATGTACTATTTATAGCTTGCTTTTGTAAATCCGTGCCATTGCCTTTTGGTACTGATTTTCCAATTGCAGATAATTTTGATGACTTTGATAGATCACCGATACTTCAACGAAGTACTCGATCATACTAATTTGTCCACCTGTCAAAGCTTGTTTCAGCAATGCCAAATCTTGTTGAGACTGGAAAGTCTTGCTATATTCTTCCATTGAAGCATGCAGCGTTTTCGCTTCCCGGTAAAGTTGTGCCAATTCAGATTCCACTTGCAGTGTAGCATTATCCTTTTGCAAGTCGATGTTGAGTGCCTGCGCTTTAGCAATTTTCACCTTATTCCGATTTTCGAAAAGCGGGAAGGAAAAGCCCACCACTACACCGTTGAAAGGCACACCAGTCTCTGTATTCCGACGGTAGCCGAGTTCCAGCTTCGGCAGCCACTGGGATTTATTGACAGCAATCTGTTTACGGGCAACGAGAGCCTCGTTGCCTAGTGCCATTAAGGTACGGTCTGTAGCCATGACTTCTGATTTCAACATTTGGTAATCGCTTGGGAACGGTATAGCCGGATATTGATTTTCTTCGAAAACCACCGGAATATTACCATTCAGCGTATTCAGTTCCTGCTGCTTATTGCGAAGTGCCGTTTCGTTCAGAGACGCTTCCGTTTTGACATTCAACAGTTCCAAGTTGATTTTATTGGTTTCGAGAGCATTTGCATCCCCTGTTTGGAGACGTTTGGCGTACATTTTAGCAAGTTCTTCCGCATTGCGGAGACGTTCCTCCAAAATATGCTTTTGCTGACGAAGCATGATAATGTCCAGGCAAAGTTCTTTTGCCTGTAACAGTTTCTCCTGACGAAAAACATCCGACTGACTGTCAAGAGTTCCGGCTTTCAGACGGTTTAACTTGTTACGTGTGGCGTATAAACTAGGGAAATCAAAGCTTTGTGAAACAACCAGCTCACCGATTGTTTCGCTTTTATCTTTTGCTCCCCATAGATGCGCGTAAGAGAGAGTAGGATCAGGCAAGTTATTATCCGTTTTGGCTTCCAACTTCTGTGAGGTAATCAGTTGCTCGTTTGCCTGCAACTCCTTATTGTTCGTTTCGATATTCTTCAATACCTGTTCAATTCCGTTTTGGGCTTGCACTTCACCTATGGTTAAGAAAAGAAGTGCAGCGCTTATGGTCATGATTTGTTTCATTTCTAATTTCTTTATTTATTACAAGCTATTGTTGATAGATACTTTATGATAAGGCATCTATTTGTTTGACACCGGGGAACGACCCGTTCCTCACCGAGAAACACTTGTTTCCTCACTGGGGAACGATGGTTTTCTCACCGAGGAAAAATATCCCTCTCTACAGGCTTTTCTGGGCCTCTTTCCGATGCATCATCAGATAAACAATCGGAACGATAAAACCGTTCAAAAAAGTAGACGTTAATAATCCTCCTAGAATCACTTTTGCCATCGGACTCTGGATTTCGTTACCGGGCAAATCACCGGCAAGTGCCAATGGAATCAGTGCCAGTGCAGAAGATAATGCCGTCATTAAAATCGGATTCAGACGGTCGAGAGAACCTTGAATCACACTATCATATACATTCAAACCTTCTTCCTTTTGCAAATGATTGTAGTGACTGATGAGCAACATACCGTTACGCGTTGCAATACCGAACAAGGAAATGAAACCGATGATAGCCGGAATACTGACTTCTCCTGTTGTAATCACCAAAGCAAATACACCACCGATCAGTGCCAGCGGAAGATTCAGCAAGATAACCCCGGATTCTTTCACACTGCGGAACTCATTGTACAGCAACAGGAAGATAACCACGATACTGATAAATGAAGTCAACGCTAATGTCCGGCTGGCAGCCTGCTCGCTTTCAAACTGTCCACCATACTCGATATGATAACCTTCGGGTAATTGTACCGATGTGTCGATACGTTTCTGAATATCATTCACAACACTGCGCAAGTCACGATCGGCCACATTGGCGGAAATGACAATTTTACGTTTCACATTCTCGCGGTTGATCGTATTCGGACCCATGGCCGATACCACTTCCGCTACATAGCTCAAAGGAACTTTGCGGCCGTCGTTCGTGTCTACCATCAGGTTACGGATTTTCTCTATTTCATCCCGGGCATCATCCTTCACTTTTACGATCAGGTCAAAACTCTTGCCCTGTTCATACACTTGTGAGATCACTTTTCCAGCCAAAGCTACATTCACATATTCCGAAAATTCCGGCAGGGTAATACCGAACTTAGCCAGCATTTCCCGTTTAGGCTGTATTTTCAGCTGCGGACGTTCAATCTGTTGTTCCACGTTCAGGTCGGCAACACCGGGAATGTCACTGATCGCTCCTTTGATTTGATTACCGAGTGAAAACATTTTATTCAGGTCATCACCGAATAATTTGATAGCAATATTCGCTTTCGTACCCGATAGCATTGCGTCGATACGGTGGCTGATCGGTTGTCCGATTTCTATGTTTGCTCCGGTGATCGTACCTAATTTTTCACGTACATCAGCTACCAGTTCACTGCGCGAGCGGTCTTTCAATTCGAACGGAGCTTCTATTTCAGAAACATTGACTCCTAACGCATGTTCATCCAATTCGGCACGTCCCGTTTTCCGGGCTACCGTTTGTATTTCGGGAATTGTCATCAATAACTCTTCGGCACGATGTCCCATTTTGTTGCTTTCTTCCAGCGAAATACCTGGCAGAGAACTGATATTGATAGTAAACGATCCTTCATTGAACGAAGGAAGGAAGCTGCGTCCAAGTGTGAAAAACACTCCGAGGGCAACTACAAAAAGTCCGATTGTACTTCCGAGAGTCACACGTTTATGTGCCAGTACCCAAGTCAGTGTTTTTTCATAAATCCCTTTCATCCAGCGGGCAACAGGAGCTTCTTTCAGTTCCTTGTTCGTCTTATTGCTTCCTAATAGATAAGAGCAGAGTACCGGAGTTAGTGTCAGGGCAACTATCGTAGACGCAAACAGGGCCACGATAAAAGCAACACCTAGTGGAACCAACATTCTGCCTTCCATGCCGCTCAAGAAAAATAATGGAACAAAACTGACTACGATAATCAACGTTGAATTAAGGATAGGCATGCGCACCTCTTTCGACGCATTGAATACCACTTCGAGCGTACTTAGTCTTTCTGCTTCCGCTTTCAGGCGGTTCTCCCGCAGTCGTTTATATACGTTTTCCACATCGACAATGGCGTCGTCTACCAATGAACCGATAGCTATCGCCATACCTCCAAGACTCATGGTGTTGATTGTCAGCCCCATGTAGTGTAAAGTCAGGATCGAAACAAGCAGGGAAAGAGGCAGTGTCACCAATGAGATCAGCGTAGTACGTACATTTGCCAGGAACAGGAAAAGCACGATGACAACGAAAATACCTCCTTCAAAGAGTGATTTTTTCACATTGCCGATGGAGCTTTCGATAAAGCGGCTTTGACGGAATATGTCCGTTGAAACTTTTACGTCCGGCGGCAGATTTTTCTGGAGGTCTTTCAGAGATGCTTCCAGTTTGTCCGTCAGTTCCAGTGTGCTGGTAGCCGGTTGCTTGGTAACAGTCATCAGGACGGCAGATTTGCCGCGTTCTGAAGCAGTACCCAGTTTCGGAGCCTTCGGGCCGATGGTTACGTTTGCAATATCTTCCAGCGTGACAGGGAAGTTATTCACTGTCTTTACTACCGCTTTGCCAAGTTGCTCTGTTTTCGAAGTGGAGAGTACACCACGTACAATATATTCATTTCCGAATTCATAGAGCACACCTCCATTGGCATTTAGGTTCATATCCTGTGTTACAGCCATCACTTCTCCCATCGAGATGCCGTAATGACGCATCCGTTCGGGATCTAGCTGAATCTGATATTCTTTGATATCTCCTCCGAGCACAGCCACTTGTGCCACTCCTCCGGTAGACAGCAGGCGTGGACGGATGGTCCAGTCCGCAATCGTGCGAAGATCGAGCATGGAAGTGGAGTCGCAGTCAGACCGACGATGAGCATTTCGCCTAAGATAGAAGACTGTGGTCCAAGAGTCGGTTTGCCGACATTGACCGGCAGCGATTCGCTGACCACCGCTAATTTCTCACTAACAATCTGACGAGCGAGATAAATATCCGTTCCCCAATCAAATTCTACCCAAACAACGGAAAATCCGTTAGTGGAGGAAGAGCGGACACGACGCACACCCGTAGCTCCGTTTACGGCAGTTTCAACAGGAAAAGTAACGAGCTGTTCAACTTCTTCCGCAGCCATACCGTTCGCCTCGGTCATGATTACTACCGTAGGTGCATTTAGGTCGGGGAATACGTCTACTTCCGTATGCATGGCGGTGTACGTTCCCGCAATAAGCAGGAGGATGGCCGCACAAACTACCACCAACCGGTTGTGTAGGGAGTAATGTATAATTTTATTAAGCATGATATTTCATTAATTGAGAGTTATAAATAACTTGATAGATGCGCCGCACAAAAAAACGGTTGCGACGCCTAGTCTCTTTAGTGTTCGTGGCTGTGTGCCGGGATTGCATTGCTTGCGCTTGCCAGTCGAACCTGATAAGCACCCTCGGTCACTACACGGTCGCCAGCCTTTACACCAGTTAGGATTTGAACGCTTTTGCCGTTGTCGGCTCCTATCGTTACTTCCTGTTTTTTATAACCCTCTTCGTCCAGTTGCAGATATATGAAGAATATGCCTTGTTCCTCTGTCAGCGCGGTGCGCGGAAGAGAAATCACGTTTTCCATTGCTGAAGAAAGCAGGAATACCTCCACAAATGAGCCGGGAATCACTTCCCCTTTGTTGTCGAACTCAAAAGTGACAGGCACATAAAAAGAATTGTCTCCGGCAGCTTTTCCGAAAGAGAGAAGTTTACCGTTCAATGCTTTCAACTCGTACACCTGATTATTATAAGGAGTCTGGAAATTGGCGGAACTGATGGTGCGGAGATACGGGTAATACTTTTCCGACACTTCGGCACGGAGGAAAAGACGACGGTTCTGCGTCACGCTTACCAGCGGTTGTCCGATTGTCACATAGTCACCTTCTTTCACGAGAATACTTTTCACATATCCGGCAATAGGAGCCGTAATGCTTTGGCCGATAGCCGAATGATTCTTAGAAAGAGCTTCGTAACTAAGACGGGCGTTTTCGTAACTTTGCTCCGCTTGTGCAAAATCCTTGTCGGATACAATCTTGTTTTTAACAAGCTCCTTCATACGTTCGTATTCCTTCTTGGATACCTCGTAGGCAATGCGGGCACGTTGCACCGGATCACCATCGGCGATATTCTTTGAAGAAATAGTGACTAGCGGAGTGCCGCTGCCGACGCTCATACCTTCCGTTACTTTTCCACGGAAAGATACCACGCCGGCTACTGTAGCTACGGCAACCGATTCATCCCCTTGAGCAGCCAGCACCTGTCCGCTGGTTTTAATCACTTGCTGGAAAGGTGCAGGTTCAATAACGCTCACCTTTACACCGGCTGCTTCAGCTTTCGCTTTCGGAAGAATGATTTCATCACTGTGGGCTTCGGCAGCTTCGTTGTATTCATCGGCTGCTTCATGATTGTGTTCTCCGCTACATTCGCCTTCATGGGAATGATCGGGTCCTTCTGCCCCGTGATTATGTCCTTCCGCGGCATGATCGTGTTCATCGTGTGTGTGTGTGACGGTACTATTATTACAGGATCCCAGCACGAATAAGCCCAGGATTCCCACGAAAATAAGTTTTTTCATAATGATATTTTCCTACTAAATTTTACTGTTTTCTTTTTACGCTACAAAGATAAGGTAGCGCAGATGCAACTAATTTGCATTTACGCTTTTACGCAAAAACAGAGTAGGGAGGGGCACGAAGAGAAGTGGTACGATGAGTATCCGTACCATGCAAAGAGTCTCGGTAAACGTAATAGTTTTAATCCGTTTCTCTTGCGGTCGTAATAAATGCTCGATGATTACATCCGTGAATAAGGTAGCGATGAATACGTAATCCGGTCCGCTATCCGTATGTATGGATGGAGTGGGAGAGTAGAAACGAGTCATACATTCGCTGCTGCAACATGAGTCGTTTCCCGGGTGATGATGATGCGTGGGACATTGCTGTTCTACAGGCAAGTCCTGCTTCATGCAAATCATTCCGTTGGGGTGATGATGATGATGGGGAATAACCGCTGCCACCAACATAATAATGTTGATAAAAAACAGCAGAGTTACTATAATTCGTTTCTTCCCTTTCATCCTTTCTTTTAGAGGTTATCCGCTTTTCAGAGCTTCAAAGTGCAAATATACAAATACTTTTATTTCGCCTGTAGCCGATACCCTCTTTTTATTATTTATTATTTCTTTTCCAGTTCTTGCAACGAATCCATTTTCTTCTTTTCGAGGAACTCATAGATACCGCAAAGATGTTCCGTCACCTTTTGATTACCGAACTCATACACCTTGGTAACCAGCCCGTCAAGGAAGTCACGGTCGTGTGAAACGACGATCAGCGTACCATCAAAATCCAGCAATGCCTGTTTCAGAATATCTTTCGTTTTCATGTCCAGATGATTCGTCGGCTCATCTAAAATCAGGAGGTTGACAGGTTCCAGCAATAATTTAATCATAGCCAGACGGGTACGCTCTCCACCCGAAAGCACTTTGACCTTTTTCATCGATTCCTCGGGACCGCCAAACATAAACGCCCCCAGCAAATCACGAATCTTGTTCCGGATATCCCCTTTGGCTACATCGTCAATCGTTTGAAACCGTCAGGTTTTCATCCATCAGCGAAGCCTGATTTTGAGCGAAATATCCAATTTGCACATTATGTCCGAGAGTCAATGTACCGTCATGCTCAATCTCCTTCATGATACACTTCACGAGCGTAGACTTACCCTCACCGTTCTTACCAACGAAAGCTACCTTATCACCACGCTCAATCGTCAGATTAGCATTGCGGAATACCACTTTGTCTCCGTATGTCTTTCCAACACCCTCCATGATGACCGGGTAACTGCCCGAACGGGGTGAAGGCGGGAATTTCAGTCGCAATGCAGAAGTATCCTCCTCGTCCACTTCGAGCAATTCCAGCTTCTCCAGCATTTTGACACGGCTCTGCACCTGCAACGTCTTTGAATAAGTCCCCTTGAACCGTTCGATAAACTCCTTCGTTTCAGCAATAAACTTCTGCTGCTCGTCATAAGCCTTCTGTTGCTGTTCGCGGCGGTCCTTGCGCAGCTGCAAATATTGCGAGTAATTTACCTTGTAATCATAGATACGTCCCATCGTCACTTCGATGGTGCGTGTTGTAATATTATCCACGAATTTACGGTCGTGACTAATTACAATGACCGCTTTTCCATTATTAATAAGAAAATCCTCCAGCCATTGAATAGATTCGATATCCAGATGATTCGTCGGCTCATCGAGCAAGAGCACATCCGGTTTCTGCAACAGCAATTTGGCGAGTTCGATACGCATTCGCCATCCACCGCTGAAATCACTCGTCTGGCGTTGGAAATCTCCTCGGGTGAATCCTAATCCAAGCAATGCCTTTTCCACATCCTCTTCATAATTAGTAGCATCGATTGAATAAAACTTCTCGCTCAAGCTGGACACTTCCTCGATCAGCGCCATGTAACTGTCGCTCTCGTAGTCCGTCCGTGTTTCAAGCTCCTTGTTCAACTTTTCGATCTGCGCTTCCATCTCATGAAGATGTGAAAAAGCCTGTGCCGTTTCGCCAAACACTGTTCTTCCGTCTTCCGTCATCAGATGTTGAGGCAGGTATGCTACTACGCAATCTTTGGGTGCGGAAACTTTTCCACGTGTCGGTTGCCGTGCGCCTGCCAAAATCTTCAGCAGCGTACTTTTTCCAGCCCCGTTTTTGCCCATCAGAGCGATGCGGTCTTTTTCATTAATTACGAAAGAAATATCACTAAATAAAGCAGTGCCGCCAAACTCTACGGCTAGTCCGTCAACAGAAATCATACTATTCTTTTAAATTGAGGCGCAAAGATAGCGAAATATATGAATATTTTTTTATACCTTGCGGGCTGAAAAGGAAGATAAGCTCTAAAAAAACAGATAAAAAAACAATATATAAGCGATATGGAAAGCGAACAAATGAATGAATTCAGACCTTTAATTTTGGTAGCTGAAGACGATGACAGCAACTTTAAATTAATCAAGGCTATCATAGGCAAAAAGTGTGATATCGAGTGGGCTAAAAATGGCCAGGAAATGGTGGAGTTGTTTCAGCAACACCAGCAAAGAGCCAAAGCAATGCTAATGGATATTAAGATGCCGGTGATGAACGGATTGGAAGCAACGAAGATAATTCGTGAATCTAACACAGAAATTCCTATTATCATGCAGACGGCTTATGCTTTTAGCTCGGATAAGGAAAATGCAATGAATGCAGGAGCAACTGAAGTATTAGTGAAACCTATCACCTTGGGTATTCTCCGCACTACGTTGAGTAAATATTTACCCGATTTGCAGTGGTAAGATTGATTCTTACGAGATTTTTTTTAGTTTATTAAAAAAGTGCTTAAGCGTTAAAAACGTAAAAGCATGGAAAAGAAAGTATGATTGGGTAGAAAAATGGTATTACTCTAACTTCATCTAATGCATTTGGATAAAATAAAATAGGCGAACCTCACGGTTGGCCTATTTTTGTTCGTCTCTGTTAATTTGTTAGAGTACAGAAACGACTCTATGTAAAGTCTCTCCTTTGAGAGATTTTAAGTTCATTATTTGTTTCCGCCAGCCCACCATACGGCCTCGCTATATACGTACTGTCCATCACCGAAAGCAGCTTTCACTTCAGGATTTGCCAATACATCGTCTGCTCCATAACCGAAGCGCAATGGGAATTTACTGCTGTTCTGCGGGTTTTTCAGTACAATGAAGTTTTCTCCTGCACCTTTCAGACGGCGGTAGTCATTATAGGCTTCCAGTGATTCGCCGGATGCGCCGAAGAAAGCAAGATACTTTTGTATCATTGTCTCTTGCAGAGGGTTGGCATCGAATAACGGTTCCACTTCATCCGTGAAATAGGCTTCTGCCACATCTGCACCCAAATCGCTGTCACCATCATATATCCAAGTGTCTGCAGCATCTATAATTGAATTTCCCAGATTCTCGAATCCGGCAGTGACTGCATCTTTCAAAGCAGTCTTAGCTTCGCCCAGTCTGCCTCCCAAACGGCACAATGCTTCTGCTTCAAGGAATTTCACTTCGTGATAGCTGATTAAAAGAGTAGGAGCCGACATAGCCCATGATATCATCGACATACCATAATTATTCTGCAACTCTTGCGGAGTTCCGTTAGGAGCCGCTTTGATGCCTGCGATGTCCGTAGCTTGCGTAGCTCCGTATCCATAAGTGATATATCCGGTAGGATCAGGTTCCAGGAACGCTTGCGGTGCTCTGGGGTCATTGCGCTCAACGAACTTTTCAATCAGACTTGCACTAGCTGCTAAACTGTTGCGGCTGTAGCTGAAGGACCAAAGCGGATTCAATTGCGAATCAGCATCGTAAACGGCCAACTTACATTCTTCACTTGCGTTGGCAAATGATTTGCTCACATAAGTAAGAATATTCTGAAGATCTGTAGTCTTGTTGGCACTTTTATTGAGCAGACGCATTGTATAACGTGCTTTTAACGCATAGGCCGTTTTAAGCCACATACTTGCCTGTGTACTGGTGTTTGAACCATAGATCAAGTCTTTAGAACCGACTGCACCGGATAAGCCCGTATCTTTGGCAGTACCGTTATTCAGTAGAGTGATGGCATCATCCAGGTTCTGCATTACTTCCTGATAGATACTTTCCTGTGTATCCATTTTAGGTTGCATATACATCGGTGTACCGTCCGGATTGAGGATACCTGTCTGGCTATACGGTGTGTTTCCAAACACATCGGCTGCCACAGCTCCATTGTAGGCGAGCAGGATTTTAGCAATCGCTTCCGTCACTACGTTTCCTTTTTCCGAAGGATCTTCTTCGCATTTCTTGATAACGATTTTAGCATTCTTGATATTTGAGTACACGTTGATCCATGCATTGTTGTAGGTAGTAGCCGTTGTGGGCTCTCCGCTGCGTACTTCCGCGCGGTAAAGCTGGTTGGATATACCCGTTTCATGTTCTATGTAAACAGAAGAATAGAGCGAGAAATCCCCTCCTACAGTGCTGAATGCAGTACTTACGCCTAAGTCCGTAATTAAGAACTTAGCGGGCGCATCCAACGGATTGTTAGGGTTTTCATTGATTTTATCCATTGCGTCTTCCGTACAAGCAGAAGCAATGGTAGCAGTCAAGAAAGAAACTGCCAGCAATTTTCCTATTGATTTATATTTTTTCATTGTCTTGCAGATTAAAATTTAATGTTGAAACCAAAGCCGAAACTAGCTGTTTGCGGCATTGAATAATCTTCAAATGCTCCTGCCATGTTGTTGTTACCCTGACTGGCTTCCGGATCGAGGTCAGGCAATTGTGCCCAGATCAGAATGTTTCTGGCAAATGCGTTTACAGAAAGTTCAATCGAACGTTTTTGAAGAATTTTGTAGTTGACAGCCACTTCACGCAGTTTGATGAAAGAGTTGTCATATACAGAAGATTCGTCGATGTCGTTCAAACGGCTGTAATATACCTGTTGTGCGTTTGCACCTGTGATGGCGATATCGTTTTTAGTTCCATCAGTTTTGTATCCGTCGAAGATGATGGTACCTTCACGGTTTTCCGTTCTCTTGCTGACACCATAGTAGTCTGCCAGTCCGGTTGTCCTACTATACATCTGACCACCCTGTTTCCAATCGAGCACTGCGCTGATTGTACACTTCCATAAGCGTAATGTGGTGTTGAAGCCCATCAGGAAGTCCGGAGAAACCTTACCGATAACTTGTGCTTCACCAGCGATAGGTAAACCGTTTTCGTCTACCAGACGATTACCATTCGCATCTCTCTTGAAGCCTACACCGTAGATGACAGGGAATTTCTCACCTGCTGAAGCGCGTACCTGCGGAGTAACGTATCCTCCCAGAGAGATATTCTCCACACCCGGTGCCAGTTCATCTACGTAGTTGTCGATCTTCGTCCAGTTGAATGCAAAATCCCAGTTGATATTCTTCGTCCGGATTGGATTGAAGCCAAGAGTGAATTCATGCGTGTTGGTATGAATCTTACCACCGTTGGTGAGCAGTTTGCTAGCACCGGTAGAAGAAGCCAAAGGCACTTCAAAAATCTGGTCTTTAACGTTCTGGCGTGAGTATGTATAACTGAATGTGATTAAGTTATCGAGGAAGTTCACGTCAGCGCCCACTTCATACGAACGTGTATTCTGCGGTTTCAGTTTCGGGTCGAAAATCGTGTAGTACGGAGTATAGGCGGTAGTACCTTTCATCGGGTACATGATTGGAGTCAACGTATAGAATCCACCTCCATACGTAGGAGTAGAGTAGTAGTTTTCAAGGAAATCCCCTGCTTGTCCTACTTCCGCATACGATACTCTCAATTTGGCGTGATTAACTATATTGTTTTTCAATGCATCTAATTCCGTCAGGATAAAACCAGCCGAAATAGAAGGATAGAAGAAAGAGCGGTTGTTACGTGGCATATTGGATACATAGTCCTGACGTCCGGTGAGGGTCAGATAAAGCATATTTCTGTAAGAAGCCGATACGTTACCGAAGAATCCCACCGTACGGTTTTTCCATGTCTCTTCCTCTGTCTGTTGAGTAGTGGCGTTGTTGATGTGGTTCCATCCCGGGAAGTTGTAGTTCGTACCATATTCATAATACTTCTTTCTGTTGCTTTGGATAATTTCGTTACCCACTACCGCGTTCAGTCCCCAGTCTTCATTGATATGCCAGTCGTAGTTGATGGTCAGCAATGAGTTGTATGTAGCATTTGTCCAGCCGTAGTTCTCGATCTGTCCGCGACCGCCACCGGTGTTGCTACCATATCCGTAGCTGTCTACATAGTGAGTGGTGTAAGCATCCACACCAACCATGTATTTCGCGTTCAACTTGTGGTTCGTTGTGCCGAAATCAGTCTGATAGCTTGCATACACATTTCCGAAGAAGCGGTTGGTATCTTCCGTAAATTTGTTGTTTTCCATCGCCCAGTAAGCGTTGTCAAAGCTGCCACGGAAAGAATTCTGTGTGTACGGGTTACCGTCTACGTGACTTGGAATACCGGCCAGATCATAGCTGGGAGGAGCTGCGTAAACCGTTCTCAACAGACCGTTACCGGAAGTCACTGCCTTGTCGATAGAAGTAGTGATATAGTTAGCTGTAAATCCGGAACTCCAGTTGTTAGTCAGTTTCGTGTCAGCACTAACCTTTACATTATATCTGTCCATACCAGTGCTTGAGATAATACCGTCCTGATGTGTATTTCCCAATGAGATAGAGTAGGAGCTTTTGTCGAGCATCTGCGCTACATTCAATGAATTGCTCCAGGTGATTCCTGTGTCGAAGAAGTCTTTTGCATTGTCATATGCCTGTGGAGTAGCCACGGGTCAAGACCGGCTGCTGCACGCTGGGGAACATAATATTTTCCCTGTTGCTTACCGAACTTCTGCGTGTATTCGTTATCCGTGTTACCTCCATACGTTGCATCGTTGGGAAGTTCCGAAATCTTAGGTCCCCAAGAAGTTCCCGAAGTGCACTGAATACCCCACCCGAACCTTGTGCGTATGTTTTCTGGAATTCCGGCAGACGACCGACTACATCGAAGCTGACATTAGAAGAGAAGCTAACCTGCGGTTTGCCTTTTTCCAGTCCTTTACCACTCTTGGTTGTGATGATAATCACACCATTGGAAGCACGGATACCATAAAGTGCAGAAGCAGCCTGTCCTTTCAAAATGTTGATACTTTCAATATCATTAGGGTCGATATCTACCGCACGGTTGGCGAAGTCCGCTCCGCTCACACTACCATTGTTCTGAATGTCTGTGCTAACATCCGGCGTACTGGTCACCGGCATTCCGTCAATAACGTAAAGCGGAGTGTTGTCACCCGAGAAAGAACGTGCACCACGGATAGTGATCTGTGAAGAAGCTCCCGGCATACCACTTGAAGGCTTCACGTCCAAACCGGACACCTTACCTTGCAACGCTCCCGCCAGATTAGAGTTGGCAGCTTGCGTCAGTTGATCCGATTTTACGTCCTGAACGGCGTAACCCAGTGCTTTTTTCTCGCGTGAGATACCCATGCTGTCACCACAACCTCATCCAGTGCTTTCGCGTCGCTTTTCAAAACAACTTTTATCACTCCCGGTTTGATGGAAACGTCCTGCGAAATCATTCCTACATAAGAAACGCGCAAAGTTTTAGCAGAACTTGGTATGTAGAAGTTTCTGCCTTTATCATTGTTAATAGTTCTTTAACCCTTTTGAAGGTGCAAAATGATAAAAGATACCGTTTTGGAGGCAATAATGTTCACTTTTCCTTGAAAAGCCTGATTTTAGTGCTATCTTTATGATAGAAATTATCTTTTAAAAGATGCTAAATTTAAAAGAAGTTGTTTTAACCTATCAGTTCTAGAAACTTATTGCTTTCAAAACGATACTTTTTAGTTAAATAACGTAACATTTTTTTCGATTTGTCATAATTCGTGTTATCTTTGCAACCTGTTAGAGACAAAAAATCTGTTTATAGGTTAAATTTAAGAGAGAATTTATGAAAAGAAAATTGATGTTCTTAATGACCTTCCTTTTTATAGGTATAGGTCTGGTGACAGCGCAAACATCCAGAGTTACCGGTTTGGTTACCTCTGAAGAAGATGGGCAACCTGTCGTAGGTGCTTCAATATTGGTGAATGGCACTACCCTTGGTACTATCACTGATATTGACGGTAAGTTTACAATCACGAATGTACCAAGTTCTGCTAAGACTTATTGATTTTTCTTTCCTCCTTTCCTTCTGCTTTTTTTCTCCTATCTTGTTGTTTTT